>ERZ869909.1402-NODE-1402-length-19610-cov-150.233553_pt1 | contig 19610 bp, 20 predicted proteins | sample MGYA00520892_ERZ869909 | MGnify/ENA primary metagenome ERZ869909 (study PRJEB32215, sample SAMEA104723947) | bioreactor metagenome | biome: bioreactor; feature: anaerobic bioreactor; material: water | place: China | collected 2015-03-12 ... | reverse complement strand
TGGCGCACCGGCCAGTTCGGTTTGCCTCTGTGACAACTCCTTCTGGCGCAGCCGATTGCCAGCGACCGGATTGGCAAGAAAGTAGCATGCCACTGTTGTCGACGGTTACCAGCCCCTGCTCGGGGCATGATCCACCGGCCGAGTCGCCGTGATTGGCCAGCCGGAGGTAGCCGCCGGCAACCAGCCGATCGCCTCGAGCACTGCCTACCGTCAGTCCTCTCACGTTGGAGTTCGCGGCCGTGCCGGCCGGATTGAAGTTGAAGCGATCGTCATCCGGGTTCATGAAGGATCGTGCGTAGGAGACGCCTTCGGCCGTCACGTCGCCCGATGCGACAATATTGCCGTCCTGCGCCGTCACCGTATCGGCGCCCTCACCCACCGCGACAGCCAGCGCCGCGTTCAGCGTCTCGGTGTCCACCTGGTCGGCGTTGAGGATGCTGTTGCCGTCCATGTCCAGGTCGGTCTGCATCCGGTTGAGTTCCGGGAAGCCAGCGACCGAATGCCGGTACAGGTAGTCCGAGGCCGCTGCCTGGCGCTCCAGGGTGTCGAAAAAGGCAATGCTGCCCTCTGCTGCGCCGGACTCTCCGAAACGCCCCAGATCGTAGCTCACGCTCTCGTAGAACGAGCTTTCCAGTCCCGACTCGCCCACGTAGGCCGAGGTCACGCCCATATGGCGATTGATGGTGTGCTGAATACTCCTCGAGGTCGACGGGGCGCCGCGCGCAATGACCAGCGTTTCGATGGGATCGGTGGCGTTGGTGCCCTGGTAGTAATAGACCCGGTATTCCTGCCCGAAGGGGTTGAGCGTGCCGCCCCCGCCGAACTGAGCCTGGTCCAGGTAGCCATCCGCAATCAGCTGGCTCAGGTACTCGCCGGAACTGCCGCTCAGCGCCGCGTTCACATCGGCGTAGTTGTCTGCCAGGTAGTTGCGCGCCGCTTCCGCGATCGACATCTGCTGCGTGGCCGCCACAGCGGCCAGCTGGCGGTCCTGGTACTTCATGTACTGGTTGGCACCCATCAGCGCGATCGGCGTGATGATGGCCAAGGCAATCATCGTCTCGAGCAGCGTGAAACCACCCTGCTGTGATGCCGCCCGGGGGAACTTCCGTTTGAGCTGTTTCATTGCAGATTCCTCACGTGTTTCCGGACGCAACCGCGATGCTGCCCTGGGGCAGCGCAGCGGGTGCAGGGACGTAACAGTGGCCGTGGGCGATCACCGCCGCGCAGGCGGCCGCCGGCGGGAGCAGCACCGTACCGGGGCCGGGGCTGACGCTCCCGACCCGGCCGACGCTGAGGGGACGGTCGGCGAGCTCCGAAACCGTCTCGAGAAGAAACGGGTTCGGCTCGTTGGTGTAGATGTAGATCGTGCCGCCGGCGGCGTAGCCTGAAATCGCCCCTAGATACGGGTGATGAATTGCCGGCACCATCGTATACAGGTCAATGGCGCCGGTATGGGCTGGGTCCACCAGCTTTGCCGCGTGTAGCCGGCTTTGCAGCATGGCGTTGGCCATGCCCGTCGCGTGTTGCGTCGTGGCGTCGATCGTCACCTGCAGCAGGTAGGACATCAGCAGGACCAGACCGAAGGCGATGCCGGCGCCGCCGTATGCGATGGCTCCCATGATCTACTCCTGCCAGGCCATTCGATGGACGCGCAGCTCGATATCTTGCTTCAACGATGCAATCTCCCCTTTTCGAATTTTTTCACGCATCACCTCTTCGCCAGGCGGGAACATCAGTGAATGCGTCAGAACCAAGGACCGTTGCCGGCCCCGGCGCATTTCCTGCCACACCACGCAGCTGATGCCCTCACCAACGATCGAATACGGATTACTCATGGTGTGGGCCGCCTGAGAGCACAGCCGCTCGAGCGCCTGGGGGATGTTCCCGGCATGGATCGTGGTCAGGATGAGGTGGCCGTTGATGCTGGCATGAACCGCTTGCGCAGCCGCACCAGGTTCCCGTATCTCGCCGATGAAGATCTGCGATGAGCCTGTCCGTAGCGCACGAGCAACTTGAACGGGATAGCCGCCATCCGCAGCGCTTGCGCTGATTTGGAGGCACCTACCCTTGTTGTGCGTCCCGTTGAGATCGGTTTCCGCAGGGTCTTCGACGGCGATAGCGATACCACCATGCCGCCGCAGGCGCTCGCGCAGCAGAGACGCCGCGGATGAAGTCTTGCCCGACGCCTGGGGTCCGGAGAAGATCACCAGCCCGGTCAGGCTTGGGTCCAGCAGGAATTCGACTGTCGCATCGTCAAGCCCGGTATCTTCGAGCGCCGGTATCGCCTTCAGCTTGCGCAAGACGAATATCGGCTGATCGTCCACGTCGTGGATGCACGTCGCGCGCAGCTGAAGCTCGTTTGCCCGAAACGTGAATTCCTTGTCCCCTGCTTCGGCCATACGTGCCTGGCAGGCTTCGTACAGCCGCCGGCACTCAGCCTCTCGCCCCTGGTAGACATCAAGCCGGGGTGCATCCACCCCGGTTGTGACCTTGACATCGCAGAAATCAGGACCGCAGTAGAGGTCAACGAAATCCTCGGGAAGAGTGAGATTATCCACTGATTTCCCAGCTCACGGTGGCGTTGTCAGAGCAGTGGTTGTTTGCCAGACCTTCCAGGGCATCGAAGGCCGCCGAGTTCGAGCCCACCCGAGTGGTGATCATCCGCGACACACCTACCTTCGTCACCAGCTCGTAGCACCCGGCCTGAGTCACGTTGGTATAAGTGATCGTGAACCGCCGCTGATCGGTAGCTCGGGCTACGGTCACATCGCCACCCCACAGATTGGAGGCGCCGGATGTGCCGACATCCATGTTGCTCGGGTAGCCGTCGATACGCAGCAGCGCCGTGTGCATGTCAGCCGGGTAGCCATTGCCAGTACGCAGCGTGCGTGCCGAGGTGATGAGATTCGTGGCATTGGATACTTCCATAGTGGCATCGGACCTGCCGAGCGCCATGCTAAACAATCCCGTGCCAAGCGCGATAATCCCCGCTGCGATGACGAGATAAATCATCATTTCAAGCAGCGTCACACCTGCTTGACGATGAAAGCTACGGCGCCTCTTCAGCTCTTCTTTCAGCTCCATAAGGCCGTTGTCGAGATTTACTTGTGTCATGTTATTGCTCCTTCAATTCCCTTGGTCACAGTGCGTTCATTAGGTTTTCTTGCATTCCGAAGATACCTGCTGCGGTGACGATAATTATCACTGCAAGCAGACAGAGAGCTACGCCTACAAGGACTGCCGATATCGACTTAATAATCTCTACGCTGTCATTGAGCCAATCCTCACCATATCGTGCCAGAGACGCCTCGAATCCGGTGTGCTGAGAGAGGATCGTAATGAAACGAATGGCGAGCCGATCAGGAAAGCCATGGCCAGCATTTTCCAGTGCCACACCAAGGTTATTGCCCATTTCCAGGCCGTAAAGCGCATCGCCGAGGCGTTCCCTCAGCCACGGATTTGCCCGGCGGTGCAGCCTCTCGATAGCATCATGCATCGAAATGCCGGCCTGCATCATGGCGGAAATGGTCAGGATAAATGTCGAACCGTACATCATGCGATAAATGCTAAAAGGCGGATATCGGTCAAGCCAGGCCCGCAGATTGCCGTTCCAGCGCGGCAGGATAACAAGGGTCAACACCACGACGCCCGCAAAGCAGGCCGCCGCGATACCGCCATAGTCGAGCGACAGGTGAGCCATACGGCGCAGCATTGCTGCCGCGCCGGTCCATGCGGCATCACCCATCGCACGCTCCATGTTCGGAATCACCTTGGAGCTGATCACATAGAGCAGAAAGGCTGCCGCCATGAGCAGGAATGCGGGATAACCGAAGGCGCCGAAAATCGCCTTGTTGATCTCCGCCCGTTTTTTCATCAGCAACAGCGCGGTTTCGATAGCGGTATGCATCTTGCCTGTCATTTCACCCGCTTCGATCACCGAAGCCTCTTGGTATGGCACCCAGTTATAGAGGGCTTCCGCAAAGCGATCGCCATTCTCGACTCGGAAAATCGCCTCTTTCAGGAATTGCGCCTCGGGACGCTTGTGCTTGCGCCCCTTGTCGGACATCACATCGTAGAGTTCTGCCAAGGCCTGGCTGAGCATGACACCGTTGGCCATCAGCCGTTGTAAGCTGGCGTAAATGAAAGCTCGCTTCTTCCGGCTCAACTGGAGTTTCTGGAATGCCTGCTCTGCTGCCGCGACGATTTCCATCAGGCAATCTCCACCCGCGATGCAGGCCGACTGGAAGCCGGCAGCGCCTCAGCCACGTAGCCGATGGTCCGGTAATCGTCATCTATCGGGCCAACGCTCTTTTCGCCCTCGAACGGATCGACCTTGCCTTGGTTGATCAAACGAATCAGATGTTGGGTTTTCGACACACCGCCCATTTTTTCCAGCCAGAATCGACGAGCCGCCGCCTTGCCCTCGTTGATGTACGTTTCAAAGAAGCTGTGATTCGGTTGCAACACTTCCGCAACCGGAAGGCGCCCAATGATCCCGCGATGCTTGCAACGAGCGCAGCCGTCCTTGTGGCGGAACCGCACGGCTTTCAGATCGACATAGCGATCCAGGCGCTCGCGCATGTCATCCGGGATGGAGATCTCCGCCTTATCGATCCCTGTGGAGCAGTGCGGACACAGGTGCTGCACCAGGTTCTGGCTGACGATCCCGCGCAGTAGCGACGGATCGAGCAAAAGACTTTTCTCGACTCCCAGGTCAAAGAGACGATCAACCACCGAGGTACTATCATTAGTGTGCAGCGTGGTCCAGATCCCGTGCCCGGTCATTGCTGCCCTAAATCCCGCCAAGGCAGAATCCAGGTCACGAATCTCACCGATCATCATCACATCCGGGTCCAAGCGCATGGAGTTCTTGATGTCGGCTGCCCAGCTGCCGTGGTGGGATAACGGAGTCTGGTTCGCGCCTTCGATTCGATACTCAGGCGGGTTCTCGATCGTCAGCACATGCAGCCTGTTCTCGAAGTAGCGAATCATGTTCTCGAGGGAGCGCTGCATTGCCATCGACTTGCCCGACCCGGTAGGCCCGGAGAAAATCACAATCCCATGGGAGAGGTGCGTGAAGCGCCGAATGGCCTCAGCCAGCTCAGGAGGGTAGTTCAGAGATTCCAGCCCTTCCCCGCTCGATGACGTGTCGTATAGCAGGCGCATGACCATAAGTTTGCCGCGTGCGAGTGGCCGAGTAGCCAGGCGCGCCCCGAACAGCCCCAGGCGCTGGACGAATGAACTTTTCAGGCTGCCGTCCTGCGCTTCGTTATCGCGTAGGGTTTCATCGGCGGTGTCGCACATCGTCTGGTAGGCGCAGCGCATCAGAGAAATGCCGTCCGGAGCGGACAGCTGCTGCAACTTGATCATGTCGCCATCGACCCGGATCATGATGTGGCAGACCTTCTCATAAACGACCAGGTGCAGGTCCGAGGCCTTCTGAGAAGTCGCCCGCTCGATCAGGTTGACCATCTGTTTTTGGCGCTCGGCATCGTCCTCATCCCGCTGCGCGGTGTTCGCAGCGGTATTGAGAATGCGCTCGATGTCAGTGAGGTCAGCGGGTGTGATTTCGTACTCCAACCCGCCGCGCGTCAGAGTGTTGAGGTAGTCCAGGAACAGCGGATCGCTCTTGTAAGATGAGGCCACGATCACGGAGCCATCCGACAGGTAGCAAACTTTGCGATCAAGATCCGCCGGCACTGCAAACTTGCCCTTGGTGCTCTCAAGCATCAAGGTCCCATTCTTCAGCCCCTCGCATATGCCCTGAATGTCCAGCCGTTGGCCTGTGTTCACCATTGTCAGTCTCCTTCGGCGTTAGCGTGATAGGTGGCGCGGGACGAATCGCAGCCGCTGCTCGCCATCCTTGCCGGCAACAACAACCTCATCCATGGTGACGCGCTCGACCCGCTCGCCGGTCGGCAACATCGAGCCTGCTTTCACCCCGGGCACCATGTCTCCATTGCGATAGATGAGATCGGCGGACAGATTGCCGTTGCTGCCGAAGAGGCGGGAGATCATCGGCAACCGTGACCCACCCTGCGTACCAGGTCGGGGCATCATATCGCCACCGAACCCATCGAAACCGCCCGCCTGGAAGCCATCACCCATCTGGTTAGGCACCACCCCCCCGCTCAGCTGGAGTTCCAGCTGCTGAAGTTCGATGCGCTTACGCTGCTGCTCGATCAGCTGGGCAAGCCGCTCATTCTCAGCCATCAGTGCAGAGATATCGCCAGTGGTGACGGTCTCACTTTCGGCGATTGCCGAGGCAGACAACGCGCCCGCCACCACCAGCACAGCCACGCGCTTAGTTGACATACTGTTTCCCCCGTAACGTCCACTGCATGCCGCCATTGCTGCCGGCGGCGTCCATCAGAATTTCCTCGAAGCGAAGGCCTGGCTGGTAGAAGCTGCCCAGGTTGATCAGCCCTTCCGTGTTGCCCTGCACGGTAAACTCAAAAGCAGACCAGTCCAGGGCTCCCAGCTCGATCAGCTCGGGTGAATACCCAGACGCGCTCCATTCGCCGATTCGCAGTGAAGCGCCCTTTTGTTGATAGAAGGAGCGCAGATCGTTAAGCGCCTCGAGTCGGCCGAGAAGATCCTCATCACCGAAACGGTCGATGGTCAGCGTATGGCCGACAACGCCAAGCTCACCGGCCTCGTCCACCTCTACGAAGTCAAAAACGACACTGGCGGCATCATGAAAATCGTTGATCGTGGCATAGGGCGAGCGGCGGTATGTCACGACTGCCTCTTCCCCATTGCAACCCGCTTTCACGAATCGCCATCCTGCGACCACCAAAGGGGCTTGAGTGAGCGCACCCAGGCACTGGCGCTGCACTTGGTGTGGATGCGGCTGGTTTGGCCAGGGATACTCCAACGCGTGAATGTCGGCCTCACGGCCTGTTTCAGCTTCGAGTTCTGCCAGCATGCGCTGACGCTGGATCTCAGCCTGGCGCTCGGCCTCGCGAGCATCGGCTTGGAGCTTCAGGTACAAGGCCAGCGCAGCGGCGACGACCACCGCCGCGCCGGCCAGATACACCATTTCCCGCTGTGACAAACCAAAGGTCAGCGGCTTGAGCTGATAGGCCTTCGGGTACTTCGGCTTGTCGAGAATGGCCTCGAGGTCAAGCTCTTCAGATTCGGCGATATCAAGGGCTTCGGGAGCGTAAATCTTGGCGTTAGGAACCCCCAACCCCAGCATGTGGCGCACATAGCGCAGGGCATCATGTTCATCCCCGATTTTGTCGCCCTGCGGGATAATAGCCCCTTGGCTGACACCAGCCATCAGGTATTGGTCTTCGCCGATCCTGAACACACCAATCCAGTTATCACCCAGCTCGCCAGCGAGCGCCGTGGCGATCGAGAACATTCCCTTCTTGATGCCAGCGCCCGACTTGATGAAGCCGGCTTGACATTTGCTGGCTGTCTCGCGCAATACGACGATATCCATCCCCTCGCGCTTACCGATCGAGCGCGCTTCGCGCATAAAGTTTTTCGGCGTCGTCAACGCCTTCCAGAAGAGTCCCGTCACGAACGGGACGCCATTGAGGTTCAGCACACGGATCGAGGTCACGATGTCACCCCATGAACGTCGGCGTAATGAGGATGACGATCACCTCGCGCATGGTGCTCGAGCTGACACCGCCCCCGGTGAGCAGGTTGCGAGCATGGCCCATGCCGCGCCGATTGCTTCGGTTGCTCTCCTGCTCGAACCCGCTCAGCACCAGAGTCTCGCCGTCGCGCAGCTTGACCCGCTGCGAGAAAATCCGCGTGTCGACCTCGGGAATTTCAATGGTGTTCTGCCCGCTGGTCACGGTGCGCAGGTCGCGCAGCTCGCTCAGGTCGACCGTGTACTGCAGCAGCATTTCCCTGGGGCTCGTCATGTACGGGAACATGGTCATGTTGAAGCCCGTTGTGATGGTGCCCGGGATCAGTTCCTCGCTGCTCTGCCCCCCTTCCAGATTCGTCACCTGCGTCCGGGCCAGGTAACTGACTTGGCGGGCCACCTGGACGGGCACCGGCTGCATGTTGGTGGTCGTCACAGAGGGCGAGGTGATGGTCGAAACGCGACCCTGCTCGCTGAGCGCGTTGATGAACAGCTGGGAATCGAAGAAGCGAGATTCGCCATCGATAATCCGAATTGAGCCGGAGCCGGCACCTGTCGGCAGCTCACTCACCGCACCCTGCAAGCCGCCCTGCCAGGTTGATGCGCTGTAGACCAGATCCCAGTCGATCCCAAGGCTGTCGCTGTCGTCCAGCGTGACACTCAGCACCTTCACATCGATCAGGAGCTGGCGACCCAAAGTCTCGTTTTCACGCTCGATATAGCGGGCAACCTGCTCGACCACATCGGGGGTGTCGGTAACGCTCAGCCGCCCCGTCGAGGGGGAATAGTTGAATCTGCCGTACTGGCTCAGCATGGAGGTAATGGTCGCACGAACGTCCTCGCTGAAGTCGTGCTGGAGTTCAACCTCAGTGTTTTGAGCCGATTGGCTCGAGCCCGAGGCGACGTCTTCACCACTGCCCGTACCCTGCTGGGTGTTGGTGCCGCTCGTGACGCTGCTGGAAAGGGTGGTCCGCGTCGGAATGGAGTTGAGCTGGAAATCCTCAGTGGTCGTATGGAACAGGACAACCTCACCCTCGTCCTCGACATAGCGCCAGGACAAGCCGAGGTGCGATGACAGACCACCAAGCAGATTTTCGAGAGGCGCATTGTTCCAGCGCAGATCGCCGATGGTTCGCTGTCCCAGGCGCTCACCACCGCCACCAAGGGCTTGCAGCAGGATGGCGTCAGCATCCTCGCCTGTCGCACCGCCGCCGCCCTGGTAGCTTTGCCCATCGTCACGGCCGCCCCGCTCGTTCTCAGACCACAGATACTCGACCGCATCGGACGTCAGGCGGATCGAGACACCGCAGCTCTCCTGCACCGCCTGCGTCAGCTCATAAACCCCTGACGCGGAGTACGGGGCATAGCTGACGTTACAGCTCACGCTCGGCGGTAGCTTCTTGCGGCTGGCGACGATCGCGCTGGTGTCCACCCACTGGCGGTCCCTGACGCGGACGAACGGACGTGCTGATTGCTCTGCCGCCTGCCGTTGCTGCGCTCGCAGATCAATGCCCATATCCCGATCGTGCAGGACACGGCCCTCGCGCTCCGAGGCCTTCTGTATGGCACAGCCGCCACTAAAAACAGCGATCGCACTCAACAGGGCAATGCTGCGTAGAGTCCTCATGTTCATTCGCCAAGCTCCTTGGGATCGTCACTCACCACTACCAGGCGCTGGCGTGGGCTGATGTCCGCGTAAAGCGGTTTTTCGGCATGGCTGTAGAGCAGGATGAGATCTTCCACGGCACTCTCAATCGTGCCGCCAAAGCCAAGCCCTGACGCAATCCGGTAATCGACGCGGGACTTCCACACCAGCTCCCATCCAGCCCGATCGGCCCACGACTTCAGCCCCTCGCTGAGCATGTCGCCGCGCGTCATCACCCAGCGCTCAACAGGCGCAATATCGATCACACGCTCACGAACGTCCGCGATAAGCGCCTCACCCTGCCCCTCGATACCCGATGAGGTTGATTGGGTGGCAGCATCCAGTTCACGCCGCGACCATGCTTCAGCGGCAGCCGCGAGTGCACCACCGGGCTCTCCAATTCCCGTTTCGCGCTCTTCCCCTACAGTTTCTGTGCCCGATGCCGATGTTAATTGCTCAGACGAAGGGCTCTCCCGGTGGGCTGCCGCACTTACGACTGGCTCAGTGACCGGGCTCGCATCGAGGCCGTCATACAGAGCTAGCCGTGGACCAACGCCGCTCGGCTCTTGTCCGGCGGCGGGTGGTGAGTCGTTCAAGGCCAGCAACAGCTCTGGCGGAATAGTGAATTCGGCAGTTGGCGGCTCAGGCAGACCGAGCGAAAACTCACTGGTATCGATCTGCAAGGGCGCACTTTCCACTGGCGCAGCGCCGTTGCTGCGACTCCGCATGAGCTCGGCTGGCAGCTGCTGGTTAACAGCCATGAGGCGCGTCATGTCGGGCATGGGCGGCCTTTTAGGCCCGGTGCTACAACCCGACAGCGCGGCTGCCATAGCAGCGACGCCCGCTAGGTGCAGCGCCCGCACGCGCCGGTGTCCTGGTTTGTTCATTCGTGTTCTCGCCTATCAGTTCCCAGTGCCTATATTTTCATATTGAAATTGCAATTTCAATGATAATTGAAGGCCTGATTTCACTTTGTTCGCCAACCGATCCGATCAGCGGCGCGTGCCTCGGAAGGCTCCTGCTACGCGGTTGGCCATCCCGCCTGTCGCATCGTTAGCCGCCCGGCCAACGCTAGACGCACCACCGCCGCCAGCGCCACTTCCACCACCGCTGCCGCTACTACCACCGCCGCCACCTGAGAGCGAAGACATACCCCTACCTGCTGCCGCTGCATTGCGCATCGACGAGACAAGGGCAATGCCGGCGCCGGCACCGATGGATTGGGCCAACCCCCTCACCTCAAACAGCACAAACAATCCAACGACAGTGAAAAATAGCGCCGAGACGGAAAGAGCTGTCAGGTTTTCCGATCCCGCGCTAATTTGGCTTAGAATGTTCGTGAATATAGACATGATCAGCCCAAACACGCTTGAAAGGATTACAACTACAGCACCGTAGTTGACCACCATGCCAATCCACTTGTCGGCTATGCCCTTCGTCGACTGAAAGACCAACAGGAAGATAAAGGCCGGGCCAAACGCCGCCAGGACTCCGAGCATGAACTTACTGACCAGCAGCAATGCAAACCCTACTGCGCACATGACGATTGTCGAAAGGATGATCAGGGCGCCAATGAAAAGAGCTTCCAAAGATGCGGCGATATCCCAGGACATGGTATCCCAAACCATTTTTAGCGCTTCAAGACCATGATTCATGGCCTGGTCAACCACGTTCGCCATGCTCCCACCCTCGAGCCCTATCGGCCCCATAACGGCTGACGCGAAGGCATCCGGTATCGACACGATCATTCCAGCAATCGTTGTCTGGTAGATCCCGCCGATGGAAGCGATCGCAGCGATGAGCGCAAAGAACATATAGGCCCTGACATGATCGATCAGCGGCGGGCCATCTGACATGGCGCTCATGACACCACGAATCATGAGCGCCATTGTCATAGCAATACCCATCAGAGGCGTGACAAAGGTAATGACATTGCTGGATGTCTCCGCAATGTAATTTACCGTCACCTCATCCATTATCTCGGTGAGCTGAGTTGTCAAATTAAAGGACATGCTCAATCCCTCATGAAGTGAGGCCTGATATCCCCAATGGAATTGTCACTCGACTCTCTATCCCCATGGAATCGGCGGCGGTGCACTTCACGGGCTTGCATTTGCAACCTGCGTTCATGCGCCCGGCTCAGCATGTCTGCGAGCATGTACTTATTTCGCTCCAGCTCGATCGACGCCATTGTAATCTGAGTCCTTGTCTGAAGGTCCATTACTTCCTTGGCTGTCGATGATTGATTGAGGGCACGCACGGCCGTTTTCAGATCTTCCACGCGCTGAAGTTGGGCATCGTAGCCGCCAGCCGCCATGGACTCATCGATAGCATACTGCTGGTCCCTTTGCTGGCGAACGTACTCATTGGCCTCGTCGACACTGCGAGAACTCACAGCATCACGATCATCCTGCCATATGTGTCTCGCGTCACCAGACAACTCGTCCCCTGCCTTCATGTCTTGATATACCGTCTGCCACTCCGGAGGCAGCGTGGACGCTAGTGCATCAAGCTCCTCGGGTAGAAGATCGCCAAGCCCGGTGATCCCACTCATGTTGTCATACTGCTGCCTAGCCACCTGAAGCTGATTCTGAAGCTCAGCGACCTGCTCCACGGCATGCTGGATTTGCAGAATCCTCTGCGTCTGGCCGATGCCATCAAACACAGGAATGCCGCCTGCCGATACAACGGGGCTCAACAGAACTCCTACCACCGCAGCAAAACTGGCCATTTTCATTTTTGATTTCATGATTGTGCCTCATGCATGAACTCTTCAAGCCAATCGTCAGGCGACGGGCCACGCTGTGCAATGATTCGATCCAGAGCTGCGCTTGATTCGGGCGTTCCAGACAGCACAGTCAAAAGATCATCTGCATCCTGACCCAAATCAAATTTTGCAATGGCCGCTCTATCGTCCTGCTTGACGATAAACTGCCTCGATCCGCGCGGTAGATCTTTCATCGTATCGAACTCCGAACGCGTCAGGCGCAGTTTCTTGTAGCTCTCCCAATCGGCCTTCGGATTCGGCAATAGAATCAGTGTTGCAAGCTGCTGTCGGATGGTCGACGTTATCCTGCTGCTCAAGGCTGCCTCGGGCTCTTGAGTAGAGAAAACGTAGTGAGACTTGTATTTCCGCCTGGTAAGCAGGCCATCCTTGAGCTGTTTTTCAACATCGGGATCGTCCAGGTATTTCCAGAACTCCTCAAAAATCTCTATGTGCCGATGTACACCATCAACTAGCTGATTGTTGCGGTACATCAAATACATCAGGAGAGGCGAACGAGCTGGATGGGCATCCTCATCGTCTCCATCGGTGAGGAATTCGGTCAGGTCATACCCATAGATAGAGGTCACGTTGAGATCGATCTGGTCGCGCGGATTATCAAACAACCAGCCGTACTGACCGCCATGGCACCAGGGCTGAAGGCGGGACGACACCGATGACGCCCCTGAATTCTTGCTAAAGTTGTGCGGAGCCGGTAGATGGCTCAAAACGGCTGTGAGCGTTCTCCCCTCGAGGGGCACCCTTGACCCTTCTCCCATGACAGCATCCACAGCATCACTTATCTGACGCTCATCGTTATGCGTCACCGGCTCACCAGCGAGCTTGACCAGCTTCGTCACCAAGCGCTTGCAAAATGCGATATTGCGCAGATTGGGCTCCATTTGCATCGGCTGCCAACCGCTGGCTTCGCCGTCCCGGATACGCTTGTACCGCCCCCCCATCGCCAGAATCAGCGGCTTGGTTGAACAGTCCTTGTCATACACCACATAACGCGCGCCGAATTTTTCAGACTGGGCCAGCAGGAAGTCGAGCAGCGTGGTCTTGCCCTCGCCTGTCATGCCCAGAATCATCGTATGCGCTGCTGGCCGCTTTCCCGTCTCGTCTCGGCCTGGCGTCCCGGGGTGCCAGTTGAAGAAGAATGGTGAACCCGTAGATGAAGAAAACAGCGTTACTGCAGGCCCCCAGGGGTTACCTTCTGGCTTGCCGGTCATGAAATTGTGGAACGGCGAGAAGCACCAGAAATTCCAAGAGTTGATCGGGCAAGGACGGGGGCGATACTTCCAATTTGCGGGCAGCATCGCATGATAGGCCGCTTCCGAAGACAGGCCGCATACCCCGGGCTTAATCCCCCAAAGTGAAAAAGCCTGCTTGGCATTGTCGAGGTCTTTCCTCACCTGCTTAGGAGAATTGCCGTAGACATGCACCGTGGCATGGTGATGACCGAACACAAAGCGGCGAGCTACAGCCGCATCCATGGCCGCAGTGAGGCTTTCGACCTGTGACTTGGATGCATCCCCCACCTCGAGCATGGAACGCTGCTGACGAGTCAGAAACCCTTTGGCCGCGTCTGGTGACATGCAGCGGAAAGATTGGGTGAGGATATACTCGTATGGTGCTTCCTTGAGCGCGTTGAGCTGGCCGGGCTCGGTTTTTTCTTCGTAGTCACGTATTTCGATCGCCGCAACGAAACGCTTGCGAGTCACCGTTCTGATCTCGCCCATTTCGCCGAACAAACCGAACAGCACCCGCGAATCTGCCAGGTACTCGCGAATACGGTCGCGGCAGACAGGGACTGGCGATGCCTCGCCGTTGACTAGGTAACCCAGCCACTCCAACGCCCGCGAATAGGCAAATCCTTTTTCCAAAGCTTGCGTTTCGCTATTCTCTTCTTCGTCTTCCTCAACGGGGTTGCCCTTCTCGTCGCGGAAATAGATGCCTAGCGAATGGGCGCCATAGCCTTTGAGAGCAGCGCCAATCTGGCCGTTGATCTCATTGAGTTGATGGATTGCCTCGGCCTGGCGCTCGAAGATCTCTTCTGGGCTTGATTTTTCCAGCTTGGAGAACGCCTTCTGCGCCGAATCCGCGAGCGGATCGTAGATGACGGTCAGGTACAGGTCTGTCACCATGGCGGGTGATTTATCAAACCTTGTCTGATATCGCTCATCGAGAATCTGGCAAAACTTCGAGCGATATTCAGCCTTGGGATACATGGCCACAGGGTAATGGTGTTCATGTGTCCAAAACCCAACCTTTTCTGATGCAACAGCGCGAATCAGATTATTAAGCTCCGCGTGCCAGATCTGCACATCTTCCTGGCTCGCGCAATCGTGTGTCCGCCCCAACACCTTCCACACTGTCAGGTATTCACCCGACGTCGTGCTAACGATGTTATCCGTGACGTGATAGGAATACGGGATGAAGTCGGCAATTGTGCTTTCTTCACGATAAGCTTTGGCCGGCTGGTTCATGGGATATCCTTTTGCTTGTACCTGACCGGAGAATAGCTAGATGCTTTCCAGAGGTCGGCAAACCTCTTGTTCCTCGTGTTCTGGAACTTTGTCTTGAACCAAAGACCGAGAATACGAAAAGCCCGGTCATCATAGCGGGTGACGATCCAGCAAATCATGAATGCAATGAAAACAAAAGGGAGCACATAAAACTTGAAGATCAGGAACATCGACCCGCTTGCGCACCCCAGCAGGATAAAAACCGTTCGAGGTATGCCGAAAAAGGTAGGCAAACGACACGCCCCCTTGAACAACGGGAAAGGTTTGAAATCGCTTGCCTTATCCATTACATGAACAGCCCAACGACGAAGAAGGCTACCCCGCTACCAAAGAGGCCAGTCAGCGCTTTGGGTATCCATGCACCATGAATCCAGCTAAAGCCCCAGGCGATAGCCAACGCCGACATCGCAATGCCCGCCACAAGAGGCAAGATCGTTCCGAACCAGGTGCGAAGGTCGGACAGTCCACCCGTACCGTCATTGACACCGCCTTGAGCCAGGGCGGCACCGGCCACCAGCATCAAGACCAGGAAAAGCATAATGTTCGCTGCGTAACGGCTATGTTTCATCGTTCTTTCTCCGTTTTCGCCACCCATTTCCCTTGGGAATATCAAGTGGCATTCTTCCATTTGGTATTGGTCCATCAAGAACCTGACCAGCAACCTTGGGTCAGCCCACGTTCTGACCTTGTTTTTCGTTCTGACTCGGATGGCACAATGCATTGGCTCCGAGCTAAGTTCGGTATCGACTATCTCAAATATTGGCAACCATTCCCGATCCCCCTCTCTCCTGATAGTTACGTTGCGTATCGCACCTTGCAGGTGGTACTCGTCAATTTTGAGCTGCATGAGCAGGTACAGTGCCATCCGTCGTCCTTCCGAAGCGCAAAAGCACCAATTGTATCAGTCGCGCTCCGTAGTGACCTGAATGGAGTCGAAAAAGGTCTTGACGCCGGATCTGTTATCGTCCGCGTTGGGCAATTCTTTACGCTCCCCAGGTGTTTTTGTGAAAGCGTCTGGCCGGCGGGCATCAAAGACGTCGCCCCCGGGCGGTTGCGGCGCTGGTGTTGTCGTGGATGCCTGGAGCCTCACAGGGCCGGCGGCACCCCCACCAACCGCCCCCAAGGGCTGCAGCTCTGGAACAGCATGCGCAAGCAGCGAGGTCACCCGATCGACGTAACCGTTGGAGAATCCGGCAGACATTGAGTTCGTGTTGTAGCACGATAGCGCCTGGCGCAGGCGCATCTGCTCCGGCAGCCCTTGGTCGGTGCGCTCGAAGCATCCCTCTAGAATGATCGCTGCGGCGCGAAGGTTCTGGCAGGGGTCGAAAAGATCGACGACGCTAAGGCCAAGGCCTGGCAGGTTGCCCGAATGCACCTGGCCAAGCCCCATGTCGAACGACCGCCCTTCTGCGTACAGGCGTTCGGCGATAGCTATCGCTTCTCCCTCGCTGGTTGGCTGACGGGTTAACCTCGGCCCATCGTTAATGCCGATCGCGTAGGGATTGTTAGCGGACTCATGGCTCACCACGTAGGCCATGGTCGCTGGGTGAACTGACGGCGCACAGCGCTGGCTCAGACCCATCACGTCCGCACTGATTGCCGCCTGCGCTTGTAACGGCATCATCAAACAGGAGATAACCGCTATGCAGGCAGGGCCAAGCCCCTTCATTGTTCCCATCGGCCCCAACCTCGCGAGAAATGTTTAATAGCGTTATTGCAATTTCGATCATAATTGCGAATACTACAAGCGACGACAGACATGTCAAGCAAAAAAGACAGCGGCCCTGACAAGCCCCGGCATCGCTCAGGCAAAGAAGGCCGGGTAGACGAGAACCTGGACGAACTATTCGACATGGACATAACGGACGCTCGCGTGCAAAGCCAGAACCCACCGATGGGTGTGCCGCGCTACCGCGACCCAGAGAACCCGTTCAACACTTGGTCTGGCAAGGGGCGCCCGCCACAGTGGTTCCGCGACCGAGTGGATAGCGGCATTGCGCCGGAAGATATGGAGATAGACGACGATGGCGACTAGCGAAAAGGTGGTTTACCTACAAGCCGCAGCTGAGCAGCGCAAGCGTGACGAGAAAGCGCGGGATCGTGCATTGCTTGCCGCCGGCATGAAGCACAAAGCGCTGTGCGCGAAGGATTCGGCCGCGCGGCACATCACCCTATCCCTGGAAGAAACAGCCGCATCGCTCAAAAACGGTGGCCTAGCACTGGTCCGCACCGCCATTCGTCTTGCGTACCACCTGCTGCGCCTTGCCTGCACCTTCGGCGCCGCCATTTGCTTGTTCTTCGCGGTTCGCGATGTGCTGAACTCCTTCCCCAACGGCCTTTGGAGCTTCATTGCCTTGATCGCTGGAGCCCTTTGCCTGCACTGCATCAAATTGACGGTTCAGCGCCTGCTTTCACAAGCAAAGAGCGGAAGTGTATTCGACATTCAGCGCGCCGGCGACTAATCAAACACCCCCATCATCGATCTGCGAGCCCCCGGGCTCGCTTTTTTTTGAGATCAACAATGGTCACCCACATCACCCCTTTTCTCTTTCCTCTGGCCCTGGGGGGCATCCTTCTCCTTCTCCGCTGGATGCGGCGAAGGTACAAACCCGGCCATCGGCGGCGCGTCCGTGCTGCGCAGCGAGCCCTGCAGCGACTTCAGGCCATCGGGACGGATGCACAGAGGATGGCTTACCTTCGCAAGATCGACCCCTTCACATTCGAAGAGCTCGTACTCGAAGCCCTCGAGCGACGTGGCCACCGTATCAAACGGAATACTCGCTATACAGGCGATGGCGGCATAGACGGTCAGTGCTGGATCAAGGGCCGTCATGTCCTGGTGCAGTCCAAGCGGTATCGGAACCATATCAACCCCGCTCACGTCCGCGCCTTCCAGCGCATCCTCACAGAGCGCAACTGTCATGGGCTATTCGTTCATACCGGCCGCACCGGCAAGGCATCCCGCAACCTCGCCCAAAATGACCCACGCCTGACCATCCTCAGCGGCAGGAACCTGGTTCGCCTCATCATGCCAAAGCCAAGCAACAACCGTGCCACAACCCGCGTTGACGAAAATCGCCCAAGTGTCCAACAAACGGTCATTTGATGGACGCTATCAAAAATGTGGCTGCAATGCGGATTTCCTAATGGCCGGGCGTCACACAAGCTGTTACTTTTTCTATGTCGCAGTTTAGCTCTCTTCCGAAGTTTTCGTGACAGGCAGTGGAAGCGCTAGACGAAAAGTCAAGAAATGGAATCGAATATGAAAGATGCCACCGACCGACGGACACCCGACTTGATCCACGGCGGCTTGCGGATCGGGTATGCCCGGGTCAGCACCGATGACCAGAACCTAGACCTTCAGCATGACGCATTGAAGGCTGCAGGCTGCGCGGACATTTATTCCGACAAGATCAGCGGCACGAAGGCCCAGCGGCCCGAGCTTGACAATGCCCTGCGTGCCCTGCGTCGGGGAGACACCCTGGTGGTCTGGCGGCTCGACCGCCTGGGCCGCTCCCTCAAGCACCTGGTCGACCTCGTTATCGATCTGGAAAAGCGCGGCGTGGCGCTCGAGAGCCTGACAGAGAGCATCGACACCAAAACAGCCACGGGGCGCATGGTGGCCCAGCTGTTCGGGGTCCTTGCAGAGTTTGAGCGCAACCTGATCAGTGAAAGAACCAAGGCGGGAATTAAAGCTGCGCGCGCTCGCGGCCGAAATGGAGGGCGTAAGCAAGCTCTCAGCGAGAAAGACCTGAAAGAGCTGGAAATTCTACTGTCTGATCCGTCCGTCCAAGTTACCGATATGGCGAAGCGCTACGGAGTGTCCCGCACAACACTCTATCGCCACGTTAACTGGAAGCGTGTCAAGGATCGTCAGCTACGCAGACTGATGGAAGAAGAAGCCCATGGCTGATAACCAAGACTCTCCAATCGTCATCCCCCCGCGTGTCGACAAGATCACTCGCGCCTACATGGCCATGGAGTACGAGGATGCCAAAGAAGCAGGTGCTCTTGGCTACATGGCTCGCGCCGTGGTGCAGGCCACCCTGCCTCACACCGACCCGAAATCGAACTACTTTGAACGCTCCAACGGCCTTGTCACGCTATCAGTCATGGGACGACCCAAGGTAGGTATCCCCTATGGCTCTATGCCACGCATCCTCTTAGCGTGGATCTGCACTGAAGCGGTCAAGACGAAGTGCCCCGAGCTAAACCTAGGGCGCTCCCAGAATGAGTTTCTAGACAAGCTCCAACTTGCCCGGGGGGGGAAATCCACTAGAACGGTCAAGGATCAAGCTAAAAGGCTTTTCAGCTCTCTAATCACATTAACGACTGAGAAAGATGAGCAAGTGGAGCTGGGAAATTTACTGATCGCAAAGAGGGCAACGCTGTTTTGGTCACCCTCACACCCCGATCAGCCTTCTCTGTGGGAAAGCACGTTAACTCTCACAACGGATTTTTTCGAGGAGGTCACCAACGCCCCTATCCCTATTGATATGCGTGCCTACCATGCGCTCAGGAAAAGCCCTTTAGCGTTGGACATTTACACTTGGCTCACCTATCGAATCTTCCTGCTTCGCGCAAAGGGGAGAAAAGAAGTATTAATCCCGTGGGACGCTCTAATGCTACAATTCGGCTCGGCATATGGTGGCTCTGATGACGAGAAAAAGAAACGCCAAGCTCGCTACGACTTCAAAAACAACTTCATGAAACGGCTAAAGGAGGTTGTCGCTCTCTATCCCGACGCCAGGAACGCAGTCGTCAAACTCGATAACGGGCTGCTAGTCAAGCAAGCCCCACTGCACATCAAACAGTCACCACCCTAATGTTGGGCAACCCAAAAAAGCCGGCTTTGAGCCGGCTTTTTTTGTGGAAAAGCCTGTGGACTCAACGAGTTATTCAGGGTACATCGCTCAGACAGAAAAAATCTTTATACATCATGAGCTTACGGATTCTCCGAGAATTTATCCAGGGTACATCGCTCAGACGGCCAGGGTACATCGCTCAGACGGCCAGGGTACATCGCTCAGACGGCCAGGGTACATCGCTCAGAAACAACCCTAGGGT
>ERZ869909.1401-NODE-1401-length-19613-cov-3.765356_pt1 | contig 19613 bp, 18 predicted proteins | sample MGYA00520892_ERZ869909 | MGnify/ENA primary metagenome ERZ869909 (study PRJEB32215, sample SAMEA104723947) | bioreactor metagenome | biome: bioreactor; feature: anaerobic bioreactor; material: water | place: China | collected 2015-03-12 ... | reverse complement strand
TTATTTTTTCGATAGAGGCCTCTTTTAGAAGTACGGTAAACTCATCGCAGATGACATTACACGCACTGCCTCCATCCATCCAGATGATTGAAGGAATGTCAAGCTGGCCTTGCAAAATCCACATAACCGCACCCTTTTCACCACCACTGATGGGAAAAGCACCATCCGGTGTAAAGGCAAACAAGGGTTCTTTTTCCTGTTCAACATAAAGACGTATATCTTCCATCGTTCGCTCCTCATCCATACCACAGACCACACGAACCTGATGTTTTAATTGCATACCACTCTCTTTGATATACTTGAGGGCAATCATGTTTGCGACCAAGGCCGCTTTCATATCCTGGGTTCCGCGGCCATAAAGGGCTTGATTGACAATTTGTGCACCAAAAGGATCCACGGACCAACCATCACCCACGGAAACAACGTCCATATGACTTACACTTTCAATTCTTGTTTTTTGATTACCATACACCATTGCCAATGCATGACCGCTGACTTCAATTAGATCAAAACCCCATTCCTTAGCTTTCTGTTTAAACCAAAGATATCCCTGGTGGACTCGCTGGCCATATGGAGCATGCTCACTGACGGTTGCGGCTTCGAACACGGTTGGCAACCTTAAGACTTCCTGCAGTGTCTCAATGTATTCATTAAATACGTTATCATTTAAATTTATCATAAACCCTCTTTAAAGCGGACACCACATATTTGTGGGCGCTGGCCATATCATTGACCCTACAATGTATACAATACTTAAGATGAATACAAGATTCGTGATGAAGCGAACTCGCTTATCCCAAACGGTTGGATCCTGTTCCACATAATAGCTACGACGTTTCCCACGACCGAAGCCTCGAAGATCCATGCCATTGGCAATGGTTGATACACGATCGAAGGATGTAATAATTAATGGAATCAGAATGAGTAACGACTGTTTCAGCCGTTTTGAAATGGACGCTTTCTTTGGATCGAGCTCTACACCCCGCATTTGCATGGAGAGCTTGATATTCTCATAATCACGGGCGATGTCCGGGATATATCGAAAGCCCAAGGAAACGATGGTAGCGACCTTATAGGGAACTCGATGTGCTGCCAATCCAGCCGCAAACTGACTTGGTGTAATGGTGAGAATAAACCAGAGCGATACCATGAAGGAAGTAACCATTTTAATGAATCGAACCAGTAGATACCACAGCGTTTCTACACTGACATAATAACGGGTTGAAAACTGATGGATAATCGTATTTTCTCCACACCAGTATTCGCCAAGACTCGGGTTTGCCAGATAAAACAGAATCAGGTTTAAAAGATTAACACCTACCACAATCAGAAAGACAATTCGAATGGACTTCCAGTTAGGTTTACTGAATAAAACACCCAGCGACGATGCTAAAAGAATGGGCACAAGGATTCGTAAGTCAAATGACATAATGACAGCCACAAGAGCTACCACAAACAATCTTACTTTTGTCTCACCGTTGAGTCGATGCAAAAATGTATCCTGCAGGGTCACCTGGATCAAAAACTTATTCTGATTCATGGATTTTCCCCCTTTCGACCTGAATAAAGTGTTCGATAAACTCTTCAGGTTTTAATTTTAAGCGAGTCGCTAATGTATATAAGGATGTCTGTTTAAGGTTGGCCCTAACAATCACATCATCATTGGACAATACTTTGAACACCTGATCATCCGCAATCAGTTCACCATCCGCAAAGACAATCGCCCGATCCGTGTATTCAATCGCAAGATGCATATCGTGGGTAATGAAAATCACCGTTAGATTCAGCTGTTTCTGAAGTTGCTCAATAAAAGATAGCATTTCCGTATAGTGACGATAATCCTGACCTGCCGTTGGTTCATCAAGTATCAGTACCTTAGGTGATAAGGCCAGAATTGAAGCAATGGTCACTCTTTTTTTCTGACCATAGCTTAATGCACTGATTGGCCAGTTTCTCATGGCATGCAAACCACAGATTTGAAGAACCTCAATTACCTTAGCTAAGATTTCCTCTTCATGATAACCACGGAGACGAAGTGCCAAGGCAATTTCATCAAAAATCATCTCCTTCACTATCATCTGATTGGGATTTTGCATAACATAGCCAAAACGTTCGCCGAGCTGTTTGATTGTCAAGTGAAGATAATCCTCTTGCTCAACAAGGATCCTACCTGTGTTTGGTCGAATTACCCCACAAAGCAATTTAGCCATGGTACTTTTCCCTGCTCCATTTTTACCCACCACCGCAACTCGCTCGCCTTTACGCAAAGCAAAGGAAACATTCTTCAACACGAGCTCTTTGTCATAGGCAAAACTGACATCTTCCACCGTGAGTACAATATCCTGTGATGAAGTTGCTTGCGAACTAATGAAGGTTGATGAGAAATCCAATAATTTCTTCTGATGCCTTGATAGGTCGAGCAGATGAATCGATGAAGGTGAATCTTCGATACTCAATTCACATCCTGCATGTTTCAATGCAGAGACATACAATGGTTCCCGAATACCATATTGAATTAGTAGATTGGATGTCAGCAGTTGCTCAGGTGTCATATCTGCTATGAGACGTCCTTCGTCCATGAGCAAAATACGATCCACCGGACGATGGAGTACATCTTCAAGTCGATGTTCAATGATAACCACGGTTTTATCCAACTGCTGATATAAATCATCAATCAGCTCTATGGCTGTCTTTCCCATGGCAGGATCGAGTGCTGCCAGCGGTTCGTCAAAAAGAAGAATGGAAACATCCTCGTTGATGACACCTGCCATTGAAACTTTTTGCTTTTGTCCTCCTGAAAGCTGATAAGGTACGTGGCTTAGAAAATCCTGCATTCCAACAAGGGAAGCGGATGCAAACACTCGTTTGACCATATCATTTCGGTTCATTTGCTGGTTTTCAAGGGCAAATGCAATGTCTTCACCCACGCTCAATCCGACAAACTGGGCATCTGAATCTTGCAAAACAGTACCCACATGTTTACTTAAAGCAAAAATGCTAGCGTCGATTGTCTCAACACCAGCAATTTTACAACTACCTTTTACTTCACCCTCAAAGCTATGAGGAATTAAGCCATTGATACAATGTGCCAAGGTAGACTTTCCACTTCCGGAAGGCCCTAAAAGCAACACTTTCTCATGTTGATAAATTGTCAGATTGATATCGTGTAAAGTGGCTTCCGTTTGAGACTTATATCGGAAGCTGAAATCTTTAAACTCTATCAATGGTTTCTTCATATTACTCCTTACGTAATCCGGATGAACGGCGATAACTTGCTGCTAAGGCAAACAGTACTGGAATACCTGCCGCAATTAATACAATTGAGTTACTGGCAAATGCCGCAAATGCCTGCATAAATGTGATGGTTAACTCACCACCATAGAGTAATACAGTGAAGATTGGTGTCAAAACACCAAAAGCCAATGCATTACCGACGACCGCAATCACACCGAAAATAACAGCATGCAACGGCTTGAAGATACCATCTTTGACTCTTGCGCCATATAGTGGCAATAAACCTACAAATAGACCCAGGAAAAAGTTACCGATGGACCAGTCAATCCAGAATCCCCAACCAGCCAAAAGATCCGCAAACATGTTTCCAAAGAACAATGCAATCGCTGCTGGTAGAGCTCCATAAAGTGCACCAACCACGACAGGAACAATCATCGCTGTCGTTAGACGAGTATTGGTAAACACTGTGATACTACCATAAATCATTAATACCCCAAACAATGCGGCACCGATGGCAATCGCAACCACGGTTTGTGTGTTCCACTTCCCAAATAAATATGTCATCCAATTCTTCTCCATATAAATCTCCTTTCCCATGTATGTTTCTCATACAAGATGATTATAGGATAAATCCTACGGTTTTACAAGTTGAACCTCTACCAATTTTTCAGAAACCAACATCAATTTTTCATGCTTACATTTTCTTTCAAACTTAAAAAAACGCACGGATCATTCGCTGAATCACATGCGTTGATATTGATACGAATTTTATTCCTCTACGCCTTCAGTTTACTCTTAGGCTTATACAAGAAAGACAGTCCAAGGGGAACAAGCAAACTGAAAGCTAACGCATACAACGTAAAGTCATAGCCGAAACTACCTACCAGAAAGCCGGATAATAGAGGCGTCAGTAATGCAGATAACCCTCCATAAAGAGAAAGTGCAAACATTTGACCGGATGATTTCAGATGTGCTGGTGATTCATCATCAATAAGCACCTTTTGCACAACCATCAAAAGTGGAAATGTTGCAAACTGCAATCCAGAGATCATCACAAGCTGAAATGGCGTTGTGGCAACCGCATATAGGAAGAATCGGATGAAATACATGAAAATCGCGAAAATCATCATCTTCTTTCCACCCATCCATTTTAAAACAACTGCGCCTAGAAAGAAGAGCGGTAACTCTGTAATTGCTTGAAACGACCATTTGAATGCCACATCATCGTTCGTTCCACCCAAAGCAAGAATTTTGTCAATAACTGTATACATATCGGCCGTAAAGACGATATTTACCAGCACGAAAATGACAAGAAGAAGCAAATACGGTTTGTGTTCAACTAGTTGCTTTACATCTCTAAAACGAATGGACTGACCTGTAACTACTTTATGTGCATCTGGCATTTTTCTAGACACAACCATCGACAAAAGTGCAAAAATAGCAAAGCTTAACCCTATAGCACGATATCCATAAGCGGATAGAATCCACGAGGTGATAGGTGCACCGATAGCCCAACCAATTGAACCAAAGGCTCGAATCATACCGAAATTGTCTCGGGAATACTGACTGGTTTCAATCGTCCAGGTTTCAAGAAGTCCTGATACAATTCTGAAGAAACCTCCCATCATGGAAACTGCGAGCAGATGGAAAAAGAAGTTATATTCAGTAACCCAGTACATAGCAGCATTGGCTATCACAAATAGGATCATAAATAGATTAAAGAATCGTTTAACTGTCTGATACCGATCGCAAAGATACCCAGCCCATAATTGTCCAAAGATGGACACAAAGGCCATCGCAGAGAGTAAAATCCCCCGTTGTTCAGGTGAATATCCGGCATCGATGAGGAATGGAATCATTTGTGTGTTTGTCATGGCAAGCCCCACAAAGACAATGGCAAAAATCATAAACTGGCGAATCAGAATTTTGTTATTTCTCATAGTATTTCCTCTTCCTTGAAACATACAAAAGCCACTTCACGATGTGATAATGGCTTTTTCAGTAATAATAATATCACATGGGACATCGTGTTCTGCACTCATTATATCGTTAACCTCTTGAAAACTAAAGGCCAAACCGATTTTTTTTGCGGAACAATGTGCCAATGTACGATCATAATAACCCTTCCCGTAGCCAATGCGATGCAAGGACGCATCAAAGGCTACAAGGGGTACAAACATTAAATCAATTTCAGATAATTCCACCGGAGTTGTCACCGTAGGTTCCATGATTCCATAAGCCCCTGGTTCAAACTGTTTAAATGAAGTAATCTGGTAAAATTTTAGAAAATCACCTTCGACTTTAGGAACCACAATGCGTTTTTTGCTATCCCAAATCAGATCTTCCATGATAGCATAAGTATCCACCTCATCCGGTGTTGCTGCATAGATCCCAATGGTAGTGGCATCTTCTGTAAAAAACATTGCCTGATCCTTGATGATGGCATCATATCGACGTTTCTTATCTTTATCGAAGCTTTTTCGCTTAGCTAACATCAACTTCTTGATGTCGACTTTACTCATCCAATCGATCCTTCCATCTCAAGTCGGAGCAACTGATTCAACTCAACCGCATACTCCATCGGTAACTCTCGGGTAAAAGGTTCCAAGAATCCAAGGATAATCAGTTCGGCTGCCTGTTCTTCAGTTAACCCACGAGACATCAGATAAAACAATTGCTCTTCAGATATCTTGGACACAGAAGCTTCGTGTTCAACAGTGGACAAATGATTTCCCACATAGTTTACCGGTAAGGTATCACTACGTGAAATATCATCTAATAACAACGTATCGCACTCGATCTTTGATTTTGCTCCAATCGCACCCGGAGTATGACGAATCAGTCCACGATAGTTGACTGCACCACCATTGCGGGCAATGGATTTTGAAATAATCGTACTTGATGTGTGCTTCCCTGTATGAATCATTTTCGCGCCTGCATCCAGCACCTGATGTTTACCGGCTACCGCAATGGAAATGGTCATCCCACGCGCATAATCTCCTACAAGAACGCAGGAAGGATACTTCATGGTAATACTTGAACCAATGTTGCCATCAATCCATTCCATAACACCATGATCCAAAACTTTGGCTCGCTTGGTTACCAGGTTCAACACATTGGTCGACCAGTTTTGTACAGTGGAATAACGACATTTTCCTTTTTTATGGACAATAATCTCGACGACAGCCGAGTGAAGTGAATCCTTCGAATAGATTGGGGCCGTACATCCTTCCACATAGTGAACCTCAGCACCCTCATCCACAATAATTAATGTTCGTTCAAATTGACCCATACTTTCCGTATTGATTCGGAAATAGGATTGCAACGGCTTGTCCAGACTGACTCCTGGGGGCACATAGATAAAGGAACCTCCAGACCATACAGCACTATTCAATGCCGCAAACTTATTGTCATAATAAGGGACAACCGTACCGAAAAATTTCTTAAATAGTTCAGGGTGCTGCTTTAAGGCACTGTCGGTATCCAAAAAGATAACTCCTTTGTCCTCAACTTCCTGAAGCATACTGTGATAAACAACTTCAGATTCATATTGAGTTGATACTCCCGATAGAAACTTTTGTTCTGCTTCTGGAATACCCAATCGTGCAAATGTATCTTTAATGGTTACCGGAACATCATCCCAGGATTTTTCCATCCGTTCACTTGGTTTAATGTAATAGGTATATTCATCGAAATTGATACCCGAAAGATCGGCGCCCCAGGTCGGCATGGCTTTGGACTCAAACACCTCAAATGCCTTAACGCGGTACTCTCTCATCCAATCAGGTTCATTCTTTAATTTCGAAATCTCTTCAACTATTTCTCTGCTAATTCCTTTTGCGGTACGGTAGACACTGACATCTTTGTCAGAAAAACCATATTTGTACTCATCCTTAGGAATGTTTGCATGTTGTTCACTCATGTTATTCCTCACTTTCTTCGATGATCTGGCTCAACGCATTCCAGCCAATGGTCGCACATTTAATGCGGTTTGCCTGTTTCCCCACCTGATGAAATGCAATTGCTTCTTCAAGTGGTTCTAAATTAACTTCTTTGAGCATAATCATATCCATATATAAGCTGATTAATTCTTTAGCCTCTTCGATCGTCTTCCCCTTAACTAGGTCCGTGAGAATTGATGTGGAAGCAGTTGAAATCGTACATGCGATTCCATCAAAACACATGTCCTTAATGATTCCATCTTCAATGTTAACCTGCACCTTGATGTCATCAATACATGATTCAGATGCCATATGAACCATATGATAGTGTTCATCATCCACTAAACGCTTGTTTCTTGGATATTGGTAATGGTCCATAATGATTTGGCGCAAGATCATAGGATCAAGCATGTTCATAAAACTACCTCCCTAAAAAAATAAATCAACACATTTTTCTAATGTGATATCACGTAATACTTCCACAAAAGCATCAATCTCTTCTTTTGTATTATAGAAATAAAGACTGGCACGGAGCGTTTCCGTTGTTCCCATTTCATCCATCAGAATCTTAGCACAATGATGACCCGAACGAACCGCTATACCGCGCGAACTGATGTACGTCGCAGCATCCTGGGCGAAAATTCCATTGGCATTAAATGTGACAATGCCTGTGAGTGCTTCCTTATTATAGACCGTAATATGACTGAAACTTTGGATCTTACTTACAAGGTATTGCTTCAGCTCATGCTCATAATTCATGATTTCCTCCATACCAATGTTTGAAAGATAATCAATTGCGGCTTTCAGACCAAATAGAGCTTCAATGGCGGGTGTACCCGATTCAAACTTAAATGGTGGATTCTTCATAATGATATTACCTGTTACATCAAAGCGGGCATTGCTACCACCGCCAAGTGTGACTGGATCCATTGCCTTAAGCAAATCAAGTTTTCCATAAAGTACACCAATGCCTGTGGGTGCACACATCTTGTGACCTGAGAAGCTTAGAAAATCCACATCCCAGTCTGTCACATCCGTTGGTATATGAGGTACCGACTGTGCTCCATCAACGACTAAAATCGCACCATATTCATGAGCAACCTTAGCAATTTCCTTGATTGGCGCAATATAGCCCAGTACATTAGAAATATGTGGCAAAGTTACGACTTTAACTCTTGAATGCATGGCTTTACGTATATTTTCAAGTGTCAGCTGACCATCCGTTTCAAGAGGAATATATTCAATGAGCGCTTTGGTTGTCTTTGCGGTATCAAACCAAGGCAAGATATTAGAAGCATGTTCAGCTTCAGTCGTTAAAATCACATCATTTTCCTTAAGGTGCTTTTTCCCCCAACCATAAGCTACAAGATTCAGCGATGCACTTGCACCCGAAGTGAAAATCACTTCTTCACTTTTGCACCGGATAAACTTCGCAACCGTTTCACGGGCATCTTCATATGCCTGCGATACCTGATAGGACAAATCATAATCCCCTCGGTGGATATTCACCGATTGATCAGTATAATAAGATACCACGGCGTCAATCACAGATTGAGGTTTGAAGGTTGTGGCGGCATTATCAAAATAGATCAGAGGAAATCCCTGCATCTTTTTGCCTGAAAGCATTGGAAAATCTTTTCGGATGTGATTTACATCAAGCATGACTCACTCACCTTCTTGAGTATTTCTTCACTTAGTCTTTCCTTAATTGACTCATCATCAATAACATCAATGATGGGCAACAGGTAGCCTAAGGTAATCAGTTTTAACGATTCACTGCGACTCATCCCGCGTGATTGAAGATAGTATACCTGATTGACATCCGGTTGTCCCATCGACGCAGCATGTGAAGCTTCAACTTCATTTTCATCAATAATCAATTTCGGATTGACCGTTGTTTTTGGCTTTTCATCGAAATTCATGACACGACTAATCTGATGGGTTTTCGCACCCTTCGCCGCTTTTTCAATTTTCCCGACGACTTCTAACAGATATTCACATCCCTTAAGGACGATACTGTAGTTGTCCAGTTGTGCAGATGTTTTTCCCTTATGATGAATAGCAGTATGTGTTGCTTTCAATGTGGATTGAATCAAGGATGCTCCACGCACAAAGATTGAAGCACCTTCTTCCAGAAGATGATATGTCGCGGCTTTTTCATGATTACCGGCAGTCAGTTCACCAATGGCTAAAGACACCGAAGAATTCTGTTTAATCCCCCAGTTTTCAATGACTTTGATTGACTCTTTAGAATCATTATTGAATAGCATCGACCATGTGGAATCACGATCCACATCGACACGAAGATTTAACTCTCCGTTCCCATCAAGATTCAGCAGCACACTTCCCTTGGTTTGCATAGGGGCTAGTAATGTCAGATTCATTGTGCCACTAACGGTTACATTCAGTGTCGTCAGCGTATTGTGAGCAAGAGTAATCGAGTTATGCGATGTCACATCAATCATGACTTCACGCATTCTCTGACCCCCTTGGTGTATTGATTGCACAGCTAACCAAGGTTGTAGGTTGCTTGCGCTCTTCTTTTTTGATTGATACACCGAATTCTTTGCTTATCCAGTCATATCCTTCATTATCAATTCGATTTACAAGGCTTGCATCAGAACTAAGTACGATCTGACCATCAATGAGAATATGTGTATGTGTTGGTTGAATCAGATGGAAAAAACGTTCGTAGTGAGATACAATCATTAAACCAATATCACTTGTTTCTACCATTTTGTTTACTACATTGGCAACGACTTTAAGTGCATCCACGTCCAGACCGGAGTCGATTTCATCGAGCATCGCAATTTTTGGTTCAAGAAGCATCATCTGCAAAATTTCATTGCGTTTCTTTTCACCACCGGAAAACCCTTCGTTAACATAACGATGAGCTAAATCAGACTTCATCTCCAACTCTTTGACTGCCCCTTCCATTTTCCGGATAAAGGAAAATAGAGGAATCGGTGTTTCACGACGTGCGTTTAATGCCGCCTTTAAAAAGTCAGAGTTTGTTACGCCCGAAACTTCCTGAGGATATTGCATACCTAAGAACAGACCTACGCGACTGCGCTCATCCACGCTCATTTCCAATACATCCTGACCGTCAAAAGTAATGCTTCCCTGGGTAACTTCATACCTTGGATGTCCCATTACTGCAGAAAGCAATGTGGATTTCCCATTTCCGTTCGGACCCATAATTGCATGGATTTCATTTGAGTTGATCTCGATTGAAACCCCCTTTAATATCTCTTTACCTTCAATTTCTACATGAAGGTTATCAATTTTTAATTGTGCCATTCTGTCATCCTTCCTATCATTTTTTCGAAACATTAGCACTTCGAAATTCCATCGTTATTATAGCATAGTCTGCACTAATTTCGGGAAATTACGCACCCATTTGCGAGTTTTTTCGCATTTGTTTGAGGATTTCATGAAACTTACCCGATTAAATCTGCATCCCGTTTTTAGTTTATTGCATTGCAAGGTAAAATCAACTATAATAGAAAAGATTTCACATTAAGGAGGTTATCTATGTTAGATACGATCAAGAAACATTGGTTTGTCATTCTTGTCGGAATCTTATTTATTTCTGCAAGTGTATATTTCGCTTATGATCAGACGAAAGATATTCTGCGAGGAAAAAAGGTTGATGGTAAAGATGTTGTCTTTGAAATTAATGGACAAAATATTACTGCCGATGATTTTTATGAAAAACTATATGATGAAATGGGCATTTCTGCCATTTACACATTGTTTGAGCGTGCTGTGATTGCACAATCCGCCCAATCAGACAAAGATTTGGAGTCCGAAGCTCGAATTCAGGCGAACTCCACGATAGAAAACTTTAAAAGTTACTATGGTGATAGTTATGAAGCTGTTTTGCTTCAAGCCATTCGCGGTGTAGGCTATAGCAAAGTTTCAGATTTGGAAACCTATTTCAAACACTTATTATTATTGGAAAAAGAAACAAAAAATCACTTTATTACCAACAGTGATACATTCTACGAAGAATTTTTCGAGAAAAAATCACCTCGTCTTGTCAGTCACATTCTTGTGGCTATGGACGACCCTACAAAGCCAACCGAGCAGGAACAAGCTCGCTGGGACGAAGTAAAGGAAGCTTTGGCAAGTGGCAAATCATTTAAAGAAGTAGCAAAAGAAATGTCTGATGATACAGGAAGTGCCGCAAATGACGGTTCGATTGGTTACATGGACTCCACAAGTAGTTTAGTTCCTGAGTTCTTGTTAGCTGCTTTATCACTTGATGAAGGTGAGACCAGTGAATGGATCCGTACGACTTATGGATGGCATTTAATTACAGTTGACTCAACTTCGGTTGAAGATTTAGAAAAAGAAGATGGGTTCTTTAGCGCATTATCAACTCATTTCCCGAATGCTCAGCGTCAGATGGTTTGGGCTATGGCTCAAGAGTTGAATATTGACTTTAAAGGAAACAGCGAAATGGAGGAGCAATTAAAAGTGTTCCTAAAGATTACGGAGGGTGAATAAGATGAAAAAAATACTAGTCTTACTAACCTTGATTCTCACATTGGCTGGATGTTCAGATGCTTCCGTTCGCGTAAGCAATCGTAATGAAGCCGTAATTTCTGTTGGTTCAACCTCGATTACTCGCGGTCAATTGTTTGATATGATGATGAATCAGGATCCTGCAGGAACTGTGATTACCATGGCCAAGGAAATTATTCTGGCTGATAAAATTGAAGTAACCGATGAAGTTCGCGCAAAAGCTCGTGAGACCTTTGAAACCATCAAGGAAAGCTTCGGAGAAACCTTCTCTGACTATCTTGTTCAATATGGTTACAAGGATGAGCAGGATTACATTGACAAAGCATTGATTCCATTTACACTTCAAGAATTTGCGACTGAAGCCTATGTGAGAGAGAACTTTGAGCGTTTAAGTGCCGAGTACTATCCACGTCAGGTTCGTATCCTTCAAACGACGAAGGAAGAAGATGCGAAAGCAGCGATTGCTGAAATTCAAGATGGAGCAAACTTTGAAGATACTGCCAAAAAATACTCCACATCCACAACGTACAAGGGTGAGATGGAACTTGTTCATAAAGCAAGTGGAAAGCCAACGGCGATTAACACCTACTTGTCTACAGTTCGTCAGCCTACATTGACTTCGACGCCAATTAAAGATGATACAAACACACTTTACTACGTCGTGCAAGTAATTGAAGCAAATCCTGAACGATTTTTGGATGAAGCCGTAAAATCACTCAGTGCCATCGCAGCCATTTCTGACGAAATGTTTGTGAAGTACTTTGAAGAAGCAAACTTCCAGATTTATGATATCGACGTCTATGCAGGCGTTAAAGAGAGTTTCGCAAAGTTTCTACCTAAGAAATAACCGTACCCACGGTTATTTTTTTATGATATGATTACAGGGTAGGAGGTGGTATTATGTGTATTTTTTGTAAGATTATCAATCATGATATTCCATCAAAGGTTGTATATGAAGATGATGAGGTTCTTGCTATTCTGGACATTTCTCAAATCACAAGAGGTCATACGCTTGTGATGCCTAAAGAGCACGTGGATGATGTGTTAAGCTGTCCTCCGGTGTTATTGAGCAAACTTATGTGTGTCGCTCAGAAGATCTCGAAGGAACTGATCGAGAAGCTGGATGCAAAAGGTATCAATATCTTAACCAATGCCAAAGAAATTGCGGGACAGACAGTACCACATTTTCATATCCATGTAATTCCAAGATATAACGAGCATGATGGTTGCAAGATAACCTTCATTTCAAGTCAGGACCCTCAACTTGACACAACGCTAAAAGCACTTAAAAAACAACATAAATAATCAATCCTGGTGATTGATTATTTTTTCTTGACATTAGTGTGCGTCGTACACTATAATGTAATTAACAATAGGTGGTGATACAATGTCTATTCAAGATCAGATTCAAAGTATTCTACTTGAAATGCGACGAGGAACCCTGATTATCAGTGTTCTCAGTCAACTTAAAGAGAATGAATACGGTTACTCATTAGTCAGTAAGCTGGAAGCCAAGGGAATGTCAGTGGAACCAGGTACACTCTACCCGCTTTTACGCAGACTCGAAAAACAGGGATTACTCGAAAGCAGTTGGGATATAACTGAAAACCGTCCACGACGTTACTACAGATTAAGTCAGGACGGTATGATTTGCTTAAAGATACTATCTTCTGAATGGCAGAACCAACATGATATCATGTCCAAACTATTATCCGAGGAGGAATAAACTATGAAACTCATTGAACGCTATGTCTATGCCTGCATCCGTCATTTACCCAAAAATATTCGTGATGACGTTTCACAAGAGTTAACATCTGAAATCGAAACGATGATTGATGAGCACAAAGTTAACGGAACCAACGAACGTGAAGCGATTCAAATGACACTTGAATCATTGGGTGATCCAAAGCAATTAGCTTCTCAGTATATTGATAAGCCAACCTATTTGATTGGTCCTCTATACTACCCTACATTTATCATGGTCAGTAAAATCGTTTTGCTTGCTGTAACCATTGGTCTAACTGTCGCTTTCTTTGTACGGACCTTCTTACAAACTCAACCAATCGGTTATTCAATCGTTGGTGAATATCTTGCTTCGATTTTTTCAGGTGGTGTTCAATCTGTTGCCTGGGTTGTATTCATCTTTGTGTTGCTTGAGCGTGCTGATGACGCGTCATTCAAAAAGGAAATCACGGCAAACTCTTGGTCTGTTGATCAGCTGCCAGAACTACCTGCTCTTAAAAAGAGCCTGCGTTCCGAAGGTATTGTAGGACTCATCTTTACTCTTATTTTCTTTATTCTATTGAACACAAGATTAGAGTGGTTTTCTGCCTTTATCATATCCAATGGAACTCAGAGTACAAGTATACCGATGTTTAATCTAGCATCAAAGAATGACTGGTTACTTTTGTTCAATGTGTCCTTGTTATTTTCTGTTGTGGTTCATTTCTGGTATATCATTAAGCCATACCCTACGCCTAAGCAGTTCTTTAGCCTCGTAACCCTTGAACTCATCTCTCTTGTGATTATCGTAATAGCCTTTCAAATCTATTCACCTTTAAATCCCGAACTGTTTATTCAATTGACTCCAACCAATCAGACCTTGATTGACTTATGGGGACAGGTAGTGGGTAATGCCGGCTGGTACATTGGCTTCTTTGGTCTATTGGGCATAACACTCGACTCCATCAGCTATATCAAAAATAAGAGATAGAAAAAGTCAGCAATCGCTGACTTTTAATTCAAGCTATTTAGTTTTACTCGTCTTCTTTGCGTTTGCGAGTTACAAACAATGCACCGCTACCTGCAACTAAGCTAGCTAGTCCAAGTAAAATTAGACTTGATGCGCTTGTATCAGGAAGTTCTTCATCTTCGTTTAGATCAACGTAGACGAAGTTTTCAGGGATAATCACAGTGTCAATTACGTGAATTACACCGTTGGTTGCTTCAATGTCGACTGCAGAGATCACACTGCCGTTAACCTTAGCGCCACCTTCAAGGGTGAATGTAATTGATTCACCATTCAATGTTTCAGCTTCCATACCTTCTTCAAGGGCGGATGACATGACTTTACCAGAAACAACGTGGAATAATAATACCTTCGCTAGGTCTGGCTGATTCAATAGTTCGTCTGCAGTAATATTAAGTGTTGCCAATAATTGTTCAAACGCTGCATTGGTAGGAGCAAATACTGTGAATGGACCTTCACCGGATAATGCGCCAACTAGATCAGCTTTTTGAAGAGCTGCTACCAGAATACTGAAATTTTCATTTCCAAGAGCAATTTCAACGATTGAATTTTCAGGTGCTGCTGGTTCTTCAGCATCAAGTTCAAATCCTGCTGGTACTAATACTTTGTCAATCACATGAATAACACCGTTTGTTGCTTCAATGTCAACAGCGGAAATAACACTGCCATTAACCTTAGCACCACCATCAAGGGTGAACGTAATCTTTTCGCCATTTAATGTTGTGGCTTCCATGCCTTCGGTTAAAGCACTACTTAGTACTTCGCCTTCAACTACGTGATAGAGTAGTACATCTGCCAACATGGATTGAGACAATAACTGTTCTGCTGTAATTCCGAGGTCTACTAGTAAAGCTTCAAATGCTGCATTGGTAGGAGCAAACACTGTGAATGGTCCATCACCTGATAGTGCATCCACTAGATCTGCTTCTTGAAGAGCTGCTACAAGAATTGAGAAGTTGTCATCATCGACCGCAATTTCCACGATGCTTTTTTCTGCTGCGAATACTGTCATGCCGAATAATAAAGATAGGGTCGCGATAATACTTAGTAACTTTTTCATAAAAGTCCTCCTTTTTAATTGGGTAGTAACCGCTTTCTTTAGGCATATGATACATCGCGCGCATCTTGATTGCAATAAATATGCTCTTTTTAAATTGTATTTTATACACTTTAATTTTTGGTATTAAAAAACCGCGTTTTCGCGGTTATTTTGTACGATAGAAACTACGATTTTCTAACGAGAAGATTCTAAGTGAGAAATTCTGTGGTTCAACACTTTCATACATTTTCTCAAACATATTCATTCTTGCATCAATATTATCGATCAGATGAAGCATTTCTGCTTCTGCCAATAAAGGTAATACCGGTGATCCATACTCATATTGTCCATGGTGCGACAGAATCATGTGCCTTAGGCATGTGGCCTGCTCGCTATCTTCAATCCCCAACTCTTTGGAAACATCATAAACAATTGCCTGCATCATTGAAATATGACCTAACAGCTTTCCTTGCAACGTATACTCGGTTAGAATCGGACCGGAAAGCTCAATGACCTTTCCTAAATCATGCAGTAATATTCCACTAATGAGTAAATCACGGTTAAGCAGCGGATATCGTTTGCACATTTCATCGGCCAACTCAATCATAGCTACCACGTGGGTCGCCAAACCTCCCACAAAATCATGATGATTTCGTGATGCGGCTGGATACTGATAAAAATCATCTTCATAATCACGGAAGCAGCGCTCTGTCAGTTGTTTATAAACAGGATCTTCCAACGAAGCCAGGGTCGCTTCTACTTTATTGCGAAGAACTTCCTCACTTACTTTTGATGTTGTAACAAAATCAGCCGGATCAACATCCCCTGCTGGCTCCACCTGATGAATTCTCAGTTGCAACACATTGCGATACTTCAATACTTCTCCTGAAATCAAAACTATACGTCCTGGTTCCATCAGTTTCGCCTGCTCTTCTTTTACATCCCATAATTTTCCTTCAATGCTTCCCGAGTCATCCTGGGCAACAATCGATAAATAGGGTGCCCCTGCTGTGGTTACACCTTTGGTTACCTGCGTAATCAATAATGGTTGTGAGATTCGTTGTTTCTCATTCCATTGATTCACTTTGTTCATTTCCTTCACTCCATTCCATCTCATCTACAGCTCTTGAAATATCCGAATACGAATATCCCTGTGTAGATAATGAACGTTTAACAGCCATCATCCATGAGTATACATCATTTGCATGCTTTTTCGCAAATTTCTTTTGAGCCTTTTGCGCACTAACAAGCAAATTCGCATATTCTTCGGCAGCTTCCTCATTGAAATCCAATGCCGAAACAACTTCATTCGCAACTTCCAAGTCAAATCCCTGACTGACAAGACGCTGACGAATCCTTTGCTTTTTAGCCATGATGGAACGTTGTGTAATGGTTGGCTGAATTTTCATCGCCAATCGCATAGCTAGTGAAGATTCACTTTCATTCCCTTCCATAGAAAGAGCTTCCAAAATCATCTCATATGGGATTCCTTTTTGAATCAACGATTTTATGATTCGGTTTTTCCCCATAAGTAAGGATCGGAAATTAAATACCATTGACATTACATATCGCTGATCATCAATATATCGCTTCTCTTCCAACCGGTCGATGATTGTATTGATTTGCGCAATCGTGCAATCTGTTTTCTGTGTTAAAAAATCATACATCTCCTTGCGTGTGCGATCTTTGATTGCAAGTTTACGAATACATGACTGATATGCCTCCACAACTTTTTGTGAAGACTCGATTTCTTCCCATGTTGTTTTTTGAATCACTTTATCTTTTCTCAGTCCTTTCTGTTCAACAGTCTCCGCAAAAGCCAAGGTTCGATACTGTTCAAATCGATTGCTTGCAATCACCTCTGCCAAATCATCTTTAATAAAGATATTTTCGATCTGATAGGTTGTATAGTATTTCTTCCGAGCAATCTCATACACACTTAGCACTGATTGTGCAAACACCCGACTGTCATACACCTGAATCTGTTTCTTTGCACTTGCTCTCATACTGACTCGAATATCCTGAGGAAGATCAAGCCAATTCGAAACTTTACTCGCAAAATCTTCCGGTGTTTCAAAGAAATATCCTGTTTCACCTTCATTCACCAACCCACGTAAGACTTCATCAAACCGCGCAAAGACAGGAAGTTCACTTGCCATAGCTTCAATATATGTCATTCCCTGAGTTTCAGTTAATGAAGCAGACACAAATGCGGATGAAGCATGATAATAGGAAGGAACTTGGTCTGAAGGAACTTTTCCAAGAAAGTAGATACGATGACATAAGTTCATTTTTTTGCATTTCTCCTGAAGTTTTTCAAGTTCAGGACCGGACCCAACAACCATAAACTTTACTGGTAGATTCATATCGTCAATGACCTTAAATCCATCAATAACAATATCAATACTTTTTTCTTTGGCGATTCTTCCGACAAAAGTAATGATTTTCTCATGCGGTTGCCAATCGATCTTCGCTCGAATCATAGAAATAGTCTGCTCACTGGTACGTTCCTTATCAAACCTTAATAAGTCAAGGCCGGTAGGAACTACCCAAATATCTCGTTGAATGCCATAACGCAAAAGCATTTCACGGGTTTTCGATGAAGGCGCAATAATTCCGATACTTGAAGAACCATACAAACGACTCAAACGAGAAACAGTTTTCTTGGCAAAGTGATCCACTGTTTTCAGATTGAACTTATTAACATAGTGTGTGTAATCTTCATAAGTGGTGTGATAAGTTGAGACAATGGGGAGTTTAAGCATTTTGCCAATGATATGGCCAAAAATACCTGCCCCAAATTCGGTATGAACATGAATGATATCCAGATTCATATCTTTCACGATATTATACGCCTTAAGATGTACAGGGCTTGTGAGAACATAACCATACATCTGTTTAATTTCTAAGCCAGGCAATCTTAAAATGCGATCTTCATATTGAGTTTGCAAAAGTGAAGAGTGCGTTGTCACGATATAGACTTCATGACCTTCGTTTTCAAGAGCTTTCTTAAGTGTTGTAATGGAAGTAACGACACCATTAATCTCCGGATGATAAGTATCCGTAAACATCCCTATACGCATAGATATTCCTCCTTATTCCATTCTCGAATAGTACCACTTCACAGCTAAAAACACACATCCACCCAAAATCATGATTAAGTAATAGCTGGCAAAACGCCAAATAAGCATGACAGAAGATGCATTGATAAATCCGACAATTCGAGTAAACATAAATATAAACGTTGCTTCAGTGCCTCCACTGGCACCCGGGATGGGAATAAAGGCATTGATCATGGCCACAAAGGAAGATAATGCCATAACATCCAGCCATATGTATTTACCCATATCAATACCCAGTGCTTTAATGATGACAAATGGCAGTAGATAGTAAATAGCCAAACGAATCATATTTGCAAACACCACCTGCGTGATGATGGGTAAATGAGAAGACAACTTGTTTTTCTCTACCTGAAAGCGTTCAATTTGAGCTTCCATATTTTTATGAAGCTTCTCCTTGTTTTTAACCAACTTCCACCTGTGTGCCAGATCAATTCCTTTGGTTGAAACCCAAAGATGAAACTTTGGAAGCCGTGCAAGTGACCATAGACTGATAATCACCATACTATTGACTGCAAATCCGATAAGCACAAGAAGAAAGAGTGTTGAATGTACTGTAAAGAAATAGCTGAATCTCAATAATAGAAGTATAAGTACTGAAAAGACCATTGTTGATTGATAAAGAATGAAATCCATCCACAAAACACTTGCGGCATCACTTAAGGGAACTCCCTGTTTACGATAGATATAGACTTGAGCAAACTGTCCACCGGATGCACTGGGTGTAACACCGTGGAAAAATGCAGCCACAAATGCATTCACAATCCCATGTTTATATTTATACCGAGGATTTGAGATTCGCGTTAACTTCGTTAAGATTCCACCGATAATCACATGATAGAGAATCGCTAGGACGAGTGTTAAGATAAGATACCGTGGAGAAACACGTGATAGCACGATGAAAATATCATCAGTATAATCAAATATGGTGAAGTATAGAACCGTTGCTGTAAAACCAACAATTAACAGTAAGTTGAACCATGTATTTTTTAAGAGTTTTT
>ERZ869909.1400-NODE-1400-length-19622-cov-4.544641_pt1 | contig 19622 bp, 19 predicted proteins | sample MGYA00520892_ERZ869909 | MGnify/ENA primary metagenome ERZ869909 (study PRJEB32215, sample SAMEA104723947) | bioreactor metagenome | biome: bioreactor; feature: anaerobic bioreactor; material: water | place: China | collected 2015-03-12 ... | reverse complement strand
AGCGCGAGGAACCCCCCTCTGGCCTGGGTCAGGAGCGGGCGCGCTTCCTCCAGGTGACCTGTCCGGCACATCGCTGATCCGGCGACGAAGGCCGCCCGGGCGGTCACACTGCGGTCGCCCGATACCAGACATGCCTGAGCGTGGTCTGCTGCGGCCAGCGGATCGGTTTCGAGTAGGCGCTCGGCCAACGCGAGCTTGGCGCTGAAGTCATCCATTGACGAACATCCGTCGTTCTGACTGATCATCGCACTGCTCGGTACCGGGCGTCTGCTGCTTGTGCTTACTTTGCGAGTACGCGCTCGAGGAAGGCCTCAACGTCGAGACGCCCGTTGCCCACCTGGTTCCTGTACCCCACGTTGATATGGCCCGTGTACAGGTCAGCTCCCTGCCGGTAAAGCTCGTCCGCAAGGTGCTTGTGATCGCGCCACAGGTCCTCGCCCATCGCGAGCGCGAGTGCGCCCGATGCCATGGGGGCGGCCATGGAGGTGCCGGACCAGGCGGCCATCAGCATGTCCGGTGCGGGACCGAAGACGTGCTCGCCGGGAGCGGCGAGTTCGATCATGTTGCCGTACGTCGCGAAGCCGGACTTGTTGTCATCAGCAGCAACGCTGGTCACACTGAGCATGTAGCGGTCGCTGTCGGCGATCAACGCAGGGAAACTGACGTTCCGGTCCCCCGTATTGCCAGTCGACGCGATCACGAACACGCCCTGGGCAGTAGCCGAGCTGATGGCCCGCTCGAGTGCCGCGATCCTGGTGTCGCTGCCAAGGGAGAGGTTGATGATGTGCGCACCGCTGTCAACTGCATGCTGGATGGCTGCGACGACCGAATCGACATCGCCACCGCCGTCAGGCCCGAGGACGCGGAGCGGGAGGATGGTCGCGAACGGGGCGATCTGGCGGATGACGCCGGCGACGTTGGTTCCGTGACCGAAGCCATCGTCGTCGTACGTGCCCTCCTCCTGGGGAAGCGCGTCGCCGTCGTAGAAGTCCCACCAGAGGGACTCATCTGCGAACGACGCGATGAGCGCGGGGTGATCGAGGTCGACACCGGTGTCCAGCACGGCGACCATCACGCCCTCGCCGAGGTTGCGCGCGAGGCTCTGGCCCTGCTCAAGCCGGATCTGCTGCCAGGCCGCGGTGTTCTCGGGCAGCCACGTGAACTGGCCATCCGCCCAAAGGCTGGAGCGCCCATCGGCCCAGATGCCCGAGCGGCCATCCGCCCAGATGCTGGAGCGCCCGCCGGCCCAAATGCTTGAACGGCCACCGGCCCAGATGCTGGAGCGGCCGTTCATGAAGGCCATTTCCCCGCCAGCAAGTAACCTGCCGCGGTTCGGTTCAAACACGCTGCCCGCGTTCGCGCTCTGCGCGCCCAGAGGCGGTTCGTCCACACCGATGACGGCGTATCCGGACAGGTACTCGCCTTCTAGCGAGTACGTGGTGTCCTGCCAGACGACGATTTCGCCACCTATGCTGCGAGCGACGCTTTCGCGCGTATCGCCCTCAGCGAGTTCGACCGTGACGACGTACGCCGGCGCGTTGCGCTGCGCGTCCTGCGTGGGCTCGGTGGCCAGGTTGCCGCAGCCGGCAAGGAAGATGAGGAGCCCTGCGACGGCAAGAAGCCACTTATTGCGTTGACCGCTTCTGAAGCGGATTGGTGCTTGAGTCAAAACTTCTCCCGAATACCTCGACCTGCGACATTTCACCCTGTATCGAGATGCCGGACAGTATCCCCGGGCATCTTACGGAACTCTTACAGAGCGTGCACGGAGGCGATGACGAGCGTCGCACGATGCCGCGGCGGCGTTCAGCAGCAGTTCGATCATCCCGGCGCTGCCCTGCAGCACGGCAGATACCAGGGGCGTGTAGCCGTGTTCCTCGGCCAGGGCGTCGACATCCGCGCCTGATTCGATGAGCGTCCGCGCCGTATCGAAGTTTCCGGACTCGACAGCCGCATGAAGTGCCGTGACGGTGTGCAGCGGCTCACGCGGCAGATCCAGGCGTTCATAGGCGGTATCGATGTTCACGCCTGAATCCAGGATGTCGCTAACCAGCAGCCCGCTTCTGTACTTGGCTGCATAAAGCAGGTGCTCGGTCCAGCCGAGGTCGGGGAATCTGTAGGTGAGCGCGAGCTCCTTCAGGGCGGTCGCGACGCCGGGGTTCGCATTTCGCTCGAGCGCGAGGCCTATCGGACTGAACGAATGCGTTATCGCAACCGGATAAGGGAACCTGGGTGACGCAGGACCCGTGAGCCTGCCGGCCAGGATGGTCGTCGTGGCGTCCGGCCACGCGCCGGCACGCACGAGCGCCAGGCTGACTTCCGGATCAGGGTTGTGTTCCGCGGCAAGCAGCAGCGGGTTGCGGTACTCCACGAGCTCGCGGCCGCTGGTGGGGTCGATCAGCACCCCGTACTCGGAACCCCGCAGGTTGGGGTTCGCCCCGGCCGCCAGCAGGGCCATCAGTACCGCAAGTTCGGAGCCGCGCGCCGCCACCATCAGGGGTGTGAAGCCGCGTTCCGGCACGTCCGATAACAGGCCGTGGGTCTCCCTGCGGGCGTTGACGTCTGCCCCGGCCGCAAGCGCCGCCTCGATACCCGCCATGTCGCCAGCCAGCACCGCCGTGAACAGTTCGGCATCGGCATCGTGTCCGGCCGCGAACGCGGCGCAGAGCCAAAGGCCAGCCAGAACCGCTGTCATCGCGAATGTCCCAGGCCGTTTCAGCACAGTATCCTCCGTTTCTTGCCCGTTGCCCGTTTGAGTCTTCACCATAGACACAACAGCCTGCCGACGCAAGGATGATCCCGGCCGGGACCGTGGAACGCCTCTGGAACGCTCCGCCGCTAGGCTGGGTGCATGTCAAAATCAGGAAGCATCCGCATGAAACTGCTGACCGCCGCCGTCGTCCTCGCCATCGCCCCGTTCGCGATGGCCCAGGACCCCGCCGCCGCGATCGGCCGCTTCGAGGAACTGGGCATCGTACACAACAACAACCCGATTGACGAGGAGAACTTAGGCAACATCCAGTCACTGCGCATCAACAGCGAGTCGGGCAACCAGCTCACCGATGATGACCTCCTGCACCTCTCGGCCCTCCCGCGCCTGGGTCACCTGACTATCAGCAGCGCACCCGATGTAACGCCCGCAGGCATGGCGCACCTGGCACAGATCGAGAACCTGTGGAACCTCAACTTTCGCGGGGCAGGACTGACCGACGAGCAGGTCTCTGGGCTCGAGGGCCTGCACGGCCTGCGGACGCTGGACCTGGCCCTGAACCGCGAGGTGACCGACGCCGCCATGCCCACCGTCGCCCGGATCGACAGCCTGGAGACGCTCAATCTCGAGAACACGGGCGTCACGGACGCCGGCATCGCCAACCTCGCCGGCCATCCCGCCCTGGAGCGCGTCAGCCTGCTGCGGACCGCAGCGACCGACGCGGCCCTTGAGTCCCTGGGCACTATCAGCAGCCTGAAGGGACTGGGGCTGAGCGGCAGCGGCATCCGCGGAACCGGCTTCGTGCACCTGACCGGACTCTCGCAGCTTGAGGAGATCAGCGCGCAGAACCTGCAACTGGACGACGCCGCCATCGAGGTGCTCGCCGGCATCCCGTCCTTGCAGCGCCTGTTCATCTGGGACAACAACCTTACGGATGCGTCCACGCCGTGGCTGGCCAGCCTGCCCAACCTGAGGACGCTCTACCTTGACAACAACAGCATCACCGACGCGGGCCTCGCCGCCTTCACGGGGCATGAATCGCTCAGGGCGCTGTGGCTGTCCGGAACTGACGTCACCGATGCGGGCCTGCCCGCGCTCTCCGACACGGTGCTGGAGCAGATCATGCTCAACCGCACGGCCGTCACCGACGAAGGCCTGCTGCTGCTTGCCCGCATCCCGACCATGCAAAGCATCCAGGTTCGCGACACCTCCGTCACCGAGGCCGGCATCGAGGCAGGCTTGGCGGTCGAGGGCCGCAACGAGCGCCTGCAGATCCGCGACTGAGGCTCGGACATGACCGAGTTCGCCGACCGCATCCTCTACACCCCAACCTGGGACGCGTTCCACGCGGTGGCGGTCATGGCCGGCCTGGCCAGCATCATCGCCATCCTGTTCGGCATCGCTGCGAGCAGGAGGGCGAAGGCGCTCGCCTGGTCCGGCGTGGGGCTACTCGTTTTGTCCGTCGCAGTGTCCATGCTCTTCGAGGAAATCCTGCCCGTCTGGCCCACGCTGGCGGCGGCGCGGCGCCTGCCCTACGCCCTCAGCTTTGCCGGGTTCCTGGTATTCATCGTCCTGTTCATCTACAGCGGGTACCGGCTGATCAACGGCGGGCTGTACACCTACTTCCCGCTCCTGTTCAGGCGCGGCCCGGACCGCGCCGAGGCGGTCCGGGCGCTGCGCCCCGGCGCGCTCCTGTTCTGCGCCAGCGCGGCGGTCTTCGCGGTGTCACTGCTCGGGTATCACGGGCTGGACGTGATCCTGGGACGCGCCGCCTGACGGTGCGCGCACGCCATCAGCCGAGTTATCCACAGCTTATCCCCACCCTGTGCATTAATTTCTAAGGTGCCGTCCGGCTGGTGGTAAAGTTGGCGCGGGAGGACCCTTATGCGCCGCGTTCGTTATCAGGTTGCCATGAGCCTCGACGGCTTCATCGCCGATCCGAAAGACGGCTACTCCTGGATTCCCGAAGAGCCGGAGTTCGACTTCGAGGAGCTGTTCAGCCAGTTCGACACCCTGCTGGTCGGGCGCCGGACCTTTGCGCTCGTCGGTGACCTGGCCGCCCAGTTCGCGGACAAGCAGGTTCATGTGTTCTCCACCACCCTCAGGCAGTCCGACTACCCGAGCGTGACGATAGTCAATGCGGAAGCACCGGAAGTGGTGGCCCGGCTCAAGTCGCAGCCCGGCAAGGACATCTGGCTTTACGGCGGCGGCGAGCTGTTCCGCACCCTCCTCGAGGCCGGCCTGGTCGACACGGTCGAGCCGGCGGTGATGCCAGTGCTGCTCGGCGGCGGCAGGCGACTGCTGCCCGAATCAGGGGGTCCTTACCGGCTGCAGTTGCAACGGTACAGGAACTACCCCGCCAGCGGGATGATGCTGCTCGAGTACCGGGTGGGGTGAAGCACCGCCGGAGCCGCACCTCGGCACCGGCCGGGTGATACCTGAGTGATAGCCACGTCATTACCTTGGCGGCATGAAACAGCAGGAGCAAGCAAGTTCCAGTAGCGGCTCAAGAACTCGTCTCCGGCAGCTGATGGTCGCCCTCGCGGTCGGCACGCTCGGGGTCGCGGTTAGCAGCGAGTCAGCGCCGGGCCTGAACGTCTTTCGGGCCGGCACCGTGATCAGTTCCGCAGAGATGAACGAGAACTTCGATCTGTTACAGGCCCGCCTGCAGGAGTTGCAATCCGACCTGGCGGTACTGGAGGGCCAGCTGCTGGAGCTCGAGGGCCACGAGGCGGCGCCGGGCCCGCAGGGGCCGAAGGGGGAACCAGGAGAGCAGGGGCCGCAGGGCGTGCCGGGGCCGCAAGGTGAACCCGGTGCTGCCAGTGGCGTGGGTCCGCCGGGACCCCGAGGCCCGCAAGGGGAGAAGGGACCACCAGGACCGCGGGGCCCGGGCTTCGCGCTCGATGACATACGCATCGAGCAGGGTTGGGCAACCAGCGACGAGCAACCCGTTATCAGCTGCCTGGCCGATGAGGAGGTCCTGCTCGATGTCACCTACCGAATCCACCCGACGCCCGCACTCCAGCAAGCGATCCTGGATGGACTGTTGACGATGGACGAGCTGCCATCGCGATTCGGGTACATAACGGGCGAGGAGCACGTCGGCGTGCACGCGATCGCGCTGCAGGTGACGGATCACCCGATACTGACGGGGCAGATGGAGATCCACTGGAGCGCCCTCTGCCTCGGGTTCAACGCCGACCCCTCACAATAATTCTTCCGCTCAGAGCTGCTTGGTCAGTTCCACGAGCTGCTCAAGCGCAGCTCCCCAGCCCTCAGCGAAGCCCATCTCGCTGTGCGCCCGGCGCGCGTCCGCATCCCTGTGCCGCACAATCGCCTTGTAGTCGGTGCCCGAGCCGTTCGGTGTGATGATGATGCTGGCGGTGAACACCAGGCCCGACGTATCGGCCTGCGGCCGGAAGTCCGGACCGAGCGCCGTGGTCCAGGTCAACAGTCGGTTCGGGATCACCTCGAGGATGCAGCCGGTTCCATCCTGACTCTCCTGCCCGCTTTCGGGTCCCCGCATCACCGTGCGGAACTTGCCTCCGGGCCACAGATCCACCTCTGCTTCAGTCGTTGTCCACGGCCTGGGCGAGAACCATTGCTTGATCAGTTCGGGCTCGGTCCATGCACGCCAGACCAGTTCAGCCGGCACGTCAACGAACCTCTCCAGGACCAGGTCAAGCTCGGGGTCAAAAGTCGGTTCTTTGTCGTTCATCAGACACTTCCTCTCGGTGGAGCCTCTCCACCGCCTCGTCGAGCTGATCAAGGCGGCTTTCCCACATCGAACGCTGCCTGGCCAGCCAATCCTCCGCCAACTCCAGTCGACCCGGCGCCAACTGGTAGTAACGCTTGCGACCGCGCTTCTCACTTGTCACCAGCCCACCCTTCTCCAGGATGCTCAGGTGCTGAGTGAACGAAGGCAGCGCCATGTCGAACGGCTCCGCCAGCTCGGTGACAGCCGCCGCGCCACTGGCAAGCCGCGCGATCACCGCGCGCCTGGTGGGATCTGACAGGGACTTGAACAGTCTATTCAGCGCAGCAGGATGGTTAGGCATCAACCTAAGTGTATGCGTGCGGGCAGCCTGAGTCAACCCCCTCTTCAGCCGTCGGCTGACAGCGCGACGCAAGCTCCCCGTGTGATACCTGCTCCTCATCATGCGGGAATATCCGCACGACGGCGTCGTCAGTGTGCTAATTTCGTTCCAGCAAGTTACGGGGGGACAACTGGTGGCGCAGCTAAGGGATTCAGCGGGCCGTAATGCGAATTCGAGAAGCCAGGAGGCTCAAGGAACTGTGCCGGGGCCACGCTCTGCTCACCTGGTGCTGATTGCAGTCTCAGTTGCACTCCTGGTCGTGGCCTGCGCCAGGCCTGCCACACAGCTGCCCCCACCTACAGTCGCTGGCATCAGTCCGGACACCGGAGCTCCGCACGGCGGCACTCCCATTACCATCACCGGCACCAACTTCTTTCAGGCAGAACAGGGCGGCTTCCCAGGATCACTCAGCGTGACCATATGCGGCGTGGTGCTTCAGAACACACAGGTACAGGGAACCGTGCGCAACATCACCCTGCCAGGCGGAGCACGCACCAATGTCACCATGGGCAACCTGATCACCGGCATCACCGGCAGCGGCGAGTCCGATGGCACAGGTGACGTCATCGTTCACCTGCCGGACGGCCGGAGCGCGACCCTGGCAGGGGCGTTCAGCTGCGACAAAGCATCAACCGAGATAGTCAGCTTCGGGGTTGAGCCGACCGAGGCCGGCCTCGGCGAAACGGTGACCTTCGCCTGGCAGATCGAGAGTCCGGCAGGCACCCACGTCGACTGCAGCCTTGATCCCGGAACGGGGACCGCCATCGCTGTCGCCGACTGTGCCCCGACGGGAACCCTGCAGCATGCTTACTCGACCGTGGGCTCATACGCGGCGATTCTGACCGTAGAGCCAGCGGGTGCGTCTGAAGCAGTGACGGCCGAGACACGGGTGGTTATCAGAATCCCTGCACCTTTAGCCGTGGATGACGCCTACAGCGCACCCGTTGACGCACCGGTGACCGTCCCGGCGCCCGGCGTCCTGGCCAACGACACTCCGAACGGAGGCATCCCCACAGCCGCTACAAGCAGCGAAGGTGGCGGCATGGTCGCATTGTCTCCCGACGGATCCTTCACATACCGGGCCGCGCCAGGCTTCACGGGAGCAGACACGTTCACCTACACACTCAGCAACGATGCCGGATCTGATACAGCGACCGTCACAGTTACGGTCGGAATGGCCCCTGAGGCTTCTGATGATCACTTCGTTACTGGACTCAACACGCCCCTGGTTGTTGCCGCCCCGGGATTGCTCGCCAACGACGTGCCCAACGGCTCGACGCTGACCCATGATGCCAGCAGTCAAGAGGGCGGCACGGTTGTGGTGGATCCGGACGGCAGCTTCACGTACGTGCCTGCGCCAGGCTTCGTCGGGACCGATGAGTTCGGGTACACACTCACCAATGGCAACGGCACCGCAACTGCGCGTGTGACCATCGGGGTGAACTCCAGCCCTCAGGCTCTGGATGACCATTTCGCGACTGCGGTTGAAGCAACGCTCTCCGTAATCGCCCCGGGACTCCTTGCCAACGACGCAGGAGTCCCCGCTCCGACCGTGACGGAACGGTCAGGCACGACCACCGAGGGTGGCTCGTACCAGACCTTCGCGGACGGCGCCTTCACTTACATGCCGACAGCCGGCTTCGTAGGCTCTGACACCTTTGGCTACGAGATAAGCAGTGCTGCCGGAACTGCGAACGCCGTGGTGCACGTAACGGTAGGCGATGCTCCAATCGCGGTTGCGGACTCGTTGAGCTCCGCTCAAGACGAGTCTCTCGTCATTCCCTTCTCGTCGCTTCTTGCGAATGATCTGGTAAACGGGGCCACCTTCAGCCTGCAATCGGCGGCCAGCGAGCATGGAGGCACAGTCAACCTTGTTGCTGACACCGTCACCTACTCTCCACCCGGCGGATTCACGGGCGACGACAGCTTCACGTACCTGCTTTTGAATCCTCTGGGCAGCAGCCAGGCACAGGTCACGATCACCGTGTTTGAAGCACCGGTTGCGGTAGCCGACATTGAGTACAGCACCGACCCGGGACAGCTGCTGAGTGTGAGCGCCGCAAACGGTGTCCTGGCCAATGACACGGGTATACCCGCTCCGGTCGCAGTGGCCGACACCAGCACGACGCCCAGTGGAACCTTCACGCTTGCGGCAGACGGCTCGTTCACCTTCCAACCGGCACCTGGCTTCACCGGCAATGCGAAGTTCAGCTACACCGCCACGAACATCGGCGGCAGCAGCACGGCCGAGGTCCGAATCGCGGTCGGAACGCCGGCCAGCGCCGTGGATGACCAGCTGGGTCCCGTGCTCGGTAACGTCTACGACCAGTACCTGATTGAGGACCTGCTGGCCAACGATGCAGGTGACCTGCTGGACTTCAGCAGCGTGTCGTCGAACAGCAGCTCAGGTGGCACGGTGCAGGACTTGGGTAATGGTTCGATCCTCTACACCCCACCGGCGGGCTACACGGGACCGGACTTCTTCACCTACGAGGTCAGCAACGGCTTCGGAGCCAGCACAGCAACGGTTCACCTGACAGTGACCGGGCTGATCTGGTTCCTGGATTCGGTGGCCTCCGGGCCCGGCGATGGAAGCCTGGCCTCGCCTTTCCAGGCCGTCTCACAGCTGCCGGCGCTGAAAGGCGATGAAGTCGTCTTCTTCCACGAGGGCAGTTACAGCGGCAGCATCCACCTGGTCGAGGGCACGCGCCTGATCGGTCAGAGTGCCAGTGGAGATCTGGCCAGCCTGGCGGGAGTGACGTGGCCCAGCGGAGCCGCACAGCCGATTCTGAACGGCCCGACCTCAGGACTCATCCCTCTTGCCTTGGGCAGCGGAAGCCTCCAGCTCGATCTGGATAACCACATCCATGGCCTGGCCCTCTCCGGCACGTCCTCAGCCGTTTCCCTGCTTCACGGCACGGACTTCGGTACGGTCACGGTCAGCGACGTGGCCCTGCATTCCACTGACCGCGCTGCGCTGAATCTGGAGCACGGCAATGCCGCAGCGTACTTCTCCAAGTTGGATGCGAGCGGCAGCACCGCCCCTTTCGTTCTGACGGAAGTCGGTGGACATCTGAGCGTCAACTCTGGCAGCATTTCTACACTCAGTACAACCAACGAACGTTGCACACGGGTGACCTCGAGTGGAACAGCCGACCTTCTGCTCGAGTTGAGTGAGATGTCGTTTGATACCTGCCACACGGGCCTGGACATCGTTGTCTCAGGAAATGCCACAGTAAGGATCAGCCTGCAGGACCTGGACGTCAGGGTACGCAACGGAGCTGTCAACCTGTACGCCACGGATGACGCTGAAGTGGCGCTGCGAGTGCTGGACAGCGAGTTGGTCTCGACGGTACCTGATAACAACGCCGTCGGCTTCTGGGCAGTCAGCGAAGACCGGGGCAGCGTCGTGGTGCAGATTGCCGACAGCGATATCAACGGTGCTGCCTTCGGGCTCTATGTAGTAGCCCGGGAGGGTGGCGGAGCAAGTGCCGACCTCACCATGACGGGTAGCAAGATCAGTGCCGTCGGAGCCCACGCCTACGCCGGCCTGGTGGTCGACTCCGGCAACGGCACAGGCGGCGAAGCCGTGGCAGTGTGCATGTCGGTTTCGGGTAACGAGATCACTGCAGCGTCCGCCGGGGCGGTGGACGCTATTGTCATCGACCAGTACGCTGGCAACATGTTGCGAATACCGGGCTACGAGGGGGCTTCGACAGACCATGCTGCGCTGGCTTCGTTCCTGTCCAGCACAAACAATGCTGCCTCCACCACGGTGGCAGCAGAGGGCCTGGACGTAACAGGCGGTGCGCCTTGTGCGCTGCCCGACCTGACTGGAGGAGGCTGATCAGATGGCAGAACCGTTCTTGGGCGAGATCAGGATGATGTCCTTCAACTTCGCGCCAAATGGCTGGGCCACGTGCGATGGATGGCTCCTGCCCATCAATCAGAACCAGGCGCTCTTTGCGCTGTTGGGTACGCGCTTCGGGGGCAACGGCACTACCGTTTTCGCACTGCCCGATTACCGGGGTCGCGTTCCGATCCACATGGCCTCGACACTGGACGTCGGGGTCAGTGGCGGAACGGCAACCCACACCCTGTCCCTCAATGAACTTCCAGTTCATTCTCACTCGGTCGCAGCCACAACGGATCAGGCATCCGCTCCCGCACCGGCCGGCGCACTGCTTGCGGCCGGACCGGAGACTTACGCCACCAGCCCTGAAGCTATGGTCCCGCTGAATTCGGCAATGCTCAGCAGTGTTGGTGGCAACCAGGGACACACGAACATGCAGCCGTATTGCACCATCAGCTTTTGCATCGCGTTGCAGGGCATCTTTCCGACGCGGGACTAGGGGGCTAACGAGGTGGCACAACCGTACGTGGGCGAGATCAGGATGTTTGCCGGCAACTTCGCGCCGGCAGGCTGGCTGTTCTGTGAAGGTCAGCACTTGCCGATCTCCGAGAACGAAACTCTCTTCAACCTGATCGGAACGACCTACGGCGGCGATGGCCAGAACACGTTTGCCTTGCCGGACCTGCGGGGACGCCTTCCGGTCCATCAGGGAGATGGGTTCACGGTGGGGAGTTCAGGCGGGGCAGAGCAGGTCACCTTGACCGAAGCACAGATACCGGCCCACAGCCATGCCCTGGTCGCGAACGCGGACCCCGGCGCGACCCTTGTGGCACAGCCGGACGGCAACGCTCTGGCTGCACCGAGCGGCCTTGACCTTTACAGATCAGCAACCCCGACAGCCGCGATGAGCGGCGACATGATCAGGCCCAGCGGTGCCAGCCTGCCGCACAGCAACCTCCAGCCGTACCTGTGCGTCAATTTCATCATCTCACTGTTCGGCATTTTCCCGTCACCAACCTAGGAGGGCCCGGTCATGGCAGACCCGTTCGTAGCTGAAATCCGCATCCTCGCATTCGACTTCCCTCCCAGGGGCTGGGCATTGTGTGATGGTAAGCTCCTGTCGCTGGCCCAGAACACAGCACTGTTTTCGCTGCTGGGCACCACCTACGGAGGAGATGGCAGGACCACTTTCGCACTGCCGGATCTTCAGGGCCGCGCCCCGATGCATCCCGGGCAGGGCCCTGGCCTGCAATTGCATAATCTTGGGGAAGTGGGTGGCAGCAGCAGCGTCACATTGCTGCAGTCGGAGATTCCTGCACACAACCACGCTGCCCAGGCGACGAACCTCCTGGCCAACAGCCGCACCCCGGAAGATCGGACCCTCGCTCGCAGCGTGGGCTCGCACGCCTACTCCGGGCAATCACCGAGTGCCAACGCGACCATGAATAGTTCAGCGCTTCAGCCTGCCGGTGCTGGCATGCCCCACAACAACATGCAGCCCTACCTGACCACCAACTTTTGCATCGCCCTCCAGGGTGTCTTCCCTCCCCGCCCATGAAGCGGGAGTTCAACAGGCGCAACTTCATAAAGGGCCTGGCCGCGATGGCGGTCGTGGCCTCGGGGAATGCACTGGCGGGCAGCCCAGGCAAAGCAGCGTCACAGTCAATCACCCTGCTGGGCAAGCGGTCGCGCCTCCGTCCGCAGCTGAGCGCGAACCTGAGCCTGGGACTCCAGGTGGGCCTGGCGCAGCCGGTCCAGGTCACGGAAGTCCGCAGCGGTGGGTCCGAGCTGCTCAGCGTCGCTGATGAGATAGTGCGCAGCACGCGGCCGCGCTGGCTGTTGGCCCTCCAGCAGCCCGGGCAAGCGAACAAGCTCGGCAGCTTGACCCGCAACTACGGAACCAGCGTCCTACTGGTCGACTCCGGCGCAAACGTTCCGCGTACGGCTGAGCACGACCATCCCAATATCGCCAGCATGGAGCAGTGGCGCGCGGACTACGCTCTTGCACGCTGGTCCGCCCGCAAGGGTGCTCGGCGCGCTGTGATCCTCACGTCCCTTTACGACACCGGTTACGACCTGGTGGCCGCCTTCCGAGCAGGTTTCGAGTCCGCCGGCGGGAGTGTGGTGAGCGTACTTCTTACTGACGATCCATTCCGTCCGGTGGCTGGCACGTCCGAAGTATTGAGCGAAGTGCGTAACCTTGCACCGGATGTGGTTCACGTGCTGCACTCCGGACGGGAGGCGGAACAGCTGTTTCAAGGCCTGTCCGCGATCCCGGGTCCGCTGGTTACGGCCAACAGCCTGGTCCTTGCAGGCGCAGTTTCGCCGGGGGTTTACTCGGTCAGCGCCTGGCTCGAGGCCGATGACAGCCTGGGCACGGCGTTTGGCCGCGCGGTGGGTCAACATCCCGACGAGTTCGGGGTGTTCGGCTACAGGCTTGGCCAACAGCTGAGCGTCGGCCAAGCAGTTGCTGCAGTACCGGCATTACAACTGTTCCAGACTGGTACCTTGAACGGCCAGTCGGGCCGCAGGATTCTGGCGACGCTTCCGGACGAGTCGGAAGGTGACCGGCAACTTGCCTCGCTGGCCGCAGCCGTCCGCACCGGCTGGACGACGCCCTGGCTTGCCCTGTAACTTGTACACGCTCCGTCCAGCCGACACGCGTGACCGGCCACACCTGACCAGGGTGTATGCGAGCACACGTACCGAGGAGCTGGCGCGGACCAACTGGACGCAGGAACAGAAGGATTCGTTCGTGTTGATGCAGTTCGAGGCGCAGGACGCACACTACCGGGCACACTACGACGGCGCGCACTACATGGTGATTGAGGTTGAGGGCTCGCCTGCTGGACGGCTGTACCTGCACTGGCGCGACGAAGAGCTCAGGATAATGGACATCGCACTTCTGCCGGAATTCCGCGCCCGCGGTGTGGGTAGCTCGGTTCTGCGCGAACTAATGGCGAAGGCGTCCCGGTCCGGCCGGAGAACCAGCATTCACGTCGAGAAGTTCAACCCAGCCATGCGCCTGTACGAGCGCCTGGGATTCGTCCCCGTATCGGATCGGGGTGTTTACCTATTGATGGAGCATCAGCCGAACACGGCTCCGTAAGTCATCCGACCTTTGCGTTCCGGGCCATGGGGCACCAGGAACAGTTCAAGATCTCCCAATACCGCATGTCTGAGGAGGTATGTGCCTTGTGGCAGATAGCCCTCGTGGGCAGCACTGAACTCCAGGGCAAAGGACGTACGGCCGCCGGGAATCGATGCACTGCCCCACCGAACGTGGTCCAGCGTCATGGGTGGAACGCCGTCGATCACGAATTCGCTGCCGATATGCGGCTGCAGCGTCTCAACATCGACTGTGGCCAGATCGAGTTTCGGTGCCATCACCGCTGGAGTTTACCGCAAGTTTGCTGCTTTCCTGCCATGCCCGCACCGTCGTGGACGACGCCGGATTCGTCCGCAAACACGCTCCGGTGGCGTAACCTGTAACCATTCGGAGGCTACTCACGCATGACCAAGCAAACCAACCCAACGATCATCTGGACCAAGGTCGACGAGGCGCCTGCTCTCGCGACGCACTCGCTGCTGCCCATCGTCCGTGCGTACGCCGCGGCCGCAGGCATCAGCGTCGAGACGCGCGACATCTCGCTGGCCGGCCGCATCCTGGCGCAGTTCCCGGACGCACTGCGCGACGACCAGCGACAGGAGGACGACCTCGCCTACCTGGGAGAGCTGGCCACCAAACCGGAAGCGAATATCATCAAGCTGCCCAACATCAGCGCGTCGGTGCCGCAGCTCAAGGCTGCCGTCAGCGAACTGCAGCAGGCCGGCTTCGCAGTTCCCGACTATCCCGACGAGCCCACAACGGACGAGGAGCGAGCGACCGTCGCCAGCTACGACCGCGTCAAGGGCAGCGCCGTCAACCCGGTCCTGCGCGAGGGAAACTCGGACCGCCGCGCACCGCCATCAGTCAAGGCGTACGCCCGCAGCCATCCGCACTCGATGGGCGAATGGTCGAAGGACTCCAGGTCGCACGTGGCCACCATGACCTTCGGAGACCTGCGTTCCAACGAGATCTCCACCACCGTGAGCGCGGCCCAGGCGGGCGACGCGCGCATCGAGCACGTCAGCCCGGACGGCAGTGTGAGCGTCCTCAAGGCCAGCGTTCCGCTGCTGGAGGGTGAGATCGTCGATGCCACCGTCATGAGCCGGGCCGCGCTGCGCGCCTTCCTGGCCGAGCAGGTCGCCGACGCCAGGCAGAAGGGCGTGCTCTTCAGCGTGCACCTGAAGGCCTCCATGATGAAGTTCTCGGACCCGATCATGTTCGGGCACGCCGTGGAGGCGTACTTCGCGGACGTGTTCGAGAAGCATGCGGCCACGTTCGCACGGCTCGGCATCCGGTCGAACGACGGCCTCGGCGCGCTCTATGCGAGCCTTGCCGAGTTGCCCGAGTCGGAGCGTGCCGCCATCGAGGCGGACCTCAAGGCGGGCCTCGAGAACGGCCCGGCTTTGGCCATGGTCGACTCGGACAGGGGCATCACCAACCTGCACGTACCAAGTGACGTACTCGTGGACGCCTCCATGCCGGCTGCCATCCGCAACTCCGGCAGGATGTGGGGGCCCGACGGCAAGGCGCACGACACGAAGTTCGTCATCCCCGACAGCTCGTACGCCGCGGTGTTCCAGGTCGTCATCGACGACTGCAAGGCCAACGGTGCCTTCGATCCACGCACCATGGGCACCGTCCCCAACGTGGGGCTCATGGCCCAGAAGGCCGAGGAGTACGGCTCGCACGACAAGACCTTCGAGATCGAGCAGCCCGGCACGGTACGCGTAGTTGCCGCAAACGGCGAAACGCTGCTTGAACGCCCGGTCGAGACGGGCGACATCTACCGCACCGCCACCGTCAAGGACGCGCCCGTGCGCGATTGGGTGAAGCTGGCCGTGAACCGCGCCCGCGCCACCGGCGCACCCGCCGTGTTCTGGCTTGATAAGGACCGCCCGCACGACGCACAGGTGATCGCCAAGGTCGAACAGTACCTGCAGGACCACGACACGGACGGCCTGGACATCCGGATCCTCCCGCCGGTCGAGGCAACGCGCTTCTCGATCGACCGCATCCGGCAGGGGCTCGACACGATCTCGGTGACGGGCAACGTACTGCGCGACTACCTCACGGATCTCTTCCCCATCCTCGAGCTTGGCACGAGCGCCAAGATGCTGTCGATCGTGCCGCTGATGAACGGCGGCGGGCTGTTCGAAACGGGCGCCGGAGGCTCGGCACCCAAGCACGTGCAGCAGTTCGTGGCCGAGAACTACCTGCGCTGGGATTCGCTTGGTGAGTTCATGGCACTGGCCGCCTCACTCGAGCACCTGGCGGAGCAGGCGGACGAGCCGCGCGCCAAGGTCCTGGCCGACGCGCTGGACCGCGCCACCGCCCGCTTCCTCGAGAACGACAAGTCGCCCGCCCGCAAGATCGGCCAGATCGACAACCGCGGCAGCCACTTCTTCCTCGCGCAGTACTGGGCGCAGGAACTGGCACAGCAGACGGACGATGCCGACCTGGCGGCTGCCTTCAGCGGCCTCGCCAAGACGTTGACGGACGGCGAGGACCAGATTATCGGCGAGCTGCTGGTGGTGCAGGGCAGTCCCGTCGAGCTGGGCGGGTACTTCCGGCCGGACGACGCCAAGGCAGCCGCGGCCATGCGGCCGAGCACGACTTTCAACGAGGCGCTGGCGAAGCTTTAGGAGAAGTGTCGCCGATCCAGGCAGCAACTCCTGAATCGGCGACGGCTCTACAGACCGGCTCCTGAGCCTGAGGTCAGTTCACCCGCGTCGTTGTAACAGTGGGGTAGCGGTACCTGGAACCGATGGTGCCCATCCAGCCTGCAACGGCTGCGAAGACCAGCAGGGCGAAAGCGCCAAGCAGCATGACCCAGGTCAGCGTGTCCTGAGCTTCTTCGGCTGCCTGCTCGAGCTGGACCTGGGCCTCGTCAAGGCGCTCCTGAGCTTCCTGCCAGTCCTGCTCCCAGGAAGTCACGATCTCTTCGGCCTCGGCCTCGGTCAGGTCTGTCTCGTCAGTCATGAGCGAGATGAGGTTCTCCCGGTTCTCTGCGGTGAAAGGATCCTCGTCTGCGGCGAAGATCGACCGGACGACCTCGTTGACCCGCACGTCCATCAGCACCGGATTGGTTGCCTCGGGATCTGCGACGTCAGCGTCCTCGCCAGCCGTGCCCCTGAGCAGGTCACCAAGTTGCCCCTGGATGTTCTCGGTGCTCAGGTCGATGTCTGCAGTAGCGTTGTCCACGCCCTCCGTAAGCCCGGGGGCCACGGCACCGAGGCCCTGGCCCGCGAGGCTGAGCCCGCCACCGACTATGTTGCCGACACTGCCAAGCAGCGTTCCTGCGGCCGTACCCATGAGCCAGAGTGACAGGACCAGCGCGACCGCCCAAGTGAGCAGGCCCTGCATGAAGCCGCTGCTGGCTCCGCGGGGACCAGCGTAGCGTCCGGCGATGTAACCACCAGCCGCCAGAGCGATCAGGTTGATGATGACCATGGTCACCCCGAAGCCGGTTGCAACCGTCTGAACCGGTGTCGTGTCTTCTCCGGTAACTTCGATGCTGCCCAGGCCGATACCCATGGCCAGCAGGTTAAGCACCACCATCACGGTGAAGGTGATCGCCACCCCCGCAAAGACGGCACCCCAGGATATGCCTGGGTGGACCGGGCCCACAACCTTGGTCTCTACTACTTTCCTGTCGTTCAGATCGGTCCTGCGCTTGTCATTCATGCCGATCCTCCTTGGATTGGCACGCGTGGACGGACAACTGCTGTCGTGAGCACCTCTCCGCCATAGCGTTGTCATGGGCGCTGCCCACCCGGCCCATGCTGCCCAGCACGCCACTCTTCTCCAGATGCCGGCCGAATGCCAGCGCTGTGTATTGCCGGCCCTGGTCGCTGTGATGGATGACTCCCGGTTCAGGCTGCCGGTTGTGAACAGCCATTTCCAGGGCAGAAATGACCAGGCTGGTGTCGATGCGTTCACTCATGCTCCAGCCGACTACGGTGCCGGCGTAGACGTCTATGGCGACTGAGAGGTACAGCCAGCCTTCCAGCGTCCAGTGCTGCGTGTAGGGTCGGACTGGGACGCCGTATTGGGGTTACCCCCGGTCGGTTTTCCCAGCCCGCCCTCCGAACCGGACGTGCGTGTCTCCACGCATCCGGCTCTCCACAACCTCAAGCCGCTGCGTGACTCAATTCTGGGTCTTTCGCCCATGGTGTGGGGATGCGAGCTGCCCGGTAGCGGTAACGGTCAACGGTGACCGCCCGTGCCCGGAACAATTCGGTGTTGCCATCACGAATCTCCCAGTTGGCGAGAAAACGGTGACGAACGGTTCCCCAGCTCAGGCCGACATGCCGTTTGCGAATCCAGGTTACGACCCGCCAGAAAGCGAAATGGTCGAGGTACCCGAAGACGCGCTTGGACACGCCATGCCTGAAGTAGTTGCACCAGCCTCGCAGCACCGGGTTGAGTCGGCGCAGGAGGTCAGCGAGCGTTCGGTGTTGCTCGCGGCGCGTGAGCGTGCGTACTTTATCCATCGCGGAGGCCAAGGCTTTCTTTGATGGGTATGTGTACACTGCCCGCTTGCCTTTTTCACCCTTCTTGTGGCGCCGCTGGATGCGGAACCCAAGAAAGTCGAACCCCTCGTCTATATGGGCGACACTGGTCTTGGCTTCGGACAGGCGTAAGCCCACCGCCGCCAAGACGTTACTCACTTCGGCTTTAAGCGCTTCGGCATGCTCACGTTTGCCGGATACCATCACCACAAAATCATCAGCGTACCTGACGATTCGGCAGGTGGCCCCGCCACGTTTACGAGCCGATGCACGTTGCCAGTATGTGCCGCTGGCTTCCCATTTCGCGGTGAAGTGCTCATCGAGCACACTCAGTGCGATGTTCGCCAGCAACGGTGAGAGAATGCCACCCTGAGGTGTTCCGGTGTAGGTTTCCCTATTGACCCCATCCTCACTGAGGATTCCGGCCCGCAGGAACTTCTTCACCAGATTCAGGATGCGCTTGTCCCTGATTCGCTGTCGCACACGGCCCATGAGGGCAGTGTGGTCTATCTCATCGAAACAAGCTTCGATATCCCCTTCAAGCACCCACTCATAAGAACGGGAAGCGAGAAAGTGAATCTCGGCAATTGCATCCTGAGCGCGTCGCCGGGGACGGAAACCGTAGCTGCACGGTTTGAAATCCGCCTCGAAAACCGGCTCCAGCACCAATTTAAGGGAAGCCTGCACTACCCGGTCGGTAACGGTTGGAATTCCAAGCCGACGCAATTTACCGCCAGCCTTCGGAATCATCCGCTCCCGAACCGGAGTAGGGATGAACCTGCGGGCTTTGAGATCAGCTCGCAACCCGGACAGGAACTCCTCAACGTCAGTGATTGAGCGTGCTGACACGCCATCCACTCCCGCTGTGCCTGCTCCCTTGTTACCCCTGACCCGCTCCCACGCGACGCGCAGGAAAGCTGGGTCGCAGACGAGGTTGAACAAATCATCGAACGAGCGACCAGAATCAGCGGTCGCCCAGCGGTGCAGCTTCGACTGCAACCCAAGTACTCGTGCTTCCGCCTCGGCGAGGCTTGGCCACGACGCGCCAGTATTCACCAGCGACCTTCAAGGACTGCATCCTTACTACGAGATTGCTGGACCCCTTCGCCATGTGGCCGGCTTTCCCGACCCCGGACTACTACGGGTCCTCCGCCCCACCCCGGCAGCATCAGCTGACGATGAGCCTTCCCGCCCGATGAAATGACTTCCATCGAAGTGGGGGCTACCGGGATGGTTCCCATGTTCACCACAAAACCGTTCAACGGGTTAGGTGCCCAGCTATGCCCCCGCAGCATCGCCACTCGTACACCGCAGTACTTCCAAGTAGCCTCCCCGCCAGCGA
>ERZ869909.1399-NODE-1399-length-19634-cov-5.113770_pt1 | contig 19634 bp, 19 predicted proteins | sample MGYA00520892_ERZ869909 | MGnify/ENA primary metagenome ERZ869909 (study PRJEB32215, sample SAMEA104723947) | bioreactor metagenome | biome: bioreactor; feature: anaerobic bioreactor; material: water | place: China | collected 2015-03-12 ... | reverse complement strand
GCCAATCTGCTGTTTCTGCCGCTGGTGATGCTCGATGCGGGCTGGCGTATCTGGCGTGCCCGGCAGCGCCGCCAGCTCATAGTGCTGATGGTTGTTGCGCTGCTCTGGTCCATGCAGGCCGGTTTCCTGCTGCTTGGGCCGGCGCGCTTTGCGGAAGCGGCATTGCTGACGGCTGTGCTGTTGATGCTGGTGATCGGTGGGCGCATTACCCCCGCCTTTTCCGGCAACTGGCTGCGCATGCGGGGCGGGGCGGCTGAGCGGGTGCGCACACTGCCCGCTCTGGAGGTGGCAACACTGGCCAGCAGCGCCTTGCTGGTGCCGGCGGTGCTGCTGGGCCTGCCGGCGATGGCGCTCGCGTTGCTGGCCTTCGTGGCCGCCATCACAAGCGGAGTGCGGCTGCTGCTGTGGCGCGGCTGGCTGGTGGGTGCCGAGCCGCTGCTGTGGATATTGCACCTGTCACTGCTCTGGGTGCCTGTGGCCCTGCTGTTGCTTGCCGGGGCCGCGCTGGGCCTGTGGCCGGCCACGGTCTGGCTGCATGCGGCGGGGGTGGGCGCCATGGGCGGTCTGATTCTGGGCGTGATCAGCCGTGTCAGTCTTGGTCATACCGGGCGTCCGCTGGTCCTGCCGCCCGGCATGGTACCGGCTTTCGTGATCCTTCATCTGGGCGCCGCGATCCGGGTACTGGCGGCGCTTTCGGTGCTGCCGTGGAAGGCGGGCATCCTGCTAAGCGGGGCCTGCTGGGTGGTGGCGTTCCTGTTCTTTATCTGGCGCTATGCCGGTATTCTGGCACGTCCACGAGCAGACGGAAGACCTGGCTGATGCGATTGACGCTTCACACTGATTACGCGTTGCGGATGCTGATCTACATCGGTCTTGCGGAGGGACAGCTCTCGACCATCAGGGAAATCGCCGAAGCCTATGCCATCTCCCGCAACCATCTGATGAAGGTTGCGCACAAATTGCAGAAGCTCGGTTACCTGGAAACGATACGCGGCAGGGCCGGTGGCCTCGCGCTGGCACTGCCGGGCAAGGACATTCACCTGGGCAAGCTGGTGCTCGAACTGGAGCCGGACATGGCGCTGGCGGAATGCTTCGGGCCGGGCAACCATTGCGTCATCAGTCCCGACTGCAAGTTGCGGGACGCCCTGCGCAAGGCGCGGCAGGCCTTCGTCGAGACGCTTGATGCGTATACGCTCGCCGACCTGACGGCCCCGGGGGCGCGTGCCCGGGCGCTGAGAAACCATCTGCATATCGTCAACCTGTAGGGCCTGTTCCCGCGGACATTCCCTGTCCTGCCGCCGATCCGGCAGCATCCACACCCTTTGCCTCTTCCTGCCCTGCCGCTTTGCGAGCGAGGCAGAACCCTTCCTGTGCCCTTTTAACATTCATCTTGCCTGCATCTTTAAAGATGTATATAAAATACATCTAAATTTGCGGGTGGGCAGTCGGAGGGCGGCATGAGTCCAATCAAGAAGCTGTGGTGGTTCCTGGGAATCCTGTTCGTGGTGTCATTCGGGGTCTTGCTGAGCATCGGCGGCGAGATCTACCGGCAGGCGCCACCCTTGCCGGATCGTGTGGTGACGACGGGGGGCGAGACGGTCTTCACCCTGGAGGACATCCAGCGGGGCCGACAGGTCTGGCAGAGCATGGGCGGGCAGCAACTGGGTTCCATATGGGGGCACGGGGCCTATGTCGCGCCGGACTGGACCGCCGACTGGCTGCACCGGGAAATCACCTGGTTGCTGGACCACTGGGCCCGGGGTGATTTCTCGGCTGACTATGCGGATTTGTCGGTAGAGCAGCAGGCGGCGCTCAAGGCGCGCCTGAAACAGACCTTGCGCACCAATACCTGGAACGAAACGGACAGGACCATCACGGTATCGCCGGAGCGGGCCGAGGCCATCAGGGCGGTTTCGGGGCATTACGTCAAGCTGTTTGGTGATGCCGAGGCGCTGTCTCAATTGCGCGAGAAATATGCCATTCCCGAGGACCCGGTGCCGGAGCTGTACCGCCGGGAACTGGTGCCCGCGTTCTTCTTCTGGACGGCCTGGGCCGCGGCGGCGGAAAGGCCGGGCATGCGCATCACCTATACCAACAACTGGCCCCATGAGCCGCGCATCGACAATCGTCCGAGCACCGCCAATGCCGTCTGGTCGATGGCCAGTGTCATCCTGCTGCTGGCCGCGCTCGGAGCCATGATCTGGTACTACGCGGCGTCCCGCCGTGAGGAGCCCTTGCCTGTGCCGCCGGTAACGGACCCCCTGGCCGAACTCAACGTGACGCCGTCGATGCTGGCGACGCGCAAGTATTTCCATACGGTGCTGGCGCTGTTTCTGGCGCAGATCGGTTTCGGCATCCTGACCGCCCATTACGCGGTGGAAGGCCAGGGCCTGTTCGGTTTCCCGCTGGCGGATTATCTGCCCTATGCGGTGACCCGCACCTGGCATACACAGCTTGCGGTGTTCTGGATCGCCACCGCGTGGCTGGCAACGGGGCTCTACATCGCGCCGGCCCTGTCGGGGCATGAGCCACGTTTCCAGAGGCTGGGGGTGAACCTGCTCTATGTCGCCCTGCTGCTGGTGGTCGTGGGTTCGTTTGCCGGTGAGTGGCTGGGTGTGCAGCAGAAACTCGGGCTGGACATGAATTTCTGGTTCGGCCATCAGGGCTGGGAATATGTGGACCTGGGCCGTTTCTGGCAGATACTGTTGTTCGTCGGGCTGCTGTTCTGGCTGGTGCTGATGACACGGGCGCTGTGGCCGGCCCTGAAGCGGCGCAACGAGATGCAGCCGATGCTGGTGCTGCTGTTCCTGTCCACGGTGGTCATCGGCCTTCTGTACGGCGCCAGTTTCTTCTGGGGCAAGCATACCCATCTGTCGATGGTGACTTACTGGCGCTGGTGGATCGTGCACCTGTGGGTGGAAGGTTTCTTCGAAGTGTTCGCCACGGTGGTCATTGCCCTGATCTTCACCCGCCTGGGCCTGATTCGCGCCACGCTGGCGGCGCAGGCGGTGCTGCTGGCCACCATCATCTTTCTCACGGGCGGCCTGCTGGGCACGCTCCATCATCTCTACTATGCCGGCACGCCGACCTCGGTGCTGGCCATCGGTGCCATGTTCTCGGCGCTGGAGGTGGTGCCGCTGGTGTTGATCGGCTACGAAGCCTACGAGAATTATCACCTGAGCCGGCGCACGGCCTGGATGGAGCGCTACAAGTGGCCGGTCTATTGCTTCGTGGCGGTCGCCTTCTGGAATCTGGTGGGCGCCGGCCTGCTCGGCTTTTTGATCAATCCGCCGATCTCGCTGTACTTCCTGCAAGCGCTGAACACCACCCCGGCCCATGGTCATGGCGCGCTCTTCGGCGTCTACGGCATGCTCGGCATCGGCCTGATGCTGTTCTGTCTGGCCACGGCCAACCGCGAGATTGTCTGGAACGACAAGCTGATGGGCTGGGCCTACTGGCTGCTGAACATCGGGCTGGCGGCCATGGTGTTCATGTCACTGGTGCCAGCTGGCGTGTATCAGGCCTGGCACAGCATCACCACCGGCTTCTGGTATGCGCGTTCGGAAGAGATCGTGCGCGGGCCGGTCATGGAAACCCTGGTGTGGTTGCGTGTCCCCGGTGACGTACTGTTCGCCTGCGGCGCGCTGGCCCTGATCCTGTGCGTGTTTCTCGGCTGGCGCCGGACGCGGGTGGTGGAGTCCGCTGCCGGGATCAGCGCGGACAATGCTGGCCGCGCATCCACAGTAGTCTGAATTTGCGGGCCCGCCTGCTTCGGCAGGCGGGCATTCCCATGCCGCAGGTCTTGCTGCTTCTCATTCGGTCCTGATGTGCTTGCCAACGGCCACACTGACGCAGATAGGGGCTGATCCTGAGATATGGGCGGCATACCAGCGCCATTTCATCTCAAAAAATCAATATTTTGAGTTTTAAATCCTTCTATCGCACATTGGGTCTCAATAATCTGCATTATTATTTCTAGACCAGTGCGCTTGTAAGCAATTGGGGATGGAGGGCTCGACCGCCAGCAGTATGCCTGGTTGCTCCCGGCCTGGGCCGGGAGCGATGTGCAGTGTGCTAAGTTCTGACAGAGCTTTCGCGAGCTTCAATCTGCTCGTAAATCTTTGACCGCAGTGCCATTGGAGCTGCGATCATGGGGATAGGTTTTGATGAGCCACCCTGACCCCTTACATCGATCGTCCCATAGTTGAGCATTCGCCCGATGATGCCTTGGTCTACGTTGATACCTTCGATTTTTGTGAGCAGGGTTTCTAGGGAATACCGGCGGACAAAGCCTACTTTGGCTATGACGCGGCGATTAGTGACCCCGAATTCACTAGAGATAAAAGTAATAATGATGCTGGTGAGGTATACAAGCCCCGCCGTGAGTATCCAGCCCCCAAAGCCGGATAAGCCAGGATCTTCATCGCTTATGAGTAGAGCGCCAACGAGTACAACAAGAATAGGTTTCGCAAAGACGATCCAGTGGAGCTTTGCCCGGTGAATTATTGTTTCATTGGGCTGTAGGTTTTTATCAATATAGCTCATTCCAATCCCTCCAAGTTTGCTGCCCGCGCCCAGCGAGCCGTGAAGAGCGTATGACGGATATGCCAGAAGCGCAAATTGTGAGACGCGTGTCAGATTGGCTGTGGTGATACAGGGGGGATGCGGGGGGAGTGGCGGGGCCTGGCTGACGGATCAATTAACGGTATTTCCCATGTGATTTCCTGCATGGCCCCCGCACAAAAAACCCGGCACTTGGCCGGGTTTATCGTCTATGGCGTAAGCCATTGATACCTATGGTGCCCGGAGGCGGAATCGAACCACCGACACGGGGATTTTCAATCCCCTGCTCTACCAACTGAGCTATCCGGGCAAAAGAGGGCGCTATTAAAGCGATTCGGCTGGTTGCCGTCAAGGCGCGCAGGCACTGGTTGCTCAGTTCTTGCCCGGGGGGACATAGCCTTCGGCGCGGTCGAAGGGTTCGTTGTCCAGAAAGCGTTCACGCTGGGTGTCCAGGTAGGTTTTCGTAGCCGGGTCCATCACGTTCAGATGCTTCTCGTTGATCAGCATGGTCTGCTGGGCCAGCCACTCCTGCCAGGCCTTCTTCGATACCTGCTCGAAAATGGCCTGTCCGGTCGGGCCGGGGAAGGGCGGGCGTTCCAGGCCTTCCAGTTCTTCCTGGTATTTGCGGCAGAGGACAGTGCGGCTCATGTCAGTGGCGGCTCCTGTGGTCCGTGGGTGGCCGAATTGATGGCGCGCATCATAGCACGCTGAGCTGGCGCGGCTGGCCGAGTTGATCCAGCAGGCGCTTGACCGGTGCCGCCAGGCCCAGACGGCCCGGACGCGCCGGGTTGATCCAGCGGCTGGGCGGGCCCTCGGCGATCAGGCCCGGGCCCGGGCGGGTGTCCACCAGCACCGGCGCGATATCCAGATGAAAGTGGCTGAAGGTATGGCGGAAGCCCGGCAGCCGTTCGGCGCCGGTGGCGCGCAGGCCGTGGGGCGCCAGTGCGGCGTCCACATCATGATCGTCGCACTCCGGGAAGCACCAGAGGCCGCCCCACAGGCCGCTTGGCGGGCGCTGTATCAGCAGGATGCGCTGCTGATCGTCGCGGGCCAGCAGCATCATGGTGCTGCGGACCGGCTGGGTCTTTTTCGGTTTCGAGGTCGGGTAGGCCTGGGGATCGCCGTCGGCATGGGCCTGGCAGCCGTTGCTTAACGGGCAGGCCGGACAGTCCGGTTTGCGGCGGCTGCATACGGTGGCACCGAGATCCATCATCACCTGGGTATAGTCGCGCAGGCGGCTGCGCGGCGTCAGGCGCTCGGCTTCGGCCCACAGGCGCTGTTCCACGGCGCGCTCGCCGGGCCAGCCGCTGATGGCGAAAAAGCGGGTCAGCACCCGTTTCACGTTGCCATCCAGAATCGGCGCGCGCAGCTCCATGCTGATGCTGGCAATGGCGCCTGCGGTGGAGCGGCCGATGCCGGGCAGGGCGGTCAGCGCGTCGATATCCCGCGGAAAGGCCCCGCCATGCTCCGCCACCACCTGCTGCGCAGCGCGATGCAGGTTGCGGGCGCGGGCGTAATAGCCCAGCCCGGTCCACAGATGCAGCACGTCATCCACGGGCGCCCTGGCCAGGGCCGTGACGTCCGGGAAGCGCTTCATGAAGCGCTCGAAATAGGGGATCACCGTGGTGACCTGGGTCTGCTGGAGCATGATCTCCGAGACCCAGACACGGTAGGGGGTAATGCCCTGTTGCCAGGGCAAGTCCTTGCGGCCGTGCCGGTCATACCAGGCCAGCACGGCACGGCGGAACTGCGCAGGTGTCCAGTCGGGCATCAGCGGCGCAGGCGGTCCAGTTGATCACGGGCCCGGTCGCGCAGCTGCTCCTGGGCGCGGTCGGTTTCCTCGCGCACCCGTTCCTCGGCGCGCTCGCGCTCTTCCTGTACCCGCTCGCGGTCGATGCCGAGCTGGTCGCTGGCCAGGCGGGCCACCAGTTCGCGGCCAGCATCGCGGAACGCCTGGCTGCTGGGCAGGCACCAGCGCGCCGGGCTGCCGGCCAGATTGCCGGCACAGCGCAGCGGCCATTCCCGTTCGCTGATGCGCGGCTGGCTGCTGATCTCGGGCGCGCGCATGCGCAGGGTGAAGTCGAAGTCGCTGTTGTGGATGTTCAGCCAGCCGTTGCCGCTGACCTTGGCGCCCCGATCCAGATCGGCGTTCAGGCGCTCCACCGTGGCGATCATGTCAGCCAGACGGATACGGCTGTCCAGATCCAGGATTTCCGTGTCCTCGCGCAGCTCGCGCGGCAGGCGGCCATCCTCGGTGCCGGGGATGAACTGGGCCAGGGCCTGGTAATTGCCGAGCATGTCATTGAGGCCACTGGTCAGGGTGTTGTGCAGATTGACGCCACGTACCAGGGCATCGGTCAGGCCCAGGGTCATGGTGCCAGTGGCGTTCTCGAACATGGCCTTTTCGCTGTTGCCGGTGGTGCGGAATTCGGCGTTCATGTCGAACAGGCCCCGGAACAGGTCCTCGCCCATCAGGGCCTGCAGGATCGGATGGATCTGCACGGTGCTGACAGTGGCGTTGAAGGTGGTGACCGGGGTGTCGGTGCGGGCGTCCAGGCTGGCATCTGCCCGGAAACCGCCCTCCAGCGTCTTGCCTTCAGCACGGCGCAGCCGCAGCAAGCCGTCGGCGGCGCTCACCTCCACCTGCACGTCACGGGCATCCAGCCCCATCATGGCCATCTGGCCGATGGCCAGCTTGCCGGTCAGGGTCAGTTCACGCAGCGCTTCCAGCGGCAGGATCGGGTCTTCCGACAGGGGCCGGGCTGCGGCGCTCTCGCTGTCGTCTTCGGCGACCTCCTCGCTGGGCGGCAGGTAGCCGTCCACGTTGATGCGGTCCAGCGCCAGGTCGAACATCATCGCCAGGGTGTCGAGGTCGGTGATACCGGCCCTGCCTGTGATGCTGCTGTCATCCAGCGTGATCGTCAGCGGGTCCAGCATCACGCTGTTGGCCGGGCCCGACAGGGTCGCCGAGAAGCCGACGCGACGCAGGGCGTTGGGGTCACTGGTTTCGATCGGCGCTTCACCGATGGCGCGCAGGGCGTCGTTGGCGGCGAAGGGTTCGGTATCCAGTTGCCCGCGCAGGGTCAGGGCGTCATCCAGCCCGGTGATTTCCAGCTCGCCGCGGGTACGGATGCCGGCGGCGTCCAGCACCAGGTCACGCACGCTGATGCGGCCCTCGTCCAGAGCGGCTTCAATGCGGTTATCCACGCGAATCTGGATCGGGTTGGCGGTGATGCCGCCGATGGAGGTATCCAGCCGCAGCGGGTCCAGGGTGTAGACGTTGTTGTCCAGATCCAGCCCCAGCACGGTCTCCAGTTGCAGGTCGATGCGCACGTCATCCTGATCCTGGTAGCGCAACGAGGCGCTGATCGGGAAGGGCTCGTCCAGTTGCACATCCCGGGCGCGCAGATTGAGGTGTTCGACAGTAATGTCGGTGCCGTCCACCAGATTGCGATAACGCAGGCGGCTGTTGCTGACGCTGACCAGCGGTATTTTGACCGGTATATCCAGTGCCGCGGCGTCTTCCTCCTGCTCCGGTGATGTCACGGTGACATCATCTTCCGGTGCAGTTTCTGTGCCGCCAATCCGTTCCCAGTTACCGCCTTCTTCTGTTTCAATAAGGTTCAGTTCCAGGCCGTCCAGGGTGATGGCATCCATCTCCACACGGCGGAACAGAAGGGGCCAGACCGCAACGCCAAGGCGAGCTTCGTCGATGGCCGCGAACAGTTCCTCGTCGTCACCGACACGCGCTTCCGTGCGACCCACGCTGACCCCCAGTGAGGGCCAGAAGGTCCAGCCGAGGTCGCCCTGGATATCCAGTGCAATATTGGCCTGCTCACGGGCCAGTTCGGTGATCTGCGGTTTGAAGCTGTTGGGGTCGATCAGCCGGGTGATGACGAAGATGGTGATCGCCAGTAGTGCAAACAGGCCAATCAGGACATACAGGACGATGCGGGCGGCGCGGGCCATGGTGAGGCTCTCCTTGCTTGCTGGTGGCACGGGAACGGGGCTTGCCGGGCAACCCCGAACAACTGGGCCGAGTATAGCAGCCTGCCGGGTGAGGCTGTGCAGTGCCTGGTGACAATTCATGAGTGTTGCGTGTTTTTAGGGGAAGTTGTGTTGCGAAAGTTCCTGTTCAGCGTGGTGCCGGGCATCCTGCTGCTGGTCTGCTCGCTGCCTGTGCTGGCGGCGATCACGCCTGCCCCGGGAGAGCAGGAACTGAGCATCGGTCGTCACGTGGATGTGCTGGTGGACCCTGAGGGACGCTGGGGCATCGATGACGTGAGCACGACCTTCGCCGGTCGCTTCGAGCGCAGCCAGAGCACCAATCCCAGTTTCGGTTTCACCCGTTCGGTCATCTGGTTGCGGATCACCCTGGATCTGGACCAGGTTCGCGACCGCAGCTGGTTTCTGGTCCAGCGCCACCCGATTGTCGATCACATGCATCTGTACGAACCCGACGGCCTGGGTGGTTTCACGGCGCGTCATCTGGGGGACGTGCTGCCGTTTGAAGAGCGTGTGGTGCAGGTGCGTGAATTCGTGTTCCCGCTGAACACGTCTCTGGAAGGACCGCAGACCTATTACATGAAGGTGTATGGCCTGGGCGCGCTGCATGTGGACCTGCGCCTGTCGTCCTCGCGTGGCCTGGTGGAGCGCACCTATCGTGAGCAGTTGCTGTTCGGCCTGTTCCTGGGCGGTGTGGTGGCGATGCTGCTTTACAACCTGCTGCTGTTCTTTACCGTGCGAGACACGGCCTATCTGCATTATCTGGTGTTCATCGCCGGCTTTGCGCTGAGCTTCCTGAACATCAACGGGCTGGGCCTTCAGTACCTGTGGCCGAACACCCCGGTCATCAATGAACATTTTCCGCTGCTGATGGGGATCACCATGGCGGCGGTGATCCAGTTTACCCGGCGCTTTCTGGTGCTCGACGAACGCTGGCCACGTCAGGATCGCGCACTGCGTTACCTGCTGTATCTGACGCTGATTCTGACCGGGCTGTCGGTGGTCATCCCGCCGCCGCTGTCCTATCACCTGATCGTGTTTGCGGTGCTGCTGATCGTGCCCGTCCTGACGATTGTCAGCTGGCGTGCCTGGCGCCGGGGCTATCAGGCGGCGCGCCTGTATGTGCTGGCCTGGTTCTTCTTCCTGGGTGGCTGTGGCGTCTTCTCGCTGATGAATCTGGGGGTATTGCCGCACCTGATGGTGACCAACTATGCCCCCCACTTCGGCGGCGCCTGGGCCATCATCCTGATGTCGCTGGCGCTGGGCGACCGGATCAAGCTGTTGCAGACCGAGCGTGATGCCATGGCGAAAGAGGCACGGATGGCGCTGGAGCGGCATGTGGTGGAGGTCGAGCGGCTGGATCGCGACAAGACGCTGTTTCTGGAATACCTCAGCCACGAACTGAATACGCCGCTGAACTGGCTCGCCGGAGCCAGTCTGCTGCGGCCCGGGCAACTGACGCCGGAACTGGCCGATGCGGTACGCATGGTGCAGAAGGGCCAGAGCCGGTTGCAGCAACTGGTCGGCACTTCGTTGCGCTATTTTGATCTGGCGCGCCGCGAGTGCGAACCGACCTTGTCCCATTGCCAGCCGATGTGGATGGTGGACGCCTGGCGTCGCCAGCATGCGGACAAGATCGAGCAGCGTGAAGTGCAGTTGATCAACCGGATTCCGGCGGATCTGCAGGTCGTGGCCTGCGAAAGCGAGCTGGGCGAAGTGCTTGGCATGCTGCTGGACAATGCGGTGCGCTGCAGTGATATCGGCGGGGATGTCGTGGCCGAGGCCAGCATCGACCGCGCCGGGCAGCAGGCCACATTGCGGGTGGTGGATCACGGCAAGGGGTTGGAGGCCGACGATCTGGCCAGGATTTTCAAGCCGTTCTTCATGGTGGGTTCCGGCCACCAGGCGGACGGCTTCGGCTTGTCCCTGCCTACCGCCAAGGTGATGGTGGATCATATGGGCGGCGAGATATGGGCCGAAAGCGGCGGCCGGGGTGCCGGGCTGACCGTATGTGTCCGGCTGCCGCTGGCGTTGCTCTGAGTCGTCGTCGGGTCAGTCTGTCAGGCCCGCCTTGCGGGCGACAGCGTCCAGCTCGGGGGGCCAGGTCAGCCCCGGCAGCAGGCGGCACGCCTCGCGCAGCAGGCTGGCGCCGACCCCGCGCTGACGGCTGGCCGGATGCACCACCAGGGCGGTGACCGCCCAGCCTTCAGACGCAGGCGCCGCCAGCAGCAGGGCCAGCGGCCGGCCGTTGAAGTGTCCTTCAATCACCCTGAGTGCCTGATCAGCGGCGGTGTCCAGCCGGGCGCTGACCTGTGGCTGGTCTTGCAGTACGCGGGCAAAGTACTGGCTGGAGTCGGCGTCGGGGTGATGTTCGCGAGCTATCAGAGGCATTGTCAGGGTCGCTGGTCGGGTTGCTGGTTACTGTACCGGGGGGGCCGTATAATACCCGGCCTGCGTACCGGAGGTCATTCATGAAGCAACGCACCGCCAGTGTGGCGCGTAACACGCTGGAAACCCAGATCCAGATCAGCCTGAACCTCGACGGCACCGGCAAGGGTGTGTTCGAGACCGGGCTGCCGTTCCTTGACCACATGCTCGATCAGGTGGCCCGCCACGGGCTGATCGACCTGGATATCAAGGCGAAGGGTGACCTGCATATCGATGCCCACCACACGGTGGAAGACATCGGTATCACGCTGGGCCAGGCGCTGACCAAGGCCTGGGGCGGCAAGCAGGGTGTGCGCCGCTACGGCCATGCCTATGTGCCGCTCGACGAAGCGCTGTCCCGTGTGGTGGTGGACCTGTCCGGTCGCCCGGGGCTGGAAATGAACGTCGACTTTACCCGCGGTCGCATCGGCGACTTCGACGTTGATCTGTTCTTTGAATTTTTCCAGGGGCTGGTCAACCACGGCATGATGACCGTGCACATCGACAACCTGCGTGGCCGCAATGCGCACCACCAGGCTGAAACGGTGTTCAAGGCGTTTGGCCGCGCCCTGCGCATGGCCGTGGAACATGATCCGCGCATGGCGGACATCACGCCGTCCACCAAAGGCACCCTGACCGAAGGCTGAAACCCGCATGGCAGAGACAGTAGCCGTTATTGATTACGGCATGGGCAACCTGCACTCCGTCGGCAAGGCACTGGAAAAGGTTGCCGCCGGGCAGCGTATCCAGGTGACCAGCGATCCGGCGGCTGTGGTGGCCGCAGATCGTGTGGTGTTTCCCGGTGTTGGCGCTATTCGTGACTGCATTGCGGTGCTGCGTGAGCGCGGCCTGGACCAGGCGATCCTGGAAGTGGCCGCTGCAGGGCGCCCGCTGCTGGGCATCTGCGTGGGCATGCAGGCGATGATGAGCCACAGCGAAGAAAACGAGGGTGTGGACTGCCTGGGTATTTTTCCCGGTGTGGTGCGTCGTTTCGGCGACCAGAGCGATGAGTTCGGTCGCCGCATGAAGGTCCCGCACATGGGCTGGAACCAGGTGCACCAGACACCACAGGCCGAAGGGGTGCATCCGCTGTGGGCGGGCATTCCTGACTACGCCCGTTTCTATTTTGTGCACTCCTATCATGTGGCAGATCTGCCGGAAGCCCAGGTGGCGGGCAGCTGCGACTACGGTGTGCGCTTTGCCGCTGCCGCCGCACGCGGCAATATCTTTGCCGTGCAGTGCCATCCCGAAAAAAGCTCACCGGCGGGCCTGGTGCTGCTCGACAATTTCCTGCGCTGGCAACCCGGCGCAGGCTGATACCGATTCAGAGGAAAGCTGATGCAACTGATTCCCGCCATTGATCTGAAGGATGGTAAATGCGTTCGCTTGCGCCAGGGGCGCATGGAGGACGACACCGTATTTTCAGACGATCCGGTCGCCATGGCGGCACACTGGGTAGAGCGCGGCGCGCGGCGCCTGCATCTGGTGGACCTGAACGGCGCCTTTGCCGGCGAGCCGGTGAACGGCGATATCGTCAAGGCGATTGCGGCGGCCTTCCCGACGCTGCCGATCCAGATCGGTGGCGGCATTCGTACGCCGGAAATTATCGAGGCGTATCTGGCGGCCGGAGTGCAGTGGCTGATCATCGGCACCAAGGCTGTGCGTGAACCGGACTTCGTCACCGACATGTGCAAGCGTTTCCCCGGCCATATTATTGTTGGCCTGGACGCGAAGGATGGCATGGTGGCCACCGATGGCTGGGCCAACGTCACCGATATCGACGTGACGGCACTGGCGCAACGTTTTCAGGACGACGGCGTCAGCTCCATCGTCTACACCGACATCAGCCGCGACGGCATGTTGCAGGGTGTCAACGTGGAAGCCACGGCACGGCTGGCCGATGCCATTCGCATTCCGGTGATTGCGTCCGGCGGCATTACCAACCTGGACGATATCCGGGCATTGTGTGCTGAGGCGCATCGGGGTATCGAGGGCGCTGTTACCGGGCGGGCGATTTATGAAGGCACGCTGGATTTTGCCGCAGGACAGGCCTTGTCCGATCAATTGATCAACGCCTGAACGACAACTCAGCTTCGGTGGTACGTTATGGGTCTCGCCAAACGCATTATTCCCTGCCTGGACGTGGACCAGGGCCGCGTCGTCAAAGGCGTTCAGTTCGTCGATATCCGTGACGCCGGTGATCCGGTGGAAGTGGCTCGCCGTTACAACGAGGCGGGCGCCGACGAAATTACCTTTCTCGACATTACCGCCAGCCACGAAGAGCGGGATACCACGCTGCATACGGTGGAGCAGATGGCCAGCCAGGTGTTTATTCCGCTGACCGTGGGCGGTGGGGTGCGCACGCTGGAAGATATTCGCAATCTGCTCAATGCCGGTGCCGACAAGGTCAGCATCAATTCTGCCGCAGTACGCGATCCGGATTTCGTTCGCGCAGCAGCCGAGCGTTTCGGTTCCCAGTGCATCGTGGTGGCGATTGATGCCAAGAAAGTAAGTGCCGAGAGCGAGCCGAATCGCTGGGAAATCTTTACCCACGGCGGCCGCAAGCCGACCGGCACCGACGCCGTAGCCTGGGCGCGGCGCATGACCGATTACGGTGCGGGCGAAATCCTGCTCACCAGCATGGATCGCGACGGCACCAGGAATGGCTTCGATATCGCCCTGACCCGGGCCATCAGTGATGCCGTGCCGGTGCCGGTGATTGCGTCCGGTGGCGTGGGCAATCTCCAGCATCTGGTGGATGGCGTGCTGCAGGGCGGTGCCGACGCCGTGCTGGCGGCCAGTATTTTCCACTTCGGCGAGTACAGCATTCGCGAAGCGAAGGAATATATGGTGGCTGCCGGCATCGAAATGCGTCTCTGAGACGTCAGCAGAAGCCTTCTGGCGCCCGCTCACCCCGGCAGGTATCCTGCCTGCGCGCTACAACAAAAAAGGTGAGTTATGGAGCAAGGGCCTCTTATCGAGATCGGGCTGCCGATTTCACTGTTCTTGATCATGATCGGCATGGGTCTGACCCTGGGCCTGCGTGATTTCCGGGAAGTGGCTGTTGCCCCCAAGGCTTCCCTCGCCGGGACGCTGGCGCAGGTGCTGCTGATGCCGATCATTGCCCTCGGCGTGGCGACCGCCATGGCGCTGCCTCCTGCGCTGGCCGTGGGGCTGGTGCTGATCGCCGCCTGCCCCGGTGGCACCACCTCGAATGTCTTTGCCTTCCTCGGCCGTGGCGATGTGGCGCTGTCCATCGTGCTGACAGTGATTGCCAGCCTGGTCACCATTGTCACCCTGCCCCTGTTCGTCAACTGGGCCATGTCGATCTATTACGATGAAACCGTGACCCTGCGCCTGCCGGTGCTGCGTACCGTGATTACCCTGTTTGTCATCATTCTGGTGCCGGTGGCGATCGGTATGGTGGTGCGTCGTCACCAGCCGGGTCTGGCCGCCCGCGCCGAACGTATTGTCGGGATCTTCGGGCTGGTGGTACTGGTGGCGGTGATCGTTGCCATTCTGGCCAGCGTCGGCGGGGATGATGCTTGGAACTTCTTCCGCCAGGCGGGGGCCGCAGCCATCGTGCTGAATATCGCCGGGATTGTATTGGGTCTGGTGGGCGGGCGTCTGATCGGTCTGTCGCGAGAGCAGGCCTTTACCCTGGCGGTGGAGATCGGCATCAAGAACGGCACCCTGGGCCTGATGATCGCCCTGAGCCTGATGGATTCGCCGGAAATCTCGATCCCGTCAGCGGTATACGGTCTGCTGATGTTCGTATTCGGTTTCCTGCTCATCGGCTACAGCCGCCTCACCGGTATCGGCCGGGCTGCCCAGCCAGGCTGACCGCTGTACCGGGGCGTCCGGCAACAGCGCCGACGCCGGCACCAGTTCCACGCCGGCGTCCGCCAGCAGCGGCAGCACCCGCGCCAGATATTCCAGCGTCTCCGGATAGGGGTGGCCGATGGCAATGGCGCTGCCCCGTTGCCGGGCAATGCGCAGCAGCGCGTTGAACTGCGTGTTGATGGCCAGCAGATCCCGCTCGTTATCCAGAAAGATGTCGCGACCCGTGGTGCGCAGCCCGTGCTGCCATGCGGTGCTTTCGGCCAGGCTGTCCGGGGTGGTGCGGCTGTCGATAAAGAACGCCTGGTGACTGGCCAACTCGTGCATCAGCCAGTGCATGGTGCCGGCGTCGCGCGTGGCCACACTGCCCATGTGATTGTTCAGGCCGCGGGCGGCGGGCACCAGATCAAAGGCTTCGCGAACAATCGCTGCGATCTCTTCCGGGGCCATGCCGGGTTGGATGCCGCCCGGGTCCAGCGCCAGACCATTGCCCGCCATGGGCAGATGAATAATCACCTCTCGCCCCATGTTGGCCGCCGTGCGTGCCAGGGCCGGGCCGTGGGGGGAGTGCGGAATGACGGCAGCGGTGATCTCGCCGGGCAGGTTGAGCGTTTCCAGTCCGCGAGCCCGGTGATAACCGATATCGTCGATGATGATAGCGATACGCGGCGGGGGCGCGGCCATGAGCGCGCTGCTGCACAGCAGCAGCGCTACCGCCCGGAGCAGGCCTTTGACCATTACCGCGTGCGTGGCCGTGACAGATGGATGCCCTTGAGGATGGACAGCGCCTGATACAGGTCGTAATCCCGTGTGGCCAGACTGTCCGGGCGCTCTGTGGACTCAGCGGCGTCGCCACGCAGGTGTCGCGGCAGGTCCGCTTCGCGCACGCTGTCGCGGCCTTCCTGCAATTCGACCCGCGCCACGTTCACGGTGATGTCCGGCGCAATGCCATCGGCCTGGATGGAGCGGCCGGAAGGCGTGTAGTACTTGGCGGTGGTCAGCTTCAGTGCGCGGTCTTCATGCAGGGGCAGCACGGTTTGCACCGAGCCCTTGCCGAAGGTGCGGCGGCCGACAATGATGCCCCGGCCCTGATCCTGCAATGCCCCGGCCACGATCTCGGACGCCGAGGCGGAACCGCCATTGACCAGCACCACCAGCGGCATGCCGCCGAGCATGTCGCCACGGCTGGCGCCGTAGTTGACCCGGCTGTCCTCTGCCCGGCCCTGGGTATAGGTGATCAGGCCTTCGTCCAGAAACAGGTCTGCCACCTGGATGGCGCCGTTGAGCACGCCGCCCGGATTGTTGCGCAGGTCCAGAATCAGGCCATTGAGGGTGTTGTCGGCCTTGAGCTCGGTCAGGTGCCGGCGCACATCGCGGCCGGTGTTGTTCTGGAACTGGGTGATGCGCAGGTAGCCGTAACCCGGCTCCAGCATTTCGCTGCGCACGCTGCGGATACTGATCCGGTCGCGGGTCAGCTTCACGGTGCGCGGCGCGTTGTCGCCTTCGCGCAGGATGGACAGCTCCACCTCGGTGCCGACCTCGCCCCGCAACATGTCCACGGCTTCGTTCAGGTTCAGGCCTTTCACGAAGGTGTCGTCGATCTTCAGGATGGTGTCGCCCGCTTGCAGCCCGGCCCGGCTGGCGGGCGTGTCATCAATCGGTGTAACCACCTTGACGAACCCGTCCTCCATGGAGATCTCAATGCCCAGCCCGCCGAACTCGCCCCGGGTGGTGACCTGCAGGTCCTCGAAATCTTCAGGCGTCAGGTACGCCGAGTGCGGGTCCAGTTCCAGCAGCATGCCGCGAATAGCGGATTCCAGCAGGGTGCGGTCATCGATGTCCTCGACATAGGCCGCCCGGATGCGCTCCATGACTTCCGCAAAAACACGCAGTTCGTTGACCGGAATGTCCTGCAGAGTGGCCATCTCGTCCAGCGGGGCGGCGCCGCTTTGGGCGCCGGCTGAGAACGCGCAGAAGGCCAGGGCCACCGCGCCGCGAAGCATGCGTTTCATCCGGAAGTCTCTCGATTGGCGATGGGAGGCAGTGTAACACGGCGGTTGCACCAGCGAGTCGGGTCGACCGGCTGGCCGCGATGACGGATCTCGAAATAAACGCCTTGTGTGTTCATGCCCCCGGAGTCCCCGGCCCGGGCCAGTACATCACCCTGGGCCACCCAGTCGCCCACATCGCGCAGCAGGCTCTGGTTGTGGCCATACAGGCTCAGATAGCCGCGACCGTGGTCGATAATAGTGATCAGACCATACCCTCTGAGCCAGTCGGCGTACACTACCCGGCCCGGGTGAATGGCGCGCACCGGCGTGCCCGGGTCGGCGTCCAGCAGCATGCCGTTCCAGCGCATGCCGCCGTCGCGGCGTGCCCCGAAGGCGACCCGCACCCGCCCCTCCACCGGCCAGGGCAACTGCCCCGCCAGCTCACCGAAGGGCTTGCCACCGATGTCGGGCGGGATATCCGACAGCGCCCGGTTCATGTCCTGTAGCAGCTTGTCCAGCCGCGCTTCGTCTTCGCGCAGCCGGTTCAGTTGCTGTTCCTGCTCGCCCAGTCGCTCTGTCAGGCGCGCCAACGCCGTTTCCCGTTCCGCCCGGGCTTTCTCGGCCTCCTGCCGCCGGGTGCTGACGGTTTCGCGGCGTGCCTGAAGCGCCTCACGGGCGTCCGCCACCTCCATGGTCAGCGCCAGCAACGCGCGCAACTCGTCGCGCAGGGTTTCCAGACGCTCATGCCGTGCCCTCTGAAAGTACTCGTGATAACGCAGCAGCCGCGCCACCTGGTCCGGCTCCTGCTGGCTCAACAGCAGCTTGAGCATCGGTTCCCGCCCGCTCATGTAGGCCGTGCGCACCGTGCGCGCCAGCCAGTCCAGCTGGGTGGCCTGCTCGGCGGCCATGCGCTGCTGGCGCTCCCGCAGGCGCGCCAGTTCCCGCTCGGCCTCGGCGGCGTCCCGCTCCAGACTCTCAATCTCCCGGTTAAGGCGGCTGACCGCCCGTTCCCGTTCACTCAGCTCGCTGGACAGCTGATCCTGCCGCCGCAGATCGCGTTGCTGGGTGCGTTGCAGGCTCTGGATCCGGTCGCGCAGCTCGCGCAACTGCTGTGGCGAGGCCTGCTCAGCCGTTGCCATGCCCGCCAGACCGCCTGCCAGCAGTGCCGCCGACAGCGCCATCAACAGCGTCTTGATCAGCGCCCTCAAGCGGCCCGACACACCCCGTGCACGGCGGGTGCCGGCCGCAGAGGCGTGTGGGAGAGTGCTGGTGCGTGAAGAAGGCTGCATGCAAGAAACCGCTGTACCTGAACCGATCAAGTGCCGAATCATGGATGATCGGGCCCGGGTTGCCTATACTTGGGCGCCGTTTTCCTCCATCCGGACGCTGATATGGACCGCATTTTCGAATTTGCCGCCAACCACTACATCCTGGTGTCGGCGTTTTTCCTGCTCTGGACCGCGTTTTTCTTCACCGAGTCCCGGCGCGGCAGTCGTCCGCTGAGCCCCCAGGCGGCCACCAATATGGTCAACCGCCAGGATGCCGTGATTGTCGACCTGCGTGACGAGGACGACTTCCGCAAAGGGCACATTGCCGGCAGCGTCAATGTGCCCTATGGCAAGATCAACGACCGGATCAGCGAGCTCAAGGGCTACCAGGACAAGCCGGTGATTCTGGTCTGCAACCTGGGCAGCCACGCGTCGATTGCCGGTCGCTCGCTGAAGCAGCATGGCTTCACCGATCTGTACCGGATGCGCGGCGGCATGCAGGGCTGGCGCAACGACAACCTGCCTGTTGTACGCTGATGGCCGACGTCCTGCTCTACACCACGCGCTGGTGCCCATTCTGTGTGCGGGCGCTGCGGCTGCTGGACGGCAAGGGCGTGACCTATACCAACATCGATGTGGGCGCCGAACCGGCACGCCGCGCTGAAATGATGGCCCGCGCGGGGCGGCACACGGTGCCGCAAATCTGGATTGGCGACACCCATGTCGGGGGTTGCGATGAACTCTACGCACTGGAGCGGGCGGGCAAGCTCGATCCATTGCTGAAATCTGACTGACGACCACACTGACGACAAGAACATTGGGGATTGATGATGAGCGAAGCACCGCAACGTACTTTTCAGCTGCAACGCATCTACACGAAGGATGTGTCCTTCGAGGTGCCGGGCGCGCCGGACATTTTCCGCAAGCAGTGGCAGCCGAAGGTGAACGTGCAGCTGAACACGGATGCGCGTCGTCTGGAAGGCAGTGAATCGGACTATGAGGTGGTGCTGAGTCTGACGGTGACGGCCTCCAGTGAAGAGAAGACGGTTTACCTGGTGGAAATCAAGCAGGCGGGTGTGTTCACGCTGGTGGGTATCGAAGGTGACGAGCGCGAGCAGCTGCTGGGCGCCTACTGCCCGAATCTGCTGTTCCCGTATGCCCGCGAACTGGTCTCCGATCTGGTGAGCCGTGGCACCTTCCCGCAGTTGCTGCTGCAACCGATCAATTTCGATGCCCTGTACCTCGACGCCAAACAGCGCCGCCAGGAACAGCAAGCCGCGCCTGAAGGGACTCACTGACAGACTCTTCCGTCGGGGGCTCATACCCTCCAGAGCGGGGCGTTGAGGCGGGGTACGCCCTTCCGGGACCGCTCAAGCCATCCATGGGCGCTCTTTCTTTGGCCATCCATGGCCAAAGATGTCCCTACAGGGCGCACCCCGCCTCAACGCCGCAGCGAGATTTGAAGTCCGGTGGCTATAGAGCCTGCTGGAGGAACAAAACCATCAGCCCTCTGCCAACTTGAAGATTGGGCTGCGCGTGA
>ERZ869909.1398-NODE-1398-length-19637-cov-9.139417_pt1 | contig 19637 bp, 16 predicted proteins | sample MGYA00520892_ERZ869909 | MGnify/ENA primary metagenome ERZ869909 (study PRJEB32215, sample SAMEA104723947) | bioreactor metagenome | biome: bioreactor; feature: anaerobic bioreactor; material: water | place: China | collected 2015-03-12 ... | reverse complement strand
CACAGGCCCGGAAAATTTTCCGGGCCTGTGGTTTTTTTAGAGGGAATGCTCATGGTGAAAAATCATTGAGATTATGGCTGTTGAAGCTTCATGAGCCTGGTTCGCAGAGATTCTTCATCGGTCTTTATCTCCAGAAAGTACATCCCATCAGGCAAATCTTCTCCCGACATCGACTTTCCATCCCAGATAAAGATGTTGCGACCTGTGTGGGTTTGTTGTCTGTTTTGATAAACCAATCGTCCGTTGGTATCCCAAATATTGAGGGTTACCCCTCCGGGCTGAGATTTAAGAAGCTCAATATGAACCCGGCTGGCGAAGGGGTTGGGATATACTCTTGAAGATACCAGTTGTGCTACCTGGGGGGCATGGGTGTCGTCAATCTGCATTTCAACAAGTATCTGAATGTCCTGGTCTGCAACTTCAAATGAGCCTGAAGCGGAGAAGTATCCTTCTTTGACCACCACATAGGAGTAGGATCCTTGTGGTAGCTGGGTAGTTGCCTGACCCTGGTTATCTGTTTGCAGCTCAGTGGCTACATTCTGGATGCTTATGATGGCTGCTTCAAGGGCCTGTCCGTTATGTTGAACAGTGAAAGCTACATCGAAAAGCTGTGGGACAAGGCCCAATCCTCCGGAATAGACACCCAAAAAACCATTACGCCCCCCGGCAATTACTTCCACCGAACCATCACCGGTGATGTCAGGAATATTACCAATGGCATCTACCGCTGAAGCAAAAGGTACTACTGATAGAATGCTTCCGTCGCTGCCATCCAGAAAATATACATTGTTGTTGTTGAAAAGAGTACCGACGGCTATATCATTAATCCCATCTCCGGTAATATCTCTGAGTACGGTAACACTATAGGATTGATCTGCCAGGGGTGTGGTCCACAGCAATTGTCCGTTCTGACCCGAAATGGCTACAGCATTAAGAATGGATGTGTAGGCCGGAATGATATCCTCATAACCATCTCCATTGAGATCACCTGCCTTCCAGAAATCTATTATCAGGGAACTGCCCAGGCTGCCCGAATGGACCACACTACCGTTGGTAATATCCATCAGATAATAAAATCCGTTGAAGGAGCCGGCAATGATGTCGGGCTTCCCGTTTCCGGTGATGTCGCTGATCTGTTCCAATGCCCATACAGCAGTGCCAGAGGTAGTAAACTCCCATAGAATATTACCGTTGGCACCATTGATGGCGATCACTCTGCCTTGCTGTGAGGGAGATGTGGCACCTGCAATTACATCCGGAACGCCATCGCCGGTAAAATCCTCAACTGCAAGTACTGCAAAGGCAGCGGCATTGACAGGGGTTTGCCAGATGATATCACCGGTAAGCCCATTGAGGCAAAATATCCGTTTGGGGCCAAACCCATTGGCATCGTCGCCGGTGGCTGCCAGAACATCGCGGTATCCGTTACCATTGTAGTCGTATTTGATGTCAATCATATATACCCATCCTCCATTGCCATAGATATTGGTTTCGAAACGCCACAAGGTTTCACCGGTAAACGAAGAGATGGCTGTTACGGCGCGATCGCCCCAGGCGGTACCCACAACAAAATCAGAGAAACCATCACCATTGATATCGTCGGCCAGGGCAATGGCCTTGGGGTATTCAACCGTTCCCAATTGTTTTTCCCAAAGGATGTCTGCATCGTTGGATGCGTTACCGTTGAAGGCTCGTAACCTATTGTCGCGAGTGGCTACGATCACATCATTAATACCATCTCCATTGATGTCAGGCAGGGTAAGGAAAGCCTTGGCCTGAAAATCAAATGATCCGGTAAACTGATGTTGCCAAAGCTTGTGAGAAAGCGGGTATTCTCCTTCATCAGCAGTGCCAGTAAGCGCTATGGTTACCGGACTTTGGCCCGGGCTATTGAACACAACAGAAGCTTCGGCTTCGGTAAGTCCGGGGGAAGTGGGTTGATACTAGAAAGGAATAAGCACACTTTCTACCGGAGCAAGGGTGATAGGGAAGCTTACCTGCAACCCCAGCCAATAATGAGGTGAGGAGATCTGAATGTCTGAAATCTCAAGATCTGCATCTCCCATGTTTTGCAGGAAAAGTTCTTTTCTGCTGGAGGAGTTGATACGGGCATGACCGTAATCAAGAAGCTCTTGTGTTGTATGCAGGTAAGGGCCTGCGGCCAGTCCGATACCACTGAGAGTTATAGCGACTTCCAGTGCAGCCGGATCGTTGGTGTTAAGGATCGCAATGTGCGAATACATATCGATCTCTGTGGGGCTGAAAATCACCTCCAGGATATGGCTTTCGCCGGGATCAATACTTATGGGGAAGTTTGAAGGTGAAGAGAATGGAGAGGGATCCGGAAAGTCAAGAGACTCAAGGATAAGCTCTCCATTGCCGGTGTTGCTCACATGCATATTCCAGGTTGCTGAGGTTCCGGTAGTAACATTGCCAAAGTTGAAGGCGCCGGGCACACCGATCTGTGGAGTACCACTTCCACCCAGATCTACCTTGTACAGGAATGAATTGGCAAGGTTGTCTCTTGATACATACCACAGGAAATTGCCATCGAAAACAACGCCCGAAGTGCGAAGATTGGAACCGGGATAAGTGGCAACCAGTGTTCCGTCAAGTTCTACCTGGTGAAGTTTTGATTCATTGTACTCGGCAATCCAGAGGTAATCTCCCTGGCGGGCCAGGTCCCAGGGTTGGTTCTGAGGGGGTACAAAGTTGCTGCTTTGGCTCCATCCCTCTTCCTCATCATATACCATCTGGTGTATCATTCCTGGATTTGGGAAATAGGTGGCTACCCAAAAATCGCCATCATCCCAGGCAATTCCCGACATATAGTGGCTGGGTAGGTTGAACTGTTCAATGGCGTTACCCTGCAAGTCGAGTTTAAGTGCAAATGCCGGAGTAGAGGTAGGAGAAACCCGGTCGATGGTCCAGAGATATTCCCCGTCGAAGGTCAGCCCATAGGCCTGGCTCTGCGGACCGGAGAACAATAATTGGTTGGTGCCATCAGAAGGATTGAAACGGTATACGTTGGCACCCTGATTGCCCCCGTAAGAGCCAATGTAAATGTACTGACCATCCCATGCCAGTCCGGAAGCATTGCTGTTTACAGGATAGATGGCCACAATGGTCCAGCCCTCTTCCTTGGTAGATGCATCGGTTCCCAGGGCCTGCAAATAAATGCCCTGCATAAACATGCACAATACAAATGCTAAAAAGTAGTGTTTCTTCATGTTGTATGGTTTTGGTGAATAGGTTCGATAATTTGGCCATTTACAATACTATCTCACAGATGGTGCCCGCTGGAGGAGAATGTTGCTGCCCGGTTCTCTCAACCGAAAAACAACCAGGTTGTAATGTTGAATGGCAACCAGTATTCCGGTTTCCTGAGAAGTAAGAATGCAACGGACTTGTGAAACAGCCTATTTATGGCTGATATTTAACTGTGTGTTTTGGGTAAAAATACAAAAAAAAGTGTTAACAAAACACCCCTGGGCTTTGCAATATTTTGATATTCAAAGCCCAGGGGTGTTCGAAAACGTTTTGCAGCTATGGTTTATCCTGCAAAGGGTCAGATGCCCGTTCGGAAAAAGGTCATATAGAAGCCCGCCCGGCCAATGATTTCTGCTGCCACGATTAAAAGAAAGCCTGCAAAGGGCAGCAGCCGGCTGGGTTGTGGCTCGGTACGACTTTTTACAAGCAAGAGGGTAGTAAGAGCGGCACCGGCCAGCAATCCTGTCCATTGCAATACAGTCCAGAACAGGGGCATGGTCTCAGGAATAAAAGCTGTTTCCTGCCATGCTGTTGCGAGTGAAAAGAATACCGTTGCACTGATTTTAAGTAAAAGCCCGGTAGCCAGCACCATCAGCAGGAGTAGCGTGTTCTGCTTAGCTGCAAGGGGATTGGTTTTAGGTGCGTAGGTGTGTAGCAGCAAAGCCATAAATGCCGGACCGGTAAGGGCTGCCGAACCATAAAATGCCAGCAGGGTTGCGGGGGTGTTCCATGCCGGTACGGTTGGCAGCATATAAATGCGGCCCATGCTCCATATCATCATCAGTCCGGCAATAGCTGCGGTCCATTGCAGTGCGCTTTGCAGGCGTTGCATGTGCGGGCTGCGCATCTCCAGAAAACTACTCAGTACCAGTAAGCCGGCAAATAAGGATACCATGAGGATTTCGCGGCTCAGCCAGCTCGACTTCAGGTTGCTGAGAGCATAAACCGATGCCAGGGGAGAGGAGAGGTGTAGAAAAGAGATGAGCAGGGCCACCACCATGGCCGCTGTGGCGGCATACAGGGCTTTATTGTGTATGTCACTCCGGCTTTGAGCCCCATGCTGCAGGAGCAGGGTGGTAAGCAGCAATCCAGCTGAAAACTGTCCGAGCAGCGTAAAAAATACCAGCGACCATTCCGAACTATGCATTCTTCACCTCCTCTCTGTTAATTACTTTCCAGTTGTTGCTTTTGTTTCCTGCAGGGTGCGGTGTAACCACCAGGGCCGGCTGGGTAAAGTGTGCCGCGGGCAGGGGGTGGATATCCTGTTTGTGGTTGGGGTATTTTTTCACCAGCTCATCGTATTCGCCAACTTCAAGTACCCGCATAGGGCATGCTGCCACACACGAGGGGAGTTTGCCCTGCGCGAGGTAGTCGGCACAAAGGGTGCATTTGGTCATCTTGCCTTTCTTGGTGTCGAGGTGCAGTGCGCCGTAAGGACATGCCCAGGAGCAATACTGGCAACCCATACAACGTTTCTCGTTGATAAGCACCAGGCCTTCCTCATTTTTGAAGATGGCCTTATTGGGGCAATGGGTCATACAGATGGGGTTATGACAGTGGTTGCAAGCCAGAGAGAGATTGTAAGAGTGGATATCTGAAACCCAGTTGTTGCCCCGGGCTTGCCAGCTGCCACCGGCCACTTCAAATACATTGCGCCAGCGCATGCCCACCTCCAGGTCGTGCTTGTCTTTGCAGGCCACCTGGCAGGTTTTGCATCCCGAGCATTGCGAAGCATCAAAATAAAAGGCCCATTGTTTCATTCTTTGAGGGGGTTTGGGGTGTAAGGTTTGGGGTGTGAGGTATTTAGGATTTTTGATTTGGGATTAATAGTGTCCGGTAAAACTTACGAGATTTCTCATCCGCTAACGTAAAAAACTGTCATCCCGAACGTAACAAAGTGAAGTGAGGGAACTCATATTTACAACTTATTTGTTATTGTTGATTTGCTGGACAATAATGTAACCCCTGTGGGGTAAGAACTTACGAAGCCTAAGCGTTATTATTCTAATACCTTTCACCTTTGAGCTTTCAGCTCTAATCGCTCACCTATCAACCCTTTTACCTCATATCAATCTCTCTTTCTCTGCGTCTCTGCGGTATTAATTCTCCCACTTCATACCCTCTCTACCTCCACCATTATCGTATGTTGTGCATTTCCGAAGGCCAGTGGCGTCCAGCGGTGCGATGTCAGCACGTTGATGTTGCCACGACGGTCGATGCCGTCTTTGTCGGGTTTCCACCAGGCTCCCTGGGGGATGTTTACTACTCCGGGCATTATCTTGGGTGTAAGTCGGCAGGGCATGATGATTTTGCCCCGGTCGTTGTAAATCAGTACCTGGTCTCCATCGCGGATACCTCGTTTTTCTGCGTCGATGGGATTGATGAAACACCGCTGGGGGAAGGCCTCTTCCAGCCAGTCGATACCATCGTGGGTGGAATGCACACGCGACATGTAATGGTGCCCCAGGGCCTGCAGTGGGTATTGCCGGGCTTCTTCCCCAAAGGGGCTTTCCCACTCCTGTATATACTTCGGAACCGCAGGTATGCCATCGGGTTGCCCCATGTCGAATAAGGTTTTGGAGAAAATCTCCACCTTGCCGCTGGGGGTGTTGAGCGGATGCCGTTGCGGGTCGTGCCGGAAGTTGCGGAATGCTACCGCCGGTTCATCAACCGGGAGAGTGTATACACCAGTATTTTCCTCCACCAGGGTTTCAAGGTCGGGGATGTTGGGGAAGCGGGTGGCGCGGTACCTTTCAATGGCCCATTCTACCCACTGGCGCTCGCTGCGCCCCTGGGTGTAAGCTTCCTTAACGCCGAAGCGTTCGGCCAGCTCCAGGCAAATCTGGTAGTCGCTCTTGTTTTCGTGGGGTGGTTCGGCAATCTTTGGCGCTATGATTACCTCATCGCCATACTTCCAGCCATCCTGCAAACCCCATGTTTCCAGCTGTGTGCAGACAGGGAGGATGAGGTCGGCAAATCGGGCGGAAGGGGTCATGAACTGGTCCTGCACGGCAATAAACTCTACCAGCGAGGTATCCCTGAGGATGGCTGCCGAACGGTTGGTGTCGGCGTGCTGGTTGATGAGGATGTTGGAAGCCACATTCCAGATGAGCTTGATGTTGTTGTCGAGCTTTTCGGCACCTCTCACCCCGTCGCGGGGTCCCATTTCGGTGCCACGCAGGATGGCTTCGGTCCACAGGAAAACGGGTATGGAGGTGGGCACCGGGTTGGGACCGGTGGGGAATACATTCCAGAAGGGGCCCCCATCATCGGCCTGCAGGGCAATGCCTCCGGCCCATCCGCCGGGGATGCCCACGTTGCCGGTAATGGCTGGCAGCACACATCCTGCAATCACCACCTGCTCGCCATAGGCGCGGCGCTGCATGCCATAGCCCTGGTAGAGCACCGAAGGTTTCATGGTGGCATACTCACGCGCAATGCGGATGATGGTTTCGGCAGGCACACTGCAAATTTCTTCGGCCCATTGCGGGGTTTTGGGAATACCATCGCGGGTACCCAGGATGTAGTCGGTGTAGCTCTCCTCGTCTTCGCAGCCGGGAGGCATCTGCGTTTTGTCGAAGCCCACGCAGCAACGGCGGATAAAATCTTTGTCGTGCAGGTCTTCGGTGATGATGGTATAGGCCATGGCGCTCATCATGGCTACGTCGGTGCCGGGGCGGATGGGTATCCACTCATCGGCCAGTGCCACGGCGCTCATGCTCATACGCGGGTCGATGCAGATTACCCTTGCGCCGTGTTCGCGGGCTTTTTTAATGAAGAATTCGCTGTTGGTGCCATCGCGCATTTCGGCGGGGTTCCATCCCCACATGATGATGTATTTGCTGTTTACCCAGTCCTGGCGCTGGTTGCCGGTTACAGAAGTTCCGTAAACATAGGGAGTGGCCCTTGAGATGCATGCCCAGCTGTAGCTGTTGTAGTAGCCCAGTGAGCCTCCCAGCAGGTTCATCAGCCGGGCGGCAGTCTGGCGGCCGTTAATCTGGTTGTAGCTTCCGGTGCCGTAGGGTACCAGGATGGCTGAGTTGCCATATTTTTCTTTTACGCGGGTAATTTCGGAAGCCAGGGTGTCCAGGGCTTCCTCCCACGAGATGCGTTCAAACTTCCCTTCGCCCCGTTGGCCCACCCTTTTCATGGGGTATTGGAGGCGGTCGGGGTGGTACTGGCGACGGCGGTAAGAACGGCCCCGGATGCAGGCACGCAGCTGCGGGTCGGCCAGGGTGTCGCCGGGGCGGTCGTCGGTTTCGATGCGGATAACCTTGCCCTCCCTGATGTGCAGTTTGAGCACGCAGCGCCCGCCACAGTTGTGTCCCGGACAGGCAGCACGAACCACCACCACATCGCCGTTCTGTTCAACGATTTCTACTTCGTCGTCGGCAGTAAGGCAGCCCAGCAGTCCGCCCGACAGCAGCACTCCACTGCCCAGCAAGGTGCTGAGTTTAATGAAACCCCGGCGGTTGATGCCGTCAAGGGGCGAATGAGCAGACTTATTTTTTTCTCCGGATGTTGGGTCCATGGTATTGTGCCTGTTTTCAGGGCTCTAAAATACGCAAAAGCCCCGTGTTGCAAGAAACAAACCGGATGCAGAAGCTTATTTATACGCAGATTGGTTCTAAATAGGGGGCGTGTGGAAATGAAAAGATAATGTCCTCAGGGAGAAGAATACAAAAGCCTGGAAAGGGGATGGTTTTCAGAACGCTGACGTTACCCTTCCACAAAGCCTTTGATAAAGTTGTCGGGGGTTAGCACTCCCAAAGAACTACGCTGGTAATCTTTTACGTTTCGGGTAATGATAACATCCACCTCTCCGCTGGTTGTTGCAGCAAAGTGCTGAAGGGCATCCTCAAAGTCTTTAAAGTCAGATTGCAATGCTTCTCTGACCACCATTTTGTCCATCGAAAGTATTTCTACAATCTCCGTTAACTGGCTGAGTTTTTCAATTACTTTACTGTGTCTGGCCTGCTGCCTTAAAATGTAATAGAGGTTGCTAATCATGACCGGCGTTACAAATCCGGTGAGGGTTTTTCTTTCGCAAAGTGTCAGAATGATGGCTGCCTGGTCAGAAAAGGGTTTTCTGTCGAAAAAGAAATCCAGTATTACATCCGTATCTATGAGTACTCTGTTCATTTCGCATCAGATTGAATAAGCAATGCATTATGAGCGCAAAACCCATAAGGGCTGGCCATTTTCAGGTGTGTTTCTCTGAAAGTATTCCTGCAAGCTGCTTCTTGTAGTCAAAATCCTCCGGAGCCTTGAAAGAACCCTGTAATGCCTTTACCGATGGCGCAATTCTGGTAGGCTTATCTTCCTCTTCACGGGTGATAGCTTTCAGGTAATTCTCAATGATATCCGATAAACTTCTACCTCTCTTTGAAGCATACTTTTTTGCCTGTTCAATCACGGATTGCTCTATGGTAAGGGTGAGTTTGGTATTCATAAACTGGGTCCTCCGGATAACGTTTTTGCACTAAGGTAAAGTTACAAAAAAAACGAGTTGCACGTGTTAATTATTTGTGGAGTATACGTGTTTTTTGGAATGAATAGCATTTTTGGTTGTAATTGATGAGGTGTAATAAATTGTAAAACAATGTATTGTGGCTTGTTGATGCGACATGGATAAACACCTTGTTTGTATTGCTTTCATTCCGGGAATGAACATTCTTTAAGCTAAGCCCGTTAGTTTTATGTATTTGAATTTATTGTTTCACCAAAAACCCAAATCATGGACAAATTAGAGCTTAAAGGAAACTGGAATGAAATGAAAGGAAAACTTAAGCAGAAGTATGCCGAACTTACCGAGGATGACCTGAAGTACGAAGAAGGGATGGATGATGAACTGCTGGGCAAGCTCCAGAAAAAACTGGGTAAGAGCCGCGACGAACTGGTAGATTTTTTGAAATCGCTATAAAACACAGGGGTTGTAAGCAACCCCTTTTTCTTCAAAAACCAAAGGCTATCTGCACCGCGCAGATAGCCTTTGGTTTTTTCACACTGTTGGTATGTTTTTCAGAAAAAGTAAAAACCGGTGAAGAGGATACGGGAGTTGGCCACCTCGGAGGTATTGCGTACGCGTCCTTTTAGGTCGGGGGTTCCGTAGGCTGCCACTGTGTATTCCCATTCGGCAGATAGCTGAACTTTTCCGGATATAAATGAAATGTGGGGAGCCACCCGGTACAGGTAAGCGATATCGTGTCCTCTGCCATAGTAGCGGCCTGTTATCTCTTCGCGGGCACCCAGGTTGTGTGCATAGCCTGCAAAAAGGCCGGTTTGTATGTTTTTTCCATACACAACACTGGCCCAGGAGAGCGAATGGTTGAGCGGAGTGTAGCTAACCTTTTGAGTAACCGGTTCGATAAGGCTCTCTGCGTATCCGCCCAGGAGCAGATGCTCACTGAGGTTTTGCCCCAGGATGGTTTTTCCCTTCAAATCCCATAAACCCCTGCGATGACGGGCATAGGCCATGAAAGACCAGCTGGCAAGGGTTTCAGCCGTAAGGTAGTTGGCATCGGTAACCAGGCGCGGACGAAGCTCTTTGTAGTCTGCTGCCAGCCCGGTGGTTGTATTTCCGGCCTTGTAAATGAGCTGCAGGTGCAGGTTGGGCATAACGCTTTGCCTGAGATAGTCGGGAGTAGCACCCATGGGGCCATCGCTGGCATTATCGCGCTGGGCAATGGCTGCCACCAGTGTCTGCAGGTTTCCACGGGTCCATGTAAGGCTTACCTGCGGGTTGCGGATAAAGGGCTGGAATGGAGCCCCTGTATTGAGCGATATCACTGTGGGCACTGCCGCCGTAGCAAACATGGGGTGCCACCATTGCCCCATCAGGAGCTCAAGGTGGGTCCAGTGAAGGCGAAAGAAGGCATGGCGCAGACGAAATCCGTTGATATCGGCATTGGTTACTCCTGAGAAGTCGGCCTCAATCAGTCCGGAGGTTCTTGCACCAAAGGCATCGGGGCCTTCGATATGTCCGGCAATACGGCTTGTTATGGCCGAGAAGTTGAAGGAAGGCTCACCCCAGATGTCTGTTCCATTCTCATCGGGTCTTACATTACGGGGGAACAACAGAAACAAATCCTCCCGGGCAGCTACCACCGCCCGGCTGTCGTACCAGTAATCGGTTTTTACAAAACCGCTGATGCGGAAAGAAACCGGCACCTCTGCCGGTTCCTCATCCTTGTTTTCAGAGCTGTTGTCGCTGTATCCCCACAAAGGAAACAATAACAGCAATGCTGTTAGCAGCAGGGTTTCTCTACGCATTTTTTGCCGGAATAAGGAAACTGAATAACGGATTGGCCGCCAGCGAAACCAGCATACCCAGGGTGCCTGCTTGTGGCGAAGGCATCCCGTTGGCATACAAGGTAAGACACACTGCAAGACCCGCAATGCCTGATATCAGCGCCCCGGTTTTATTTACCTTCTTGTTGAGCAGCCCCCAGATGAAGGGCCCCAGGAAGAATGAACCCAGCGCACCCCACGAAATGCCCAGGATGGCAACAATGTGGTCGAGGTTCATGTAGGCCAGCATGATTGAGAGGAAAATAAAAATTCCACTGGCAATGCGCATGAACAAGGTGAGACGGCTGTCGGTAACGTTGCGGTTGATAAATCCGCCATAGAAATCCTTTACCAGTGTAGAGCTGGAGACCAGCACCAGTGCTGCCAGGGTAGACATGGAGGCAGACAGTATGAGCAACAGGATGATAACGTTGAGCGAATGGGGCACAACATTAACCAGCAACTCGGGCATGATAATATCGAAAAGGGGCTTGCCGTCAGCAGAAAAGGCTGCCGGTGCATTCTCCGGGTTGAGGAACACCCGTGAGGTGGACCCGATAAAATAGGCTACCCCACCAATGATGATTGCGAAAATGGTAGAGGCCAGCATACCCTTTTTTACGGTAGCTTTATCGCGGATGGCAAAAAATTTCTGCATGAGTTGTGGCATGGCGAAAGGGGCCAGGCTGGTAAGCAGTATCAGCGATAGCAACGGCCACCATCCGGGAGGGCCAACGGCACTGACTAGCTGTGGGTTGATGTTCTGCAGGTCGAAACGAATTTGCGCCAGTCCATTCCCCGTATACAGCGTGCTGAAAAACAGTATGATAACGCTTACCACCATAATCATCCCGAAAATCATATCGATAAGCGCCATGGACTTGTAGCCGCCCATCACCATATATATGGAGGTGAAAATACCCATGGCCACCAGGGCATGCCAGTACTCGATATTGAAATTGGAGGTGAAAAGATAGGACAGCCCCATGAAAACGGCTGCACAGTAAGGTATCATGAAAACAAAGATTACGATACTGGAAAGCAGTTTCAGCAAATCGGAGTTATACCTTTTCTGAAGGAATTCGGGCATGGTGCTGACACCGTAATCGGCAGCGGCCTTTTTTACCCGCCATCCGATAACCCACCAAACCAGCAAAACGCCAATGAGTGCATTGAACAGGGCAATCCACAGGCCCGAAAAGCCAAAGTTCCAGCCTATGTTGCCGGCAAAGCCGATGAAAAGCACTGCACTGAAGTAAGCGGTGCCGTAGGAGAAGGCACTCATCCAGGGGCCCACATTGCCCCCGCCTAGGAAGAAATCGTTAAACGTTTTGGTAGCGCGCAAACCGCGAATGCCCACGATAATAATCATCAGGGCATATAGTGAGAGAATGATAATTTTTATATCCATAACAGCGATGAAAGGGTGTTGGAGTTTATTTTACAATGTTGATACGGGCGTCTACTGCTACCACCTGTTTGGCCGAGCCCAGCAGGGGGTTGAGGTCCATTTCGAAAATCTCGGGAGCACACTCCAGCAGGGCGGAAAGCCTTACCAGGGTATCGGCAAACTGGTCAATACGTATGCCTTCCTGTCCGCGCACCCCTTCCAGGATTTTGTAGCTCTTCAGGCTTTGTATCATCTCCATGGCGTTTTCTTTGCTCACGGGCGAAAGGGCCGCAGAAACATCCTTCAGTACCTCGATAAATATACCTCCCATGCCACACAGCACCATATGCCCGAATTTATCTTCGCGCTTTGCACCCACAAACAGCTCCATGCCGCTGAGCATAGGTTGCAGCAGTATGGCTGTGGTATCCTTGATTTTTATCATGCGCTCGAACTCGCTTCTCACCTGTGCTTCGTCTTTTACATTGAGCACCACACCGCCCACATCCGATTTGTGCACAGGGCCTACCACTTTCATCACCACCGGCAGTCCCAGTTCTTTGGCATAGGCCACCGCCTCGTCGGCCGTGGTGGCTACTGCCTCACCGGCCCGATTGATGCCCGCTGCATCGAGCAACTCCTGCACCTGTTGAGGCTCCAGGTAGCCCTCGGCAGCATGGTCGATGATGGAGCGGATTTTTTGCTGGTCTACTTTGGGCAGCTCAATGGCTTCAGGGGCAGGGGCAGGGGTGTGATAAACCCGCGCCAGGGCATTGCCCAGGGTTACCTCGTCGGGGAAATTGATACGACCCTTGGCAATAAAATCCGCCACCTCTTCCTGTGCCGTAAGGGTAGAGGGCAATACAGGGTAGATGGGTTTTTTGCATTGCTTCATCTTCAGGTCGAGCATGTCGTAAACGTTGAAAACGGGAAACAGGCCGGGGGTGCCGAAAATAACCACCATGGCATCGATATGATGGAATTTCTGGTCCACATAATCGATGATGGTGCCCAGCTGTTCGGCGGTGCCGGTAGCAAGGAAGTCGATGGGATTGGCAACAGACGAGCCGGGAAACAGATGGGTGAGCAACTCTTTGCTCTCGGGGCTGTCGATATGGGGTACATCCAGGCCGCCGTTGGAGAGGGCATCGGTAAGCATTACCGCAGGACCTCCTGCATGGGTAATCACAGCAATGTTCTTGCCTTTCAGTTCAGGATGCATAAAAACAGAGGCCACGCTGATAAGGTCTTCGCGGCCGTAGCAACGCACAATGCCTGCCTTGCGGAAAAGTGCATTCACCGCCACATCAGAGCTGGCCAATGCGCCCGTATGCGAAGAGGCTGCGCGGCTGCCTGCATCGCTGCTTCCGGCTTTTACTGCTGCAATCTTACATCCCTTGCGAATGAGCGAGGCGGCATGCTTAAGCAGCATCTGCGGTTTGTTGATGGTTTCGATATAGAGCAGTTTTACCCTTGAGCTGGTCTGAGGGTCGAAGGTTTCGTCGAGATGCTTCAGTATTTCCTCTACACCCATCTGCGCACTGTTGCCCACAGAGAATACATTGGCAAAGGTCAACCCTTTGGGGATGCCCGCTTCCATAATGAAACAGGCAGTGGCTCCCGAACCCGAGATAAAGTCGCAGCCGGTGGCTTCCAGTTTGGGAATGGGATAGGTGAAGATGCTGTGGTGACTAGGGGTGAGGATACCCACACAGTTGGGCCCTATAAGTGAACCGCCAACGCTGTTGATGATATCTACCATCTCCTTCTCCAGTCTGGCGCCTTCTTCGCTTTCTTCACTGAACCCGGCTGACAGCACAATAAAGGCCCGGGTGTTTTTCTGTTCGGCAAGAATTCGTACCGTGTCGGGAACAAAGCGGGCGGCGATGGCAATGATTGCCAAATCAACCTGGGGTAAATCGGCAGGGTCGGCAAAGCTTTTTATGCCCTGTACTTCACTCTCCTTGAGGTTGGTAACATACAACTGTCCGGCAAAATTACCATCAATAATGTTTTTCAGCACTTTACCACCAGGCTTGCTGGTGTCGTTGCTGCCTCCGATTACAACTATACTTCTGGGATTAATCAACTTTTGGGTAATCATATTTCTTGATTTTAAGGGATTTTTGGGTGTTTTGAAATTTGCGGCTAAAGTAACAAAAATTGTGAAGGTTGCAGGCAGATAAAGGGCATTAGAAGCAGAAACAAAATAATTACTAAAAGAATAGTTGGAAAACTAAAAATTTAGTTGTAGGTTTGTGGGGAAGTTTAGTGGGAGGAAGTTAAAAGTTAAAAGTTAAAAGTTAAAAGTGAAAAGTGAAAAGTGAAAAGTGAAAAGTGAAAAGTGAAAAGTGAAAAGTGAAAAGTTAAAAGTGAAAAGTGTGTTAGAATACCCATATGAGAGAAGAAGGCTTTGTAAGAGAAGAGATGTGTGGGAAGAAGGCCCGGATTACATAATGCATTTGTGTCGAAGCATCAAATTTACTTTCGGAAAATGTGATAAATGATGTCAAACCCAAAAGTCGATAACAAAAACGAAATTGAAATCTTGAACGTTACTTCCAAAAACAGGTTATTTTTATGAAACGAACATGTTTGCGGATTAAACACAAACACATATAGAAATAGCAAACATGGAGTTCCATGTGACCTATTTAAAACAAATTATTTGCACATGAAAGAACTCACCAAAGCCGAAGAGCAAATCATGCAGGTACTCTGGGAGCTGGAAAGGGCATTTGTGAAAGATGTCATTGACCGGTTGCCAGAACCCAAACCGGCCTATACCACGGTAAGCACCATCATCCGAATACTGGAAAAGAAAGGTTTTGTGAGCTACAAAGCCTATGGGAAAACGCATGAGTATTTTCCGCTCATTACTAAGAAAGACTATACCCGGCACCTTTTTAAAGGGATGCTCAGCGATTATTTTGGTAATTCGGTAAAGCAAATGGTTTCCTTCTTCTCGGGCGATAAAAACCTCACCCTGGCCCAGCTGGAAGAGCTCCAGCGCGCCCTTGACGAAGAGATACAAAAGCAGAAGGAGTAGGGGCGTTGGAAGACCGGAGACGGAAGACGGAAGACCGAAGACGGAAGACCGAAGACCGAAGACCGAAGACGGAAGACGGAAGACGGAAGACAGAAGAAAGTTGAGGGCACTGCCCGAAATCCCGCGCCATGAGGGAACCGAAGACGGAAGACCGAAGACGGAAGACGGAAGACGGGAGACGGGAGACGGAAGACGGAAGACCGAAGACCGAAGACCGAAGACCGAAGACCGAAGTCCGAAGTCCGAAGTCATTAGTAATTAAACTCTAAACTCTAAACTTCAAACTCAAAACTCCAACCACTAACCCCAAAACCCCAACCATTATGAACGCCTATTTTGAATTTCTCATCAGAGCCTCGGTGTACCTTTTTATCCTGGGTGGTGCGTACCTGTTGCTGTTTCGTGGCAACCGCAGGCCGGTTTTCAATCGCTTCTTTATCCTGTTGTCTTTCGTGGTTTCAGTGGGATTAGCATCCGTTGGACCCATGGACCTTGCATGGGGCACGGCGGGCGAAAATACCGGTTTTGTGATGAACCTGCCCGAAGTACTCGTGGGTGCAGAAGTTCCTGCCCTCACCCAAAACCTGGGGTACTCCCTGGCAAGCCACAGCGGCTGGATACTGCCTGCGCTGTTTATGGCCTTGCTGGCTTTGCTACTGGGGCTGCGTGTGGCAAAAATCAATCAAATCATCCGCAGCAACACGATAGAAAAGGCCGGCAGCATCAGGTTGGTTTTGCTAAAGGAAAACCATGCTCCTTTCTCTTTCTTCCGGTGGATTTTTATCCCCATGGAAGTAAAGGATACCCCCCATTTCGAAAAAATCATCACCCACGAAAAGGCCCATTATGCCTGTGGTCACTCCTGGGATTTGATGCTTATGGAAGCCATGCGACTTCTTTTATTCTTTCATCCCTTGTATTATATTCTCAAGAGGGAGCTGCAAAATATGCATGAGTTCGAGGCCGACAGCCATGCCCTCAGGCAATTTTCCCGTACCGACTATCAGAAAGCCCTGCTCGATTTTGCCATGGGCGGTGCTTATATCCCTATAACCAATCCATTCAATATTTCCGTAATCCAAAAACGATTTGTCATGATGAATTCAAAAAACACACAATCTTTAAAAGTGCAGTTTATCAAACTGTTTGCGATTCTTCCTCTGGTGGGAATAGCCTTTTTTATTCAGTCGTGCAACCTGCATGAGCAACAGCAACTGGAGGCTGAAGCTGAGGTTGAAGCCCGCCTTGCACAGCAGGAAGAACTTGAAACCGATGTGATCTTTACTATTGTAGAGCAGCAACCTTCTTTCCCTGGAGGCGATCAGGCTCTTATGCAATTTTTATCCGACAACCTGACATACCCCACTGCAGCAAGGGAAGCAGGAATACAGGGTGTTGTTTTTGTTTCCTTTGTGGTTGAGAAAAACGGCCAGCTGTCCAATATAAGGATTTTGAGAGGTATTGAAGGGGGGGGAAGCCTTGAGCAGGAAGCCATCAGGGTTATCTCGGCCATGCCGGCCTGGAACCCGGGTATGCAGCGCGGAGAAGCCGTAAGGGTTCAGTTTAATCTACCCATCAGATTTGTTTTAAATCCAAACTAATTTAGCACACAATTTCTAAATCCCATTTGTTATGTTGATCAAGAGAAATTTTTTCTGTTTGTTCGTTCTTTCAGCTCTGATGATGGCATCAGCCACCGGAGTACTAAAGGCTCAGCAACCCGACAAACCTTCAGTGAAAGAGCCGGCGATTATCATCGAATCATCCCCTGCTGCTGAGGAAGATGTAGTTTTTGTGCAGGTAGAGCAACCCCCGAAGTTTCCGGGTGGGATGGAGGCTATGATGGAGTATCTGCAGGCTAATCTCACCTATCCCCCTGATGCTCGCAAGGATGGCATACAAGGAAGGGTTTTTGTGCGGTTTGTGGTGGAACGCGATGGGACCCTGTCCGATATTACAATATTGCGAGGTGCAGGTGGCGGGCTGGATGAGGAAGCCGTAAGGGTTGTGAAAGGAATGCCCGCCTGGGAGCCTGGCCTGCAAAGGGGAGAACCTGTCAGGGTACAGTTTGTTCTGCCCATAGCATTTGCACTGTAGCTAAACAGAAAGAAAATGTATTCAGGTATATGAGATTTTTAACGTAAAAACGGGAACCGACAGTTCCCGTTTTTTTATTTGAATTGCGGTTGTTTCGTTTCAGCAATTGGGGTCATGTAAGGCAGATTTTATACATTTGCAGTGCATTTAATCACCTTTCTCAAAACACAAACAAAACTTACTTACCCGATTGTTATGCCAAACAAAAAGAAACCCTTAAAAGACCAGAAAAAGCTTTACACAGGGCTGGCACTGGGGATTGCAGGCTTTTGCCTCCCCCTTGTATTCCAGTTTCAGGGGCTGTCGTATGCCGGGCACATTGCCCTGGGTATATTCCTAATGTCGGCCGTTTTCTGGATGTTCGAAACCCTGCCCATCTATTCCACCTCCATGCTGGTAATTTTCCTGCAGATTACACTGCTGAGCCAGCAAGGGCTGATTTATTCTGATGTAAGTCTGCCCAAAACCGAGATAGAACAACTTACCGAAGAAACCTGGTTGTTGCCGGCCAGCGCAATTGATGGCAACATGGTGTATGTGGTAAAAGATTCTCGCAACTATACCCCCATCGAAGTTCATGTAATAGAATGGGGCGAGATGGTACATGTGCAAACAGCTTCATTTACCCCTGAAACCCAGCTGGTGGCAGATACGGGCCACAAATTGATTGGATACCGCCCGGTTTCTTTTTCTACCTTCTTTGGCACGCTGGCAAGCCCCATTATCATCCTGTTCCTGGGAGGTTTTATGCTGGCGGGTGCTTCGGTAAAATACAACCTGGATAAGAACCTGACACAAGTGCTGCTTAAGCCTTTTGGTAGCAAACCCATGCTTATTGTACTGGGTCTGATGCTGGTTACGGCAACCCTGTCGGCTTTCATGAGCAATACGGCCACAACCGCCATGATGATGACCGTGGCCATACCCATTGCCATGCAGGTGAGCAAGGAGGATAAGTTCCGCATAATCCTGGCGCTTTGTATTCCTATTGCTGCCAACATTGGCGGAATGGCTACACCCATCGGCACCCCTCCCAATGCTATTGTTATTGCCAACCTCAACCAGCAAGGCATCAACATTGCTTTTGGCAGCTGGGTGGCCCTGATGCTGCCGCTGGTAATCATTTTGCTACTGCTGGCCTGGTTTGCCATGCGTATGCTTTTCCCGCCCGCCATTGAACGGTTTAATTTGAGCCTGCAGGGCAGTTTCAACAAGTCGGGCAAAGCCATTGTGCTGTATGTAATATTCATCGCTACGGTATTGCTGTGGTTTACCGAGGCACAACATGGAATACCCAGTGCCATGATCGCTTTTCTGCCCATTGTGGGGCTCACCATTACCAGTGTAATGAAGCAGGAGGATATCCGCAGTCTGCCCTGGGAGGTACTCTGGCTGGTAGCAGGTGGTATTGCTTTGGGTATCAGCATGGAAAACACGGGTCTGGCCATGTGGCTGGTATCGAGCATCAGCTGGGAGATGTTTCCGCAAATGGTATTGTTGCTGGTATTTGGTTTTGTGGCACTGATGCTTTCCAACTTCTTGTCCAACACCGTTACCGCTACGCTGCTGATCCCGCTGGCCGTAAGTATGGGCACCTCAGGGATTGGGGGCGAAGGATTTAACCTGGTAATCACCAGTCTTGTCATTGGTGCCGGCTGCAATATGGCCATGCTGCTTCCCATTTCCACACCCCCCAATGCCATTGCCATGAGTACCGGCTTTATCAAAACCCCCGATATGGTGAAGGTGGGTATTGTGATTGGTCTTGTTGGAATTGTTGCCGTATTGCTGCTTTCGCAGGTTTTCTGGCCCTTGATTATTAACTGATAACCCGAACAATATGTCTGAAATTTATATAATCTGCGTAGAAGATGAACCCCAGGTACTGGATGTGGTAGTTCGCGACCTGGCAGCCCTGGAAGAAGTATTCCCCATTGAAATAGCTCATTCTGCCGATGAGGCCCGGGAGCTGATTCGTGAACTCAAAGAGGAGGGTGCCCGCATTGGCCTGGCCATATGCGACCATATCATGCCTGGCGATAAAGGCGTGGACCTGCTCATTGAAATGCAACAGGATGATTTTACGAAAAAAACCCGGAAAGTATTGCTTACCGGGCAGGCCGGGCTGGAGGAAACCATCGAGGCGGTTAACAATGCAAAACTCAACCGCTATATTGCCAAGCCCTGGAGGCCTGAGCATCTGCTTAAGGTAGCAGTGGAGGAACTTACCGCATTTGTAATTGAGCAGGAAGATGAATTGCTTCCTTTTATGGCGGTGCTGGATCAGGAAAAGCTTCAGGAAGCTATTCGCACCAAAGGATATCTCTAAACCCGGTTCATCCGCAATACCTTTTGTATGAAACTTGCATGAGCACTGCGGCTCACAAAAAACAACGAACCGAAGCTCGACGCAGTCAAAATGAACATGCAAGTTCCATCATACCAATTACTTAAACAAATTGTATTCTGATGAAACAGTCATGCGGGTCACATTATTGCTTTTAAAGGTATCCCGCACAAAAAGACATGAATATTTCGCTA
>ERZ869909.1397-NODE-1397-length-19645-cov-7.605325_pt1 | contig 19645 bp, 19 predicted proteins | sample MGYA00520892_ERZ869909 | MGnify/ENA primary metagenome ERZ869909 (study PRJEB32215, sample SAMEA104723947) | bioreactor metagenome | biome: bioreactor; feature: anaerobic bioreactor; material: water | place: China | collected 2015-03-12 ... | reverse complement strand
TCATCATTCCACACCCTCAGCGCGCCCCAGCCCATGCGGGACGGGTCATAGTAATGGCCGAAGCTGAAATGGTGACGCGCATGAAGCCAGTCATTGGAGAAGCCACCAAGGCTTGAAAATTCGCGTTTCACGATCATGGCAAGACCTCCTTGTTGAGCCCTTGAACGTTGCCACGACAGATAGGAGGTATCGCTTCTCGTATAATCATCTGCGAAGGCTGCTCAGTCTTGCCGGACTGGAAAATATCAGATCCGCTCCGTGACCTTGATGGCAATGCGGCAACCCGTCTTGATCAGCGCTGACAGCAGCGGGTAGCCCGGCGTGTCGTGCGCGCCTTCCTCCACGGCGAGGTTCTTGTGGGCGACTTCCTCTTCCTGGTAGCGGGCAAAGTCGGCAGCGAGCTCGGTCTCGCCCATGGCTTCGAGCTCTTTGACCTGCTCGCCATAATGACCCTCGATCACGCTTTCGACGGCCTCTGTGCAGGCATGGGCCGCCTTCTCGCCCATCAGGGCAGTGGCCACGCCAAGGCCAAAGCCGGCCAGCCGCCAGACGGGGCTTAGAAGCGTCGGACGCACGCCGCGCTCGGCGATATAGCGGTCAAAGGCGTCAAGATGGGCCTGCTCGTCGGCTTCCATGTGCTCCAGCTGGCGCGCGATGCGGGTCTTGGACGCCAAGCGGCCAAACACCGCGCGCTGGCCGCGATAGATATGCACGGCGCCGTATTCCCCGGCATGGTCGATACGGATCATCCGGGCAATGGCGTCGGCATTGCGGGCAGGGCCGGGGCGGCGGATGGTCATGGGCGCGGCCTCCTCATGGCATCGGCGAGGATCAGGAAGGAAATGGCGACAAGGCCGAGTGATACCAGCGCGTTCCAGCCAGCCATCGATACGCCGAACAGGGACCAGGCGATCTCGTTGCACAGCGGAATCGTGCGCGCAGTGTCGAGCAGCGCGTCTAGCTGGGCGAGGCTGACAGGCCCGCCCGTCACCCCGGCGCACGAGGGTGGCAGGTCGAGGACGCCATACTCCACCAGCACGTGGTGGGTGGCGTGCCACAGGCTGACAAGGCTGAGGGCGCCCACCAGCCCGACGCCCAGGCGCGCCGACAGGTCTGGCAACGGGGCCAGGCGCAGGGCAAGGAAGACGGTCAGGCCCGCCCCGGCAATCGCCGCGTGCGCCCAGCGCTGGGTAACGCACATCGGGCAGGGGGCTAGCCCGCCAATATATTCAAAGGCGAAGGCGCCAGCCAGCAATGCCAGCGAAACACCCGCCGCGATCAGCGGCCAGTTTTTCGGCGCCAGCGCAATCCGTATCGGCAGGGGCAGCGGTGCAAACAGGCTCATGAGATTACTCTATGCGCTTTGAACCCGGCGGGCGAGGGGCGCAACTGCCGCAGGGCGGGTCAGGGTTTCGTACGCTGCTGCCTGCGGCGCCACGCAACGATCCCAGCCAGCGCGGCAAGGCCGAGCAAACCCAGCAGGACGATGGCCCACACACCCTCATCCAGCGCACGGCGGATCAGGTCGATCAGCATCTCGATGAAGGCCGGACCGAGGATGATCAGTCCGCCATAGAGGATGATGATCCAGCCTGTGCCGATAATCACTCCGCCGAGGACCAGCAGTCCGTCGCGGTTGATGAGCCCCAGCGCCGCCAGCGCCAGTGCCACGCCGGGTGTCGTGTTGGTCAGTGGCAGAGGCACCAGTATGGACAGGCAGAACAGGCAGAACATCACGCCCGCAATGCGATGCGCTATCGGTCCGGACAGGAAGGCCAGGCGTGGCGCGGCGAAATTCTCGATCCAGCCGAACCATTTCTTGGCGCCCTGGGCGGTCCTTACCAGATCCGCCCTGGACAGGCGCCGCGCCGCAAAGCGCTCGGGTAGCCACAGGGTTTCGCGCCCCATCGCCAGCTGCGCACAGATGGCCAGCATGGGCAGGGCGACGATCTGGGGAATGCCATAGAGAAAGGGCATGCAGACCGGTACGGCCAGCACGAACAGCACCACCCCGAAGGCCTGCTCGCCCAGCTGCTCTGTCAGCTCGCCCAGTGTCAGCCCGTCATCAGGCGCATTACCGGCAATCGTCTCCAGGCGGGAGACCATGCCGGTGGTTTGCGCGGACTGGATCATCTGGACTGCCCTTTGCGGAAGGCGCGGTTGGCGAAGCAATGATGGCATGCTGTGTGGCATGGCGCGCACGGTGCGTCCAGCAGGCGGGATGGCTGCCCGATGCCACTCGACGCAGGCCAGCGCCTCGCCTATTAGAAGCCTTGGCTACCCAAGCTGCGGGCGTGGCGGAACTGGTAGACGCAGCGGACTCAAAATCCGCCGGCCGCAAGGCCTTGCCGGTTCGATTCCGGCCGCCCGTACCATTTTCTTGTCCTCCTTCACATCCGTTCGGTCGGTTCGGGCAACAGTGCCCGGCGCGCGTTCGCGCTTTTCAGGCCGCTTTGCGGCCTGCCAGGCCAAAGGCCGCCCGCGACTTTTCGCGGAACACCGCAACGCGGATGCGTTGCGGAGCTAACAACCGCGGGCGGTCGCCCTATTCGGACGGCGGAATGCCGTCCGCAAGTGACCCCTCCACCGGGGTCCCCCGCCCCGACGGGGAACCCAGATCGTTTCCCCGCCATTTTTCCTCGTCATTCCGGAAAGCCCGTCAGGGCTTATCCGGAACCCAGCACTCATCTAAGCTCTGGGTTCCGGGTGTCGCTGCGCTCCCCGGAATGACGAAAGATATGTGTTTTCCTGGCGCTAGCCGGGAACCAGAAAAAAGACTGGGTCCCGACTTTCGTCGGGGAAACCTGGGGCGTGACGCCTCGCGCCTTGCCTCTGAACGGCGCAGACCTGTATGGGTGCTGTGTGGCAGCGGAGCGCCCCCTCATGGTTGAACTGGTTGCCGAAGCCCTGGGCGGTGTGAAGCTGGTGCGTGCGCGCCGGTTCGAGGACGAACGCGGTTTCTTCACCGAGAGCTGGAATGCGCGTGCCTTCGCCGCCATCGGCATCGATACGCGCTTCGTGCAGGACAATCACTCGCTGTCGGTAAAGGCCGGAACGGTGCGCGGACTGCATTATCAGGCCCCGCCCTGTGCTCAGGCCAAGCTGGTGCGCGTCAGCCAGGGGCTGGTGATGGATGTGGCGGTCGATGCACGCAAGGGCTCACCCACCTTCGGTCAGCATTTTGCAGCGGAGCTGAGCGCGGATAACGGCCTGCAGCTCTTCATACCGGCAGGTTTTCTCCATGGCTTCATGACGCTGCAGGATGATTGCCATGTCCAGTACAAGGTCGATGCGCACTACGACAAGGTGAGCGATGGGGCGGTGCGCTTCGACGATCCCGATCTGGCCATAGACTGGGGGTGGCCGGCCGCGCGCGCAGTCCTGTCGGATAAGGACGCCGGCGCACCCTTTTGGCGTGACTTCGTCTCGCCGTTCGTCTGGCGAGGCGGGTAGACATGCCCCGCCTGATCATTCTCGGCCGCAGCGGACAGCTTGCTACCGAACTGCTCCGTCAGGCCCCGCAGGCCGGCTGGGAGGTGGAGCCGCTGGGCCGTGACGGCGCTGATTTCACCGACCCGCTGGCATGTGCTGAGGCCCTCGGCGCCCGGCTGCCGGCCGATGCCGTGATCAATGCCGCCGCCTATACGGCGGTGGACCAGGCCGAACGCGAGGAGGCACTCGCCCATACCATCAATGCCGAGACGCCGGGCCGGCTTGCCGCCTTGTGTGCCGGCCGGAACGTGCCTTTCCTGCATGTATCAACCGATTACGTATTCGATGGGCGCAAGCCATCTGCCTATGTGGAGACCGATCCGACCGCTCCGCAGAGCGCTTACGGACGCTCCAAGCGTGCCGGCGAGATCGCCGTCGAGGATGCCGGGGGCCTGACCCTGATCGCGCGGACGGCATGGGTCTATTCCGCCCACGGCCATAATTTTGTGAGGACCATGCTGCGTCTCGGTGCGGACCGCGAGGTGCTGCGGGTCGTCGAAGATCAGCTGGGCTGTCCGACCGCCGCTGATGAGCTGGCCCGGTGCCTGCTGGTGGCGGCCCGCGCCATGTCGAAGGGCGAGTCTGCTGGCGGTCTGTATCATCTCGCCGGCGCCGGGGAGACGAGCTGGGCCGGCTTTGCCGAGGCGATTTTTGCATTGGCCGGATCGCACTGGAAACGACGTCCTGCTGTGACCCCCATTCCCGCGGCCGAATACCCCACGCCGGCGCGCCGGCCGGCCAATTCCAGGCTCGATTCAAGCCGGTTCGAGGCGCAGTTCGGTACCCGTCCTGAGGCCTGGCAGGCATCTCTGCCCGGTATAGTGCAAAAAATTCTCACATCAGAGAAATAGCGCGTTCAGGCGCGAATATGCGGCGAAGACCACCGCCCTTCGCACACGCAGCATATCCTTCGCACCCGCCCTCTAGGTAGACAAACCTGCCCGGTGCCGCTAACCCGCCCCCGACGCGTGCAAACGCGCGAAAACCCTTATGGTACAAGGCGAAAAGGTACGGACAAAGTTCATGTCAAACGGCCAGTCACGCTTCCATGTGCCCGCCCCGCCCTTCCGGCCCGGCGACGCGCCTGACTTCTCCCATCTCGACCTGCAAAAGGCCGGCGAGGCGAAACGCCCCGATCCGCTGACCGCGGCATCGAAGATGACGGACCTCGCATTCGGCCTCATCGGCGTGCTCGACCACAACCATCAGGCGGTGGGTGAATGGGATCCGCGTCTGGCGCCCGAGATGTTGCGCGAGGGCCTGTCGCACATGGTGCTGACGCGCATCTATGACGCGCGCATGCTGAAACTCCAGCGTCAGGGCAAGATGAGCTTCTACATGAAGTCGCTCGGCGAGGAGGCGGTGGCGGTGGCCGGCGCGATGGCGCTGAACTTCTCCGACACGGTGTTCCCGTCCTACCGCCAGCAGGGCATTCTGTTCGCGCGTGGCCGCAACATCGTGGACATGATGTGCCACTGCATCTCCAACAGCCGCGATAATCTCAAGGGCCGCCAGTTGCCGGTCCACTACACCTGGGCCGAGGGCAATTTCTTTTCCATCTCCGGCAATCTGGGCACGCAGTTCCCGCAGGCCGTCGGCTATGCCATGGCCTGTGCCTACAAGGGCGAGGATACGATCACGGCGAGCTGGATCGGCGACGGCACGACCGCTGCGCCGGACTTCCATGCCGCGATGACACTGGCCTCCACCTATCGCGCGCCGGTCATCCTCAACGTCGTCAACAACCAGTGGGCCATCTCCACCTATCAGGGGATTGCCAAGGGCGACGCCGCGACGTTTGCCTCCAAGGGGCTGGGCTATGGCCTGGCTTCGCTGCGGGTCGACGGCAATGACTTCCTGGCGGTCTATGCCGCGACGAAATGGGCGGCCGACCGCGCGCGCAAGGGCGGCGGGGCGACCTTCATCGAGCTGTTCACCTACCGCGCCGATGCGCACTCCACCTCGGACGATCCAGCCCGCTACCGCCCGAAGAACGAGTTCGAGGTGTGGCCGCTCGGCGATCCGATCGAACGGCTGAAGAACCACCTCATCGGCCTTGGCGAGTGGGATGAGGACCGTCACGCGAAGCTGGAAGAGCAGATGACCGCGCTGGTGGTGAAATCCTACAAGGAAGCGGAAAGCCACGGCACGCTGCATGACGGCCCGCTATCGCCGACCCACACCATTTTCGAAGACGTATATGCCACCGAAGACTGGCGCCTGCGCCGTCAGCGGCAGGATCTGGGGGTGTAACCAATGCCAGCGATGAACATGCTGCAGGCCCTCAATTCGGCCATGGATGTGCTGCTCGACAAGCACCCGGAAACGGTAATTTTCGGCGAGGATTCCGGCTATTTCGGCGGCGTGTTCGGCGCCACGCAGGGCCTGCAGAAGAAGTACGGGCTCGACCGGGTGTTTGACGCGCCGATCAACGAGGCCGCCATCGCGGCCATGGCCATCGGCATGGCGGCCAAGGGCCTCAAACCCATCGCGGAGATCCAGTTCGCGGACTACATCTTCCCGGCCTTTGACCAGATCGTCTCGGAAATGAGCCGCCTGCGTTATCGCTCGGCCGGCCAGTTTGTCTCGCCCGTCGTGGTGCGCTCGCCCTGGGGCGGCGGCATACGCGGCGGCCAGACGCACTCCATGAGCCCGGAAGCCTTCTTCACGCATGTGCCGGGCGTGAAAGTGGTGGTGCCGTCCAACCCGTACGATGCCAAAGGCATGCTGATCGCAGCGAGTGAGGGCGACGACCCGGTCATCTTCTTCGAGCCCAAGCGCATCTATAACGGCCCGTTCGACGGCGTGCCCGATGCCCCGCTGTCCAGCTGGGCCAGGCACCCCAAGGGCGAAGTGCCCGAAGGCCATTACCGCGTCGAGCTCGGCAAGGCCGAAATCGTGCGCGAGGGCGAGGCCTGCACCGTCATCACCTATGGCACGCTGGTCCATGTGGCGGTCAACGCGGCGGAAAAGGCGGGCATTGACGCGGAAATCATCGATCTGAAAACGCTCGCCCCCTATGATATCGAGACGATTGTCGCCTCGGTGAACAAGACCGGCCGGGTGGTGGTCGCGCACGAGGCGCCGCGTACATCGGGCTTCGGGGCGGAGCTGGCAGCGCAGATCCAGGAAGAATGCTTCTATGCGCTCGAAGCGCCGATTTTCCGCCTGACGGGCTGGGACACGCCCTATCCCCACGCCCATGAATGGGCCTATTTCCCCGGTCAGGCGCGCTTCATCCGCGCGCTGCAGACGGTCACGGAGGCACGCTGAGCATGAGCGAATACAAGTACAAGCTCCCCGATGTCGGCGAAGGCGTGGTCGAGGCCGAGATCGTCGAATGGCACATCAAGGAAGGTGACAAGGTCACCGAAGACCAGCACATCCTCGACGTGATGACCGACAAGGCGACGGTGGAAATCCCCTGCGCGGTCAATGGCGTGGTGAAGAAAATTGTTGGCGCGCCGGGCGACGTGATCCCCGTGGGCACCGAAATCCTCGTCATCGAGATTGATGGCACTGCGCCGACCGAGGAAGACGCGCCTGCGCCGGAAGTGAAGGAAGAGGCCAAGCCGGCTGCCGACCCGGAGAAAGGCAAGGCGCTGGCCGAAGGGCCTGACCGCACCGCGCAGAAGAGCGAAGACCCGGCAGGCGGCAAGCAGGTGGTGCCGCCCGCAAAGCCCGCTGCCCCAACACCGAAAACTGCTGCCGCCCCCGCACGCCCTTCGGGCGAGCGGCCGCTGGCGAGCCCCGCCGTGCGCCAGCGCGCGCTGGAGGCGGACATTGATCTCGCAGCCGTGCCGGGCACCGGCCCGGCCGGGCGGATCACGCATGCCGATCTGGATGACTTCATCGCGGCGGGCGGGCGTCTGGCGTCCAAGGTGGGTGGGTCTGCCTCCGGCCCGTCACGCAGCCCCCGCACGGGCGTGAAGGAAGAGAAAGTCATCGGCCTGCGCCGCAAGATCGCGCAGAACATGGCTGCCGCCAAGCGCACCATCCCCCACATCACCTATGTGGACGAGATCGATCTGACCGCGCTGGAAGACTTGCGTGCGCACCTCAATGCCAATCGCAGGGACGGCCAGCCCAAGCTGACCCTTATCCCCTTCCTCGTCGCCGCGATGACGAAGGCACTGCCGCAATTCCCGCAGGCGAACGCCCATTTCGACACCGAGGAATCGGTGCTGACCAAGTATGAGGGCGTGCATTGCGGCATCGCGACGGCCACGCCGAACGGCCTGATGGTGCCGGTCATCCGTCATGCCGAGGCGCTCGATATCTGGCAGATCGCCGACGAGGTGAAGCGTCTTGCCGATGCCTGCCGCGATGGCAAGGCCACCAAGGATGAGCTTTCGGGCTCCACCATCACCATCACCTCTCTCGGCGCCATTGGCGGACTGGTCTCCACGCCGGTCATCAACCTGCCGGAGACGGCGATCATCGGCGTGAACAAGATGCAGGTCCTGCCGCGCTATGACGAGGCGGGCCGCGTGGTGCCGCGCAAGATCATGAATCTCTCCTCCAGCTTCGATCACCGTATCGTCGATGGCTATGAGGCGGCGCTGCTTGTGCAGGCGATCAAGGGCTATCTGGAAAACCCGGCGACCCTGTTTATGTGAGGTAGCGCCTCTCCAACATCGTCATTCCCGCGCAGGCGGGAACCCAGAGCCACTTGGCACCGCCTTCGCCCTACGATCTCTGGACCCCCGCCTGCGCGGGGGTGACGAGGAATGGGGCAGTGAAAGCAGATGCGGAACCACCTCTCACGCCTGTCCGTTACCTCTCCTGACCTGACAAGGGAGCTGGCATCATGCGGGCATTCTGGATTTTTGTTGTGGGCACCGTCATCGCGCTCGGTGCGCTGGGATATGCTGCGCATCTGCTAGGCGTGCAGACCCAGTGGATCATTATCGGGCTGGTGCTGATCGGCGGCATCGCCCTCGCCAGCGGGGCGGGCCTCGCCCGCCGCCGCCGGCAGACCAATGTGGCGGTCAGCGCGGACAGTTCCAAGGCGGGTGAGTAGGCCCTAAAGTCCCAGCTCGCCCCACATGGCGTCTACCTTGTCGATGATCTCCTGCTCCATGAAGAGCTTTTCGCCCCATTCGCGGTTGGTTTCGCCTTCCCATTTATTGGTGGCATCGAGCCCGATCTTGGAGCCGAGGCCGGAGACGGGCGAGGCGAAATCGAGATAATCGATGGGCGTATGTTCGATGATGGTGCAGTCGCGGGCCGGGTCCATGCGCGTCGACATGGCCCACATCACATCCTTCCAGTCGCGCGCATTGATGTCGTCATCCACCACGATCACCCATTTGGTGTACATGAACTGGCGAAGATATGACCACGCGCCCAGCATCACGCGCTTGGCGTGGCCGGGATAGGCCTTCTTCATCGAGATGACGGCGATGCGATAGCTGCACCCTTCGGGCGGCAGCCAGAAATCGATGATCTCGGGAAACTGCTGGCGGATGAGGGGGATGAACACCTCGTTCAAGGCCTCGCCCAGCACGCTCGGCTCGTCGGGCGGACGGCCCGTGAAGGTGGTGAGGTAGACGGGATCGCGGCGCATGGTGATGGCGCTGACCTGAAAGACCGGGAAGCGCTCCACCGAGTTGTAATAGCCCGTGTGGTCGCCGTACGGCCCTTCCGGCCCGTCCTCATCCAGCAGCACATGGCCCTCAATGACGATCTCGGCTTCGGCCGGCACTTTCAGCGGCACGGTCTTGCATGTCACCAGCTCCGCCTTGCGGCCCCTCAGGAGGCCAGCGAACTGGTATTCGGAGAGCGTGTCGGGCACCGGCGTGACGGCGGCCAGGATGGTGCCGGGATCAGCCCCGATCACGGCGGCAGCGGGCAGGGGGTCAGGCCGCGCACCCTTCCAGCGCTGATAGTGCTGCGCGCCGCCGCGATGTTTCAGCCAGCGCATCAGCGTGCGGTTCTTGCTCAATTTCTGCATCCGGTAGATGCCGAGATTATAGTCGTCCTGCTTGTCCTCCGAGGGGCCCTTGGTCACCACCAGCGGCCAGGTGATCAGCGGGGCCGGCTCGCCCGGCCAGCATCCCTGGATGGGCAGGCGGTCGAGATCAATGTCATCACCCGTCAACACCACTTCCTGACAGGGCGCCTTCTTCACCGTGCCGGGGCGCATGGCCATCACGGTCTTTGCCAGCGGGAGCAGGTCTAGCGCGTCTTTCAGGCCGCGCGGCGGTTCGGGCTGGCGCAGGAAGGCCAGCAGCTCGCCGACCTCGCGCAAATCGGCTGCGGTTCGGCGTGGCTCGCCGCCCATGGTGACGGCGCGCGCGACGCGCTCCACCGTGCCGAACAGATTGACGAGGGCCGGCATGTCAGCGGCCCGGCCGTCTGCGTGCACCGGATTTTCGAACAATACCGCCGGGCCGCCTTTTGCCAGCAGGCGGGTCTGGATCTCGGTCATCTCCAGATGGGTGGAAACCGGACGCGCGACGCGCTTCAGATCGCCTTCGGCCTCCAGCAGCGCCATGAATTCGCGGAGGGATTTGTACGCCATCGGACCGTCCTGCATTGTTGCCGGAGACCGGTTATAGCGCTGGTGGCGGTGTCTGCCAGTGCGGCGATGTGCGCAAGATGCGTAACACGGCGTAAAGGGACCACCCGCTTAACTTGTCATGCGCCGACACCCCCTTTCGGCGCGACTCCTTGATGGAACGGGCCGGCACCCCCCCACCGCCGGCCCGTTTCAGTCAGGGGGCGAGGTCAAACCTCCTTTGCCTTGCCGCCCAGCACGTCCTGCCATTCGGGGTGACGCTCTATCTGCGCCTTGGCAAAGGGGCAGAGCGGCACGATGCGCACACCCTCTGCGCGCGCATCCAGCACACCCCGCTCCACCAGCGCCTTGCCGACGCCCTTGCCGCGCCATGCATCGGGCACGCCCGTATGGTCGATAATAATCATTTGCGGGTTGAGGATGGAGTAGGTCATCTCAGCATCGGGCAGGCCGGGTGCCCTGGCCACATAGCGGCCCTTGGAGCCGGAGACTTCCCTGGTGATCGTGTAGTCCGGCGTGCCGGTCATAGCGCCATTCTCCTTGTAGAGCCTGCGGCGCAAGGGCGCCGGTCAGGCGGGGATGAGCTTGCGTTCCTTCAGGGCGAGATAGGCAGGCTGACAGGCCTGCACCACCGCATCCAGATTGGCCGGGCGCGCGTGCCGCGACGGGGCGGGGCGCTCGAATCCGGTGGAGGCCTCGACACGGCTGTACCAGTGGGGCGCCCAGGGGCCGTCACTGGAGCGCCGCCCCTCCGGCCAGGACAGCATGGCCGGGTCAAAGGGGATATCGAGCGCGCCGCACAGCGCCTTCATCATGCCCTCCGGATCATTCAGGACATCCACGCCCTCAATGACCGGCCAGTGCCGGCCGGTATTGACCGCGATCACCTCATAGAGCGCGTGCTGGCGCAGCGAGCCGAGATCCTCCGGCCGGACATCGCCCATCGTGGCGTTGAAGCTGGCGGCTACCTCCGCAGGGTCGCGGATCAGGAACACATGCCGGCAACGCGCCGTCCAGGTGAGCGGCACCTCGTCAAGCATGTGCTGGCACATGTGCTTCTGGAAAAACAGCGGCGAGCCGCCGGGCGCCGAGCCTGCACACTGGGCGGCAATCTTTTTCGGATCGGTTGGCCACAGTTCCAGAACCGCCTCGCGGCCGGGATGATCCAGCCCCGTACGGTCCAGATAATAGCCGTAGAAGGGCTCGTCCCAGACCTCGCAGTCTGCCCGGTTTTCGAAGCTGCGCATCATCGCCGTGGAGATGTTACGCGGGCCTGACCACAGGCAGATACGAATGGTTTTCATGGGGGCGGACCCTACACGCTTTCACGCTCTATACGTGCAAGATACAGTTTCTGCAGCCGTTCTACCATCGGTCCGCGGCCATTGGTTAAAATTCTTCCATCCACGCTCGATACCGGCGCCACGCCGGCAAACGTACCCGTCACGAAGGCTTCCTGCGCGCCATAGACATCGGTCAGGGAGAAGCGCTTCTCGAAGACGGGTATGCCCGCCTCCCGGCACAGCTCGATCACCACGCCGCGCGTGATGCCGGGGATGCAGTACTCGCCGGTCGAGGTCCATACCTCACCCTTGCGCACGATGAAGAAATGGGTGGAGTTGCACGTGGCCACAAAGCCGTGCGGGTCCAGCATCAGGGCTTCGTCCGCGCCGGCCTTGGCGGCCTGGATGCAGGCCGTGATGCAGTTCAGCTTGGAGTGGGAATTGAGCTTCTGGTCCTGCACATCGGGATAGCCCCGGCGGACATGGACGGTGAACAGCTTCATGCCCCGCGTTGCCGATTCCGGCTTCGGGTTCTTGAACTCGGGAATGATGACGATGGTTGCCGGCCCGATATTCACCCGCGGATCCTGATAGGGCGTGCGCTTCATGCCGCGCGTCACCATCAGGCGGATATGGACGCCGTCCTGCATGCCATTGGCTTCCAGCGTCTCGTAGAGCCGCTTTTCCAGCGCCTCCGGCGCGATGCCGATATCCATGTCGATGGCCTTGGCGCCCTCGTAGAGCCGCTCAAGATGCCGGTCGAGAAACGCGATGCGTCCGTGGTGGACGCGAAGGCCCTCCCACACGCCATCGCCCAGTATGAAACCGGAATCGAAGACCGAAACGACCGCCTTCTCGCGCGGAAAAAGCTCGCCATTGATCGAAATGAGGATGTTCGCATTGCGCGGATCATCGACGTATTCGTGGGTGCCCTTGCTGGTATCTGTCATCTCTCATCCAAACTGCTAAACCTCAGCGCCGCGCCGTGATGACGCCATTCACGAATCCCGGCGTGTCCTCGTTGATACCGTTTGTGGCGCCCAGCCGCACTATCACGAGGCCTTCTGACGGGATGATGACAGTGCGCTGTGACTGGAAGCCATCCATCATGAAGGCGTCCTGGGGCAAGCCGGGCGCATTCAGCCAGAAGCCGGCGCCATAATACCCGTCAGAATGGGTAGTCGGCGTGGTCACATAGTCGATCCAGTCCGGGGGGATGATCTGTAGGCCGCCCGCGCGCCCGCCATCGAGATAGAGCTGGCCGAGCCGCGCCCAGTCGCGGGCGCTGGCATAGATATAGCTGGACATTTGCAGCGTCCCGGCTTCGTCGACCTCGATCACCGAATGTTGCATGCCCAGCGGATTCAGCAGCCAGTCCCTGAGCGCGTTCTGCCGTTCCAGCACCGTGTCGCCCAGATACGCGCTGATCGCGGACCCGGCGAGGATTGTATTGCCGCTTTGATAGTTCCAGTGGTCGCCGGGCGCGTGGATCACGTTCCGGTTGGCGGCGTAGTGCGCCATGTTTGCCTGGGTGAACAGCATTTGCGAGTTCGGGTCGAACCCGTCACCGGTCTCAAACCCGTCCAGTCCGGCCACCATACGCAAAAGATGGTCAACGGTGATGGTCCCACGGCCATTTGCGGCCAGCTCCGGGACCAGCCCTTCGGCATGCACGTCCAGAAGCCCGCGTTGGACCAGAACGCCGGCGAATGTTGCAGCGAACGACTTGCTCATCGACCAGCCCGGCAGCGGCGTTTCGCCTGTGACGCCCTCGGCATAGCGTTCCGCGACCAGCCGTCCGTCATGCAGCACCAAGGCTGCCAGCGTGTTGCGCCCGTCATCCGTGAAGGCAAGGTCGAGCGCCGCGTCCAGGGCCTCGGCGTCAAAATGGGTGTCGCGCCAGTCCGTATCCAGCGTCATGGGGTCAGCTTGCCCGCTCAGCGGCAGGGACAGTTCGGTGTCAAACGTGGCCGGATCATGGACCAGCGTGCAGCCCAGACCCTCACGATGCACCGCTGTCTGTCGAAACGCGATCCCAAGCGCGGAAGCCGTGACGGTTTCGGTGTCACGATCAACGCGCACACGCAAAAGCGGCCTCGCATCGCCCAGGATGGGGTCGGTATAGAGCGCTCTGGCGCGCTCAGGCTCGAGACCCGACACGAACGTTAGCGAGCATATCTGCTTGGCGGTGATGCCGGTGCCGGACGGCACATAGATCTGGCCGATAGGCGAGCCGGATATGTAGAGCCAACCGCCAATGCCGGCAGCGACGAGTACACCGGCAATAGCGGCACCTATCCGTTTCATCCGGTCCCCCTTGGGTCGCCACCCGCCAGCGCCACCACTCAGCGGGCCGGGGCCATGCACGTCTCAGCCAAACCGCGAAAAATCGGGTGCGCGGCGTTCGAGGAAAGCGGTCACCGCCTCCTTGAACTCCTCCGAGGCGAGCTGCGCGGCGAACTCTGCGCCTTCCTCGGTCATCAGCGTGTAGACGCTTTCAACGCCCTTGGTCATCAGCGCCTTGGTTTTTTTGACCGCGTTGGGGGCTTTTGCCGCCAGCGCCTCGGCCCGCTTCATCACTTCGCTTTCGAGATCACCCGCCGGGAAGACGGCGTTGACGAGGTTTTTCGCCTCGGCGCGGTCCGCATCCCATGTCTCTCCCAGCAGGAGAAGTTCGGACGCCACCACCCGGCCCACAATGTCCGGCAGGACCGCACTGGAGCCGAACTCCGGCACCAGAGCCAGATCAACAAACGGCGTCTTGAAGGTGGAACGGTCTGACGCATAGGCGAGATCACAATGCAGGAGCAGCGTCACGCCAATACCGATGGCCAGCCCGTCCACGCAGGCGATGACCGGCTTTGTGGCACCGAGCAGGGCCCGCATGAAGCGCTCCACCGGCGGCATGTCGCCGCCGCCAATGGCCGGCGGGGCCTCCATGAAGTCCATCAGATCATTACCGGCGGTGAAGATGCCTTCACTGCCGGCAATCACCACCACGCGGATGGCCTTGTCGGTCTCGGCGGTCTCCAGCCCCTCGGCCATCGCCGTATACATGGCCCGCGTGATGGCATTCTTCTTGGCGGCACGGTTGAAACGGATCACACGAACGCTGCCGTGATCCTCGGTCAGTATGTCGGCAAAGCCTGCAGGAGCGTTCATGGCGCGATCCTCACTTATGCTTCATTGAGCCAGCGCTTCATTTCCAGGCGCGCAATGGTGCGCTCGTGCACCTCGTCCGGTCCATCCGCGATACGCAGCGTGCGGATGCCGGCATAGGAGGAGGCGAGCGGGAAGTCGTCGCTGACCCCGCCGCCGCCATGGGCCTGAATGGCATCGTCGATGACTTTCAGCGCCATGATGGGCGCGGCCACCTTGATCATGGCGATCTCGCCGCGCGCGGCCTTGTTGCCAACGGTGTCCATCATCCAGGCGGCTTTCAGGGTGAGCAGGCGCGAGGTCTCGATATCGATGCGGGCACGGGCGATGCGGTGCTCCCAGATCGAGTGCTTGATCACCGGCTTGCCGAAGGCCTCCCGGCTCATGGCACGCTTGACCATCAGTTCCAGCGCACGCTCTGCCGCGCCGATCGTGCGCATGCAGTGGTGGATGCGGCCCGGCCCGAGGCGGCCTTGCGCGATTTCAAAGCCGCGCCCCTCGCCCAGCAGCATGTTGGAGGCCGGCACGCGCACGTCCTTCAGCTCGACTTCCATGTGGCCGTGCGGCGCATCGTCATAGCCAAACACCGGCAGATGGCGCAGCACTGTCACGCCCTTGGCGTCGGCAGGCACCAGGATCATGGATTGCTGCTTGTGCAGCTCTGCCGACGGGTCGGTCTTGCCCATCACGATATAGATGGAACAGCGCGGATCACCGGCGCCAGAGCTCCACCATTTGCGGCCATTGATGACATATTCATCGCCGTCGCGCTTTATCGAGCATTCGATGTTGGTCGCGTCGGAGGAGGCAACAGCCGGTTCCGTCATCAGGAAGGCAGAGCGGATTTCGCCCGCCAGAAGCGGTTTCAGCCATCTCTCCTGCTGCTCCGGCGTCCCGTAGCGTGAGAGCACTTCCATGTTTCCGGTATCGGGCGCGGAGCAGTTGAATACTTCGCTTGCCCAGACCACCCGGCCCATTTCCTCGGCCAGCGGCGCATAATCGGCATTGGAGAGGCCTGCGCCGTGCTTGTCATCGGGATGAAAGAGGTTCCACAGGCCTTGTGCCTTCGCCTTGGCTTTGAGTTCCTCGATGATCGGCAGAACCTGCCAGCGGTCGGTGCCAAACCCGGCGAGCTGCGCGTGATAGGTCTTCTCGTTGGGGTAGACGTGCTCGTCCATGAAAGCGCGCACGCGGGCGAGATAATCCTTGCAGCGGGCCGAGTATTCAAAATTCATCGGGTCGTCTCCTCCGGGCAGTCTTTTTCGGGGGCTGCGTTACGAGCAGCGTAACAGGCGGGTTCGCGCCTATCATGGCACCTCTTGCCACTGATTCCATCCGCGACATGTCATCCATCATCATTCTTTTTGCGGTGCTGGCGACGGCCTTCCTGTCGGCTGTGTTCGGCATGGCAGGCGGGCTGATCCTGATGGGGGTGCTGGCCGCCCTTCTGCCGGTGCCCGCTGCGATGGTGATGCATGGCGCCGTGCAGAGCGTATCCAATGGCTGGCGGGCCGTACTCCTGCGCCGCTACATCCTGTGGAAGTCCATCGGCTGGTATCTCTTGGGGTCGGCAGGTGTGGCGCTGGTCCTGCTGACCGTATCGATCATCCTGCCGCGCCCTTGGCTTTTCATCGTGCTGGGCCTTGTGCCGCTGATCGTATGGGTGCCCAGATCGGTCTTTGCGCTGGATGCGACGCGGCCTGTGCAGGGTGTCGCCTGCGGGATCAGCGTCACCGGCCTCAACGTGATCGCGGGCGTGTCGGGGCCTCTGCTGGACACCTTTTTCCAGAATGTCGACGCGGACCGGCGGGCGATCGTGGCCACCAAGGCGGCAACCCAGGTCGCCGCCCACGGCGTGAAGATCGCGTACTATATCGCCCCGGCGCTGGCCGCGGGCGAGGGCGGGTCGTTCTGGCTCATCGCGATTGCCATACCGCTGTCTGTGATCGGCACGACGCTGGGCGCAAAAGTGCTCGACGGCATGAGCGATATCGTGTTCCGCCGCTGGACCAGGCGCCTCGTGACGGTGATCGGCGCGTATTACTTCGTGCAAGGGCTGTGGCTGCTGAATGGAGGGGCGGGATGAGGCTGGAACCAGCGCCACTGGAAAACGCCTTCGTGCGCCTTGAGCCGCTGGACGATTCCCACCGCGAGGAGATGCGCCGCCTCGCCCGCGAGGCGGAGCTCTGGGAATGGACGAGCGTGCGCGGTGATGGCCCCGGCTTTGATGCCTGGTTTGACCCGTTGCGGGCAGGCCAGCCCGGCAGCCGCCAGTTCGGCCATGCGGTGAGGATATGCCAGACCGGCGAGCTGGCCGGGCATACCTCGTTCGTTGCCATCGATCCCGATCATGCGCGTGTTGAGGTAGGCTGGACCTGGTATGGCGCGCCCTGGCGGGGCGGGTTTGTGAACCCGGCCTGCAAGCTGCTCATGCTGGGCCGGGCGTTCGAGGCTGGCGCGCAGCGCGTGGAGCTGAAAACCCATCACCTGAACCAGCGCAGCCGGCGTGCCATGCTGCGTATGGGCGCCGTGCAGGAAGGCACGCTGCGCAGCCATATGGTGACGTGGCGGGGCGACCGGCGCGACACGGTGTACTTCTCGGTCTTGCCCCATGAATGGCCTGCCGTGCGCGAGGGGCTGGAGCGCCGCCTGCAGGCATTTGCCCCGGCGGCTTGACCGGCCCGCCCCCAGACCCGACTTTCCCGCCCATGGCCATTATCCGCCGACTCACCCCTGAAACCGTTAATCGCATCGCCGCGGGCGAGGTGGTCGAGCGACCCGCCTCGGCCCTGAAAGAGCTGGTCGAGAACGCGCTGGATGCCGGGGCCACGCGCATTGATGTGCGCGCAGAGCAGGGCGGGCTGACGCGGCTGATCGTGGACGATGACGGTCACGGCATGGATCGCGAAAGCCTTGCCCTGTCGGTGGAGCGTCATGCCACCTCCAAGCTGCCGGTAGACGCCGATGGCGAGGATGATCTCTTGAACATCGCGTCCATGGGTTTCCGGGGCGAGGCTCTGCCTTCCATCGGTTCCGTCGCGCGCCTCTCCATCACCACGCAAGGCCCCTCCGGCGATTGCTGGACGCTATCTGTGGAAGGTGGCAGGACCGGCGAGCCGCGCCCCGCCCCGCCGCTGGGGCGCACCGGTACACGCATCGAGGTGCGTGATCTTTTCTACGCCACGCCCGCGCGCCTGAAATTTCTAAAAAGCGAACGCGCGGAAAGCCTTGCCATCACCGACGTGATGAAGCGCCTTGCGCTCGCCAGAGCCGATGTAGGCTTTTTCCTCAGCCTTGATGGCCGCTCGCGCCTCGCTTTGCAGGCACCTGGCATGGTGGACACGCCCGAAGCGCGCCGCACCCGCCTCGCGGCCCTGCTGGACCGCGATTTTGCCGAGAACGTGCTGGCGATTCACACGGTGCGCGAGGGTGTGAGCGTGACCGGCTGGGCGAGCCTTCCGACCTATAATCGCGGCACGAACCAGCACCAGTTCCTGTTCGTCAACGGACGGCCCGTGCGCGACAAGCTGCTCGTCGGGGCCGTACGTGGGGCGTATCAGGACTTCCTCGCCCGCGACCGGCACCCCGTAGTGGCGCTCTATGTCGATCTGCCGACCGATGAGGTGGATGTGAACGTCCACCCCGCCAAGGCGGAGGTGCGCTTTCGCGATGCCGGTCTGGTGCGCGGCCTGATCGTCGGCGCGCTGCGTCATGCGCTCGCGGGGGCAGGCCACCGTGCCTCGACCACTGTTGCTGCGGCGACGCTTGGAAGGCTGCAGCCGCAGAGCGCGCCCACAGGCTCGCTCTGGGCGCCTTCGCGCAGTGAATACGGCGCGCGGGTCTCGCCCGCCTACGAAGCCTCCCTGGCAGAGGGGCCAACGCCCGCCTACGACCCCGGCATGCCGCGCGCCGAACCCTCCGGCCTTGCTTATGCGGCGAGGGTGGAAGCCGAACCGGCGCGTGAGCTGGAAGACTTCCCGCTGGGCGCGGCGCGCGCGCAGCTGCACGGCACTTATGTGATTGCGCAGACGGCGGACGGGCTGGTCATCGTCGATCAGCATGCCGCCCATGAGCGTCTCGTCTATGAGCGGATGAAGGCGGCATTGGCCTCCACCGGCGTCGCCCGGCAGGCACTGCTGGTGCCGGAGATCGTCGAGATGGACGAGGGCGAGGCGCGCCGCGTGCTCGACCGGGCAGACGAGCTTGCCGAGCTGGGCCTTGTCATCGAACCCTTCGGCCCCGGCGCGATTGCGGTGAGGGAGACGCCCGCGCTTCTCAAACGCCTCGACGTGCAGGGCCTGATCCGCGACCTCGCCGACGAGATCGCCGAATATGACGAGGCACTGTCCCTCAAAGAAAAGCTGGAAGAGGTGGTCGGCACCATGGCCTGCCACGGCTCGGTGCGGGCGGGCCGCCGTCTCACGGGCGAGGAGATGAACGCGCTCCTGCGCGAGATGGAAGCCACGCCCCATTCAGGCCAGTGCAATCATGGCCGGCCCACCTATGTGGAGCTGAAGCTGTCGGATATTGAACGGCTTTTCGGGCGGAAGTGAGGGATTTCTCCAGCTCCTACCTTCGTCACCCCCGCGCAGGCGGGGGTCCAGAGATCGTAGAGCGAAGGCCGCGCAAACGGCTCTGGGTTCCCGCCTGCGCGGGAACGACGAAGGTGTGGGTGTCACCCCCTCCGCAGATACACCACCCTTGCTGCGCCGTACTCGCCTTCATCGAGACGTTCCCAGCCGGGTGTTTCGGGATGTTCCTCGATGCCGACTTCCAGAACGGCGAGCGCACCGGGGCTTAGCCAGCCGCCGTCGAGCAGGCGGGAAAGGGCGAGCTCGCCAAGGCCCTTGCCATAGGGCGGATCAAGGAAAACGAGATCAAACGGCGCGCCGAGATTGGCCGGTTTCGGCCCCATCGCCGTGGCATCGCGCCGGTGCAGGCGTGTCGTGCCCCAGAGCTGCAGCGCCTCGACATTGTCGCGGATCGCGCCTCTGGCGCCGGCATCGGTCTCGACAAAGAGGCAGAAGGCCGCGCCCCGGCTCATTGTCTCAAACCCCAGCGCGCCGGAGCCCGCAAAGAGGTCGATCACGCGCCTGCCCTCAAGGCCCTCAGACCAGCTGGCATGGGCCAGCTTGTTGAAAATGCTTTCGCGGGTGCGGTCGGCGGTGGGGCGGGTATTGCGGCCCTT
>ERZ869909.1396-NODE-1396-length-19647-cov-19.475984_pt1 | contig 19647 bp, 19 predicted proteins | sample MGYA00520892_ERZ869909 | MGnify/ENA primary metagenome ERZ869909 (study PRJEB32215, sample SAMEA104723947) | bioreactor metagenome | biome: bioreactor; feature: anaerobic bioreactor; material: water | place: China | collected 2015-03-12 ... | reverse complement strand
GTCCCAAAGCGGGTGCAAAGATAAAACCCTTTTTATTTCTGACAATAGTTTTTATAACTTTTTTTGAAAAAAGATTTAAAGGGCTGCATTTCTATGAACTTAACGTTTTTAGGAGGAATATCTCCTCTTCAAAGCGGCTGCAAATATACACCCAATTATGAATAAAACAAGTGTTGTTTTACCTAATAGAACAAAAAAAATTCAGTTAAAACTTAACTGATTGATTGCTAAATTTTTGAGAATGCAAAAAAAATTGCAGGGCTACCAAATTAAGAAAAAAAATCGTTTTGAACAAATAAAAAAAGTAACTATTTGGTCATCCACCGATCTTTCAAATCAAAATAGGGTACCGGAAACGCAGGATGCTGCAATTCAAGTACTCCTTCCTGAAATCCACGTTGGAGTATGTCCTCTATTAAAAAGTCTTCTTTAACCAAATCTGGCTGGAATTCAGACTTTAACGAAATGTCAAACATGCTTGCTGTAGTATTGTACCAGAAAGCTCGCCAACCTGTGCGCAAATCCCTAACTAAATCAAAAACTGTCTCGCCGGTTTGACGGTGAATTAGTTTAACCAAAATTCTTCCCTCACTCTTTGTTAGGTTTTTCAACTCTTCAGTGAACTCTTCTTCAATGAACTTTTGGATTCTACGGGTGTAGATACGTCTTTCCCTGTTTGTATTCAAAGTTTCCAGTCGTTGATTCATTGTGTACAGCCTGTCAGCAGCAAGTTTTGCATAAGGATACACCTTTCGGGTGCGTCTTCTTAATATTAAATAGTTTCTACGCTCTTCAGCAGAATTGAATTTCAGTTGATTTAATAAATACACCTCATCCAGATCAATAAACTGTCTGGGAAGGGTGTCACCATCGATTATCATGTATATGTATTCTGTAGTATCATTTTTAAAATAACGATATGCATCATCATCCTGTGCAAAAATCGATGACGGGTAAGCAAAAAAAAGTGTGAGGACAATAATCAATCTGCTCATAAAAAATGTGATTTCTTTCTGATAACTCTAAAATCGTTCCAAAATTACATATTAAATTGTGTCGTGTTATTAAAATCATATTAATATTGGTATTTTTACGCGTCAAAAAAAAGAACTATGGCTAAATCGATACTCAACAAAAAATCACTTGCATTTCTAGAATCCTACTTAAACAACGCATCCCCCACGGGTTATGAATCAGGCGGGCAAAAAATCTGGATGGACTATTTAAAACCGTATGTGGATGAATTTATAACAGACAATTATGGAACCGCAGTGGGTGTTATCAATCCCAAAGCCAAATACAAAGTAGTGATAGAAGGACACGCCGATGAGATTTCGTGGTATGTCAATTATATCACAGACAACGGACTAATATATGTAATTAGAAATGGTGGAAGTGACCATCAAATCGCACCTTCAAAACGGGTAAATATTCACACCAAGAATGGAATTTTTCAAGGGGTTTTTGGTTGGCCGGCCATTCATACCCGCAAAGACAAGGAAAAAGAAACCTCTCCAAAGTTGGATAATATATGTATTGATGTGGGATGTGACACTAAAGATGAAGTATTAAAATTAGGGGTTCACGTGGGTTGCGTGATTACTTATCCCGATACCTTTTTCGTTTTAAACGAAAACAAATTTGTCTGCCGTGCTTTGGATAACCGTATGGGTGGTTTTATGATTGCTGAAGTTGCCAGACTTTTAAAAGAAAACAAAAAGAAACTTCCTTTCGGACTTTATGTAACCAATTCCGTTCAGGAAGAAATTGGTTTGCGTGGTGCCGAAATGATTACCCAAACCATTAAACCCAACGTTGCAATAGTGACCGATGTTTGCCACGACACCACTACCCCGATGATTGATAAAAAAACCGAAGGTGAAACCAAAATTGGTGACGGACCGGTTATTTCCTATGCGCCTGCCGTTCAAAACAAACTCAGGGAACTTTTAATCGAAACTGCCGAGAAAAACAAAATTCCTTTTCAACGAATGGCCTCCTCGCGCTCAACAGGCACAGATACTGATGCTTTTGCTTACAGCAATGGTGGCGTTCCATCTGCATTGATTTCTTTACCGCTGCGCTATATGCATACCACAGTGGAAATGGTGCATCGTGATGATGTTGAGAATGTGATTAAATTGATTTATGAATCTGTTTTGAATATCAAAAACGGTCAATCTTTTAATTATTTTGATTAATCGAAACCTGAAAAATTGAAAACCACTTTCTCATTATATATATTTATGTTTACTCTAATTTCGTTTGGACAACAACGTTCAGACACATTGGGGTATTCAAACTTTATTGCACCGGAAATCTTACTGGGTACACTCTCTGAACCCAATACCGATTTCCCTGATGTGGGAATGCAAAAAACACTTTATCTCACTTTTGGAAAATATCATGACAACAATACTCAAGAATGGGCATACCGTCTCAATTACCCGAAAACAGGCTTTAGTTTAGGGGTTTCTGACTACGGAAACAGCAAGCTGGTGGGTCGTTCCTACTCACTTCTTCCTTATACTGAATTTGGAATATTAGGTTCTCAAAAGCTGAATGCCCTTTTTGGATTGGGCGCTTCTTATCACGATGTACAATATGACATTAAGGAAAACCCAAACAACAAAGCCATTTCAACAGAGTTCTCATGGGCGTTTCGCGGGTCGTTGACTTATGATTTAATCGCTTTCGAAAAATCGATGCTTCGCTTAAGCTTGAATTATTTGCACCATTCAAACGGCCATGTGCGCTTACCCAACCAGGGAATGAATTCATTTTTATTTGGCGTTTCTTATGAAACCGGTATTTTTAGACACAAGGATTTAGCAAACTCTATTGAGGAAATACCTCAGTTTTCCAGATCGACTTACAACTATTATTCTTTCAGGTTTGGCCTGGGTCAAAATGTGCTTTCACAGGTTTTTAATGAACAAAAAGCTGTTTATACTGCAGCTTTTGATTATGGAAAAGTCATCAATAACACATATAAATTTGGAATAGGCGCTTATTATCGCTTTTATGAGCACTATTATGATTACATCAAAAACGAAGAAGAATTGGTCGTTGAACGTTACCCGCAGTTTTTGGAAAATCCTTTTGGCTATGCTTCAAATTTTGGTGTTTTTGGCACAGGTGAATTGCTTTTAAATCACATAGGCATTGAGTTTCAGCTAGGATTTAATATTTACAAACCCGCCTATCAGATTGACTGGATTTTAAATCAGGGTTATGTATTTGTAGCTTATGATAGCGACAACGAGCCTTATATTGCTGTGGTTTATGGCGAGTTGAACTGGTATTATGAAATTAAACGCACAGTCTCGAGCAGACTGGGATTGAAGTACTATGTTTTTGGAACTGACAAGCAACCCACCCACAACCTGTACATTGGTGCACACATCAATGCCAACCTGGGCCAGGCTGATTTTAATGAATTAAGTTTTGGGTATGTGTACAGTTTTAATTTTAAAAGAAAGAATTAAAGTTTACCAAAATATTTAGCAACGTTTTTTTCTATCCTGGCTGAAATATTTGTAACATCTGCCTTAATAAATCGCTCACCGGTGATGTTTTCATACAGCTCAATATATCGCTCTGAAACACTTTCCACATACTCATCGGACATAAATGGGACTTTTTGCCCTTCAAGCCCCTGAAAACCATTTTGAATCAACCACTGTCTCACAAACTCTTTGGAAAGCTGTTTTTGGGCTTCTCCTTTGTCTTGTCGTTCCTGATAACCTTCGGCATAGAAATAGCGGGAAGAGTCCGGTGTGTGAATCTCATCGATTAAAACAATTTTTCCTTCTTTGGTTTTACCGAATTCATATTTAGTATCCACCAAAATCAAACCTCGTGAGGCAGCAATTTCAGTTCCTCGTTGAAAGAGTTTGCGGGTGTAATCTTCCAGAACGAAATAGTCAGATTCAGAAACGATTCCTCTCTTTAAAATATCTTCCCGTGAAATGTCTTCATCATGGTCGCCTTTTTCGGCTTTGGTTGCCGGAGTAATGATGGGTTGCGGGAATTTGTCGTTTTCTTTCATCCCATCAGGCATGGCTACCCCACACAACAATCTTTTGCCGGCTTTATACTCCCTTGCGGCGTGACCACTTAAATAGCCCCTAATGACCATCTCCACCTTAAAGGGTTCACAAGCATAACCTATAGCCACATTGGGGTCTGGCGTGGCGATGAGCCAGTTGGGTACCAAATCTTCTGTAGCCTGCATCATTTTTGTAGCGATTTGATTTAGGATTTGTCCTTTAAACGGAATTCCTTTAGGAAGAACAACATCAAAAGCACTAATGCGGTCTGAAGCGACCATCAATAAAACACCATTTTCAAGGGTATATACATCACGCACTTTTCCATGATATACTTTTTGCTGGCCTGGAAAGTTGAAATTTGTTTCTGTAAGGGTATTGTTCATTTTATTCAATATTTTCTATCGACTTGTAGGCTGCAATCACTTCTTTTACCAAACGGTGACGAATTACATCTTTATCATCCAGGTAAATCATCCCCACACCTTTCACGTCTTTTAAAACGAGTAAAGCTTCCTTAAGCCCTGATATGACCCTGCGGGGCAGGTCAATTTGCCCGGGGTCGCCGGTTATCATAAACTTGGCGTTTTTTCCCATACGGGTTAAAAACATCTTCATTTGAGCATGGGTAGTGTTTTGGGCTTCATCGAGAATCACAAAGGCATTGTCGAGTGTTCTACCGCGCATAAAAGCGAGAGGAGCAATTTGTACCACACCTTTTTCAATGTAAGATGTCAGGGTTTCATGCGGTATCATATCCCTCAAGGCGTCATACAAGGGCTGCATGTAAGGATCTAGTTTTTCTTTTAAATCCCCAGGTAAAAACCCCAGGTTTTCACCTGCCTCAACCGCCGGACGTGTAAGAATTATGCGCTTTACCTGCTTTTCCTTGAGTGCTTTTACAGCCAATGCCACACCCGTATAGGTTTTTCCGGTCCCCGCGGGACCCACGGCAAAAACCATATCGTTTTTTTTCATCAGATCAACCAGTTTTCGCTGGTTGACGGTAATGGCTTTGACTTGTTTTCCTCCCACTCCATGAACCAGGATTTCACCACTGGCATCGGGGGTTTCATAATCTTCCTTTCTTTCGCTGGTGAGTATGCGCTCAATGGCGTTTTCGTCCAGCTTGTTGTATTTGATAAAATGCTTCATCAACTCTGAAAACTTTTTATCAAATTCTTCCAGCATTTCTTCATCACCATAAACAGTGAGGCGATTGCCACGCGCAACAATTTTTAGCTTGGGATAGTACTTTTTAAGCAGGTTGATGTTTGAATTCTGAAGCCCGAATAATTCACTTGGGCTAATCTCTGTAATTTCTAGAATAAGTTCGTTCAAGAGCAGGAATTTATTTTAAGGATTTGTTCTGAAACAACCTATACATTTTGACTTGCTCTTTCATTCTTATTCTGTGTTAATATTTTAAACCATAGCTTCGGCTATGCTTGAAAATTTTGCCTTGATAAAGAATAATCCCGATAGCTATCGGGAGCGTCAATTCTGTACATATTATTTCATAACCAATCCTAAGAATTGTCTTTAATATTGATTAAGTTTGCATATACAAATCTAACATAAAAATATGTTTGCCTCAAGCTTTTGGGGTTAAAAAAATATCAACAATTCTACCTATGCCAATTATAACACTTACGACCGATTTTGGGGAAAAAGATCATTTTGCAGGGGCGGTTAAAGGAGCAATATACAGTGAAATGGAAGATGCAAAAATTGTTGATATCTCACATTCTGTGTCTCCTTTTCATATTTCTGAAGCGGCATACATCATCCAAAACGCTTATAAAAGTTTCCCCAAGGGGAGTATTCATATCATTGGCATTGATTCTGAACTTACCCCTGAAAATAAACACATTGCAGTTTTGTTAGACGACCACTATTTTGTTTGTGCCGACAATGGAATTATTTCACTCATCACTCAAGAGTTGCGTCCTGAAAAAATAGTTGAAATCAATATTCACGACCGTTTGCTTTCAGACTTTCCCGTATTGGATGTTTTTGTAAAAGTGGCCTGTCACCTCGCCCGTGGCGGAACTTTGGATGTCATAGGAAAAGATATACCAGAAGTAAAAGAACTTAAAGGTCTTGCTCCAATCGTTCAGGAAAAACAAAATCAAATTATTGGCAACGTGATTTATATTGATAATTACGGGAATGTGGTGACCAATATCACCAAAAAGCTTTTTGATAGTATTGGAAAAGGAAAAACCTTTATCATTGCCGCCCGTACAGTAAAATTTAAAGAAGTATTTTCCATATACAGTGAAGCCATAAACTTTAATCTTCCGTCTGACAAACGTGAAGAAGATGGAAAAAAACTGGCCATCTGGAATGCTTCAGGCTATCTTGAACTGGCAGTTTACAAAAGCAATCCTCAAACCGTGGGCAGTGCCTCTACCTTATTTGGGCTTTATTACAGAGACACGGTAACCGTTAACTTTGAATCCTAGAATATATGTTTATCAGAATCGTAAAAATGGAATTTCAACCTCAACAGGTTGAAGCTTTTCTTGAACATTTTGAAGAAATCAAGTCACTAATCAGAAACTTTCCGGGTTGCAGGCATTTGGAATTGTATCGTGACAAGAATGATAATAACACTTTCTTCACTTACAGTAAATGGGAACAGGAGTCAGATTTGGAAAATTATCGTCAAAGTAAGCTTTTTAAAGAAGTTTGGTCTGTTACCAAACCCCGATTTGCAAAAAAAGCTGAGGCTTGGAGTGTTGATAGTGTTTACAATTTGTAATAAAACTTAAATGCAAGAGGTTTACTTGCTTAAATTTCATCAAACTTCTTATTGAACCATATTTTTAAAGAATCTGAAGATATGCCGGTTGGCTATACCAGCTTGATGTTTAATTTAATGAAAAATTAAACTTTATTATATAATCCAAAATATCCCTTGTAAAATCCCCTTAAATTGAGCAACTTTGTAGTGAAAAACCTGTAAAAATGACTGATTTTTTCAAAGACAACGACCTCCTGCTCTATATTGTTATCATAGTGGTATTCCTGGCGTTTTTTATCTGGAACAATTTACGCTTAAAGCGAAATAGGAAAGATCGTAAAGACCGGAATTTCAGAAAGCGTTATATGGAACGAAAAAAGGGGGAGAATAGACGTGAGACTTGAGATGTGAGATTTGAGACAAAAAAGTATTAAGTACAAAGTATTAAGACTGCAAACAAACCTTAAATTTTGAACATTGAACCAAATATGAAAATATACACCAAAACCGGAGATAAAGGAACCACAGCGTTGTTTGGAGGTACTCGAGTGCCCAAGCATCACATTCGCATTGAGAGCTATGGGACTGTTGATGAATTGAATTCACACATTGGACTGATTAGAGATCAGGACATTTCCAAAAATCACAAAGAATTGCTCACCCACATACAAGACCGTTTGTTTACCCTTGGGGCCATATTGGCTACCGACCCTGAAAAAGCGGTATTGAAAAGCGGAAAAGAACGGCTCAATATTCCCAAAATCAGTGAAGAAGACATCACCCTTCTGGAGAGCAAAATTGACGAGATGAATGAATCACTTCCTCCAATGACAAACTTTATTTTGCCCGGCGGAAATCAAACCGTGTCATTCTGTCACATTGCCCGTTGTGTTTGCCGTCGTGCCGAGCGCCATACCAGCTTTCTCAATGAAAATGAACCCGTTGAAGAAACAGTTTTAATCTACCTTAACCGCCTGTCTGACTTTCTATTTGTGCTGGCACGAAAGTTGTCACAAGAATTGCAGGCAGAGGAAATAAAGTGGATTCCTCAAAAAAACGAAAATTGAATTTCAAGCCGTTATTTTTCAAGTATTTACATTTGTTAAATAAAAGTTCTTAAAAATAAAGTAGAAATAATTCTTTTTTTTCTTGACTTTCTCAACTAAAAAATTATTTTTGCAAAAAATTAAACCGTCGTTTTATGTACTGGACTTTAGAATTGGCTTCCTATTTAAGTGACGCCCCCTGGCCTGCCACCAAAGATGAATTGATTGATTATGCCATCAGAACCGGTGCACCCTTGGAGGTTGTTGAAAATTTACAGGCCATAGAAGATGAAGGAGATGCCTATGATTCAATTGAAGAAATTTGGCCCGATTACCCAACAGACGAAGATTATCTTTGGAACGAAGATGAGTATTAATAACATTAAAAATAGAATAGAAAGTCTCGTTAGAGGCTTTTTTTTTGCTTAATTTTGAGAGCAAAACAAACCATTTGATATTTAGAATATTATGACCTTTTTAGATAAAGTTTTAAAAGTATTTGTAGGAGATAAATCCAAACAGGACGTAAGCAAAATAATGCCTATCGTCAACGAAGTAAAAAAGCACGAAGCAGCTCTCGAGCAGCTTTCCAATGATGAATTGCGTGCAAAATCAATGTACTTTCGTCAAAAAATAGCCGATTCCCGAAAAGAGCTTCAGGAAGAGATGAAAAAACTCACCGAAGAAGCCAATGCCTCTAAAGACATTAACCGCAACGAGGACATCTATGCCGAAATCGACAAAATTAAAGATGAAATCTACAACATCGAGAAAAAAGTACTAGATGAGATCCTTCCCGAAGCCTTTGCTGTTGTTAAAGAAACCGCCAAGCGTTTCAAAGCCAATACTTCAATTGTTGTAACTTCTACTGCGTTTGACCGTGAACTCTCGGCAACCAAAGACTATGTGACCCTTGACGGTGATAATGCCGTTTGGTCAAACTCCTGGGACGCCGCCGGCAAAAAAATTACCTGGGATATGGTGCACTATGATGTACAGCTTATTGGTGGTGTGGCTCTGCATCAAGGCAAAGTAGCCGAAATGCAAACAGGTGAAGGTAAAACCCTGGTGGCTACCCTACCCGTTTACCTCAATGCCCTTACCGGAAATGGAGTACACTTAGTAACCGTAAACGACTACCTGGCCAAACGTGACAGCGCGTGGATGGCTCCCATTTTTGAATTCCACGGCTTAACTGTGGATTGTATTGATCGGCACCAACCCAACTCTGCTGAACGCAGAAAGGCATACAATGCCGATATCGCTTACGGAACCAACAACGAATTTGGTTTTGACTACCTGCGTGACAATATGGCCCACGCCCCTGACGACTTGGTACAACGTCCTCACCACTACGCCATTGTGGATGAGGTGGATTCTGTATTGATTGATGATGCTCGTACTCCCTTAATCATTTCGGGGCCCGTGCCCGAAGGTGAGCGTCACGAATTTAACGAACTAAAACCCCAAATCAACGAACTGGTTGAAATTCAAAGAAAGTATTTAACCGGAGTTTTGGCTGAAGCCAAAAAACTGATCAAAGAAGGAGATACCAAAGAAGGAGGATTCCAATTGCTTCGTGTATTCAGGGGGCTTCCTAAAAACAAAGCCCTGATTAAATACCTTTCAGAAGAAGGTATCAAGCAAATCCTTCAAAAAACCGAAAACTTTTACATGCTCGACAACAACAAGGAAATGCCCAAAGTGGATGCCGAGTTGTATTTTGTGATTGACGAAAAAAACAATCAGATTGAATTGACCGATAAAGGAATTGATTTCCTTTCCGGCGAAAAAGACCCTGAGTTTTTTGTGATGCCCGAAATTGGAACTGAAATCGCCAAAATCGAAACACAAGGACTTTCCAAAGAAGAAGAAGCCCAAGCCAAGGAAGAGTTGTTCAGGGAGTATTCCGTAAAGAGCGAACGCATCCACACGATGAGTCAGCTGTTGAAGGCTTATGCCCTTTTTGAAAAAGACACCCAGTATGTAGTAATGGACAATAAGGTGATGATTGTAGATGAGCAAACCGGACGTATTATGGAAGGTAGGCGTTACAGTGATGGTTTGCACCAGGCCATTGAAGCCAAGGAAAACGTAAAAATTGAAGCCCTTACCCAGACCTTTGCAACCATCACCCTACAGAACTACTTCAGGATGTACCGCAAACTGGCCGGTATGACGGGAACCGCCGTAACTGAAGCGGGCGAACTATGGCAAATCTACAAACTGGATGTTGTGGAAATTCCCACCAACAGGCCACTTGCACGAAAAGACTGGCAAGATAAAATATACAAAACCAAGCGTGAAAAATACAATGCTGTCATCGACGAAGTCGTAGAACTCTCCAATGCCGGAAGACCGGTTTTGATTGGTACAACCTCTGTGGATATTTCAGAGTTGCTGAGTAAAATGCTTACGCTAAGAAAAATAAAACACAACGTACTTAACGCAAAACTCCACAAAAGGGAAGCAGATATTGTTGAAGAAGCAGGTCATGCAGGAGTAGTTACCATAGCCACCAACATGGCTGGTCGTGGAACTGACATCAAACTTTCTGAAGAAGTGAAGAAAGCAGGTGGTCTGGCTATTATTGGTACAGAACGCCATGATTCAAGACGTGTTGACAGGCAGTTAAGAGGACGTAGTGGACGACAAGGTGATCCCGGAAGTTCACAGTTTTATGTATCGCTCGAGGACAACCTGATGCGCTTGTTTGGTAGTGAACGCATTGCTAAACTAATGGACAGAATGGGATTACAGGAAGGCGAAGTGATTCAGCATTCTATGATTTCAAAGTCCATTGAACGTGCCCAGAAAAAAGTGGAAGAAAACAATTTTGGCATCAGAAAAAGATTACTGGAATATGATGATGTGATGAACGCCCAGCGTGAGGTAATTTACAAACGCAGGTATCATGCTTTGTTTGGTGAACGCCTTAAAGTGGATATCGCCAATATGATCTATGACACGGCAGAAGTCATTGCCGAAACCAATAAGCTTGCACAGGATTTCAAAAACTTTGAATTTGAACTCATCCGTTATTTTTCAATTAGTTCTCCAATAAGCGAAGAGGAGTTTGAGAAAAAAGAGCCTCTCGATATTGCCGGTATTGTTTACAAAGCTGCATACAAGCACTATGAGAACAAGATGATTAGAAACGCTGAGATTGCTTATCCGGTAATCAAAAACGTGTATGAACAACAAGGTGATAAATTCAAACGTATTTTAGTACCCTTCAGTGATGGTGTGAAAGTACTCAACGTGGCCACAGACCTTCAAAAAGCTTATGAAACTGAAGGAAAACACTTGATTCTTGATTTTGAAAAGAACATTACCCTTGCCATCATTGACGATGCGTGGAAAACCCACCTTCGAAAAATGGATGAACTGAAACAGTCTGTACAGCTTGCAGTACATGAACAAAAGGACCCGCTGCTCATTTATAAGTTTGAGGCTTATGAACTCTTTAAAGTAATGATTGAAAAAGTGAACAAGGATGTGGTTTCTTTCTTGTTTAAAGGAGAATTACCGCAACAAGATGAAGCTCAAATCCAAGAGGCCCGCCAGCGTAAGCCAAAGGAAAACCTAAAAACTCAAAAAGACGAAATCCCTAATATGGATGAGCGTGCCGCTCAATCCAGGGCCGCAGGTAATATGCAAGGCCAGCAACAAGCCATTACAGAAACCATCGTAAGGGACAAGCCCAAAATTGGACGTAACGACAAAGTTACCATCAAACACGTGATGAGTGGTGAAACCAAAGAGATGAAATTCAAGCAGGCCATCCCCCTGTTGGATAAAGGAGAATGGGTGTTGATTGATTAATATTACTTAAGGTGTTAAAAACAAAAAAGGTTGAAATTAAAATTTTCAACCTTTTTTGTTAAATATGAATTAAGCCCTTATCGCTCCAGTGTTATTTCAGAAATCAGCAAGGCTTCCACATCATTAACTATGGTCGTCATCTCAAGCAACAACACCATTTTGCTTTGCTGAAGTTCTAAAAATTGTGCAGACTGGGTTTCTCCTGTTGTAGCTTCGGTTATAACCAATTGATTCCCCACAATACTCCAACTTCCGGTTTGAAGTTCATTGGAAAAATCAACCGGAAACTCATCCGTTTCAGTTAACCCAAAAAATGTTGTGGTCAACACCATCGTGAATGTACCCGTTGGGATGACTTCTTTGGGGTTATCAGTAAAAAGAACCTGTGCGTCAAAGTCTTTCCCAAAACCGGAAAGAGTGCCTGTAAAAGTTTGTCCCTCAAAAACGATTATAGCCTCTCCTTCACTTTCCACTTTGGTTATCTCCCACTGTCCGGTTATATCAACCGACAAATCTACCGGGTTTGAACTATCATCATCACTGCTACAGGAGATAAAGACAAACATTACACTCACTAATAAAAGACTTATTTTTTTCATTCTTAGTTGTTTTTTTGCATTGCAAAAATATGTATAATGTTAAAATAAAAATAATTAATGTCCATTTGAATAAAATTAACTTGGCTAAAAACCGGGTTTCAATTATTTTTGGGATGATTTTTGTTATACTTTTACGGCATAATCAGGCTCATGAAATTTAAATTAACCATACTCGCTTTATTGCTTTACGGAACTATTATTTCTCAGGAGTTTGGTTCGCAGTTTCTCACCATTGATGAAAATTCGCTCCCTCAAATATTTGCACTTGAAAACAGCTTTTTTATTCATAAATACGACAAAGTGGTATTTACAAATACTTTAGGTGTTACTGCAAGTAATTATTGGAAAGCAGTGAGTATGGAAGATGCCTTAAACCGACAGGAAGCCTATCTCAACCGAAAAAACACTACCTCCAGACCTATCACAGCAGAAACACTTGGTTTTAGAAGGGTAGTCGAAAAAGAATCAGCAATCAGGGTTGAAGTGCGTGACCCTTATTTTACAAGACGCAATGGAATCAGGAATCAGGTTTACCGAGACGCCTCTATGCCATTTATGTACAACCCCTACTTTCCCAGATATGTTCCCGGGACGGAGTTTTGAGTTTTATTGACATAAGACTTCAGGACGTATGACTTAGGGCCAAAAAGTATTAGGTATTAAATACAAAGCTTTAAGATTCACTTAGTATAAAAACTTTGAACCTTGAACATTTAAACTACTTTCGGTCGTTCAATTCAATACTGCTTCAATTGCGTTTTGGTAAGTCTCAAACCTTGCTAAATCATTATGCCCCCCGCCTGTGACTTCAACAAAATGTTTTCCATTTTTTGGTGATGCCGCTTCAAATAGTCTTTTGCCTGATTTAAACGGCACAACATTGTCGCTTGTCCCGTGGATAATTACGGTTTTACAATCCACTTCCTTGATGTATTTATTGTTTTCAAAATGGTAACGAATAAGCAAACCCACGGGTACTATGGGAAACCTACTTTTGGCCACAGACTTCAAATTGTAAAAAGGTGATTCAAGCATAAGCATTTTTGGGTCATTTTCAGCGGCAAGCTTTGTTGCAAAAGCACCTCCCAATGATCTTCCGTAAAGGATGATTTGATTTTCGGGAAACCTTTCTTTTACATAGTCGTAAAACAATTGTGCATCGTTGTAAAGGCTTTCTTCGCTGAGTTTTCCGGTGCTTTTTCCATAAGTGCGGTAATCCATCACCAGTAAATCATAATTGTATTTTGTAAATCCGGAAGTAATTTCGCCCCAGCGGGATAAATCACCGGCATTGCCATGGAAATACAAAATGATGCCTTTGGGGTTTTCAGCTTTGAAATGAAGCGCATTCAAACTTGCCCCATCAGGGCTTTCAAGGAATATTTCTTTAAAAGGGGTGTCGAACGTATAGGTGTATTCCTGGGGGAGTTTTGATGGTAAAAAAATCAATTGTTCCTGAAAAAAAGCCATAAGCGCTGTGAGTATCACATAAAAAATTAATATGCCAAAGATAACCCTCTTAAACATTGTTTGAAATTTTCTTTTTCCCATGAATCACATTAAAGCTACTTCCTTCCAAATCAATTTTCACTTTTACGGAATGTATAATTTCTGAAAGCATTTTGTGGTAGGATTCAAAAGTATTCAGGTTTTTGTGTCCGCCACCAATCACAGCATACAATCTTGTATTTTTAGGGTTCAATTGAGATAGCTTTATACTGCTTGAAAAAGGAATCAATTTATCTTTGGTGCCATGTAGAATATGTATTGGGCATTTCACATATTTTATCCATTTATAAGTGGGCAATGGGTATTTCATGAGCAGTGAAAGTGGCATAAATGGCATATAACGGGCAGTCACCTTAGTGAGGCTGTAATAGGGCGCATCGAGTATAAGCATTCTGGGGTTGTTTTGAGAAGCGAGTTTAGTAGCAAACCCAGAACCCAGTGAACGACCATAAAGAATAATATAGCGCTCTAGCACCCTTTCCTTAATTTTATCATATACCAACTGCAAATCCTTTTGTATGGCCTTTTGGGTGCGTCTTCCTGTGCTTTTACCAAAACCACGATAATCCAGCATAATGACTTCAAAATTGTGCCTTGTAAAATCAACGGCAAATTTCCCCCAACCTTTGATACTTTTGGAATTACCTTTTAAATAGAGTACTACACCCTTTGGATTCTCCACCCTAAAATGAAGTCCGTTAATTGTAGCGCCATCTGCAGTATCGAGATTGTACTCTTCAACTTTTTGGTTTTCGTAATGAAATTGAAAATCCTTGGGTAGTTTTTCAGGTTTAAATAAAAAGTAATCTTGAAGATAATAGAGCAATATGCTTACTATTACATATATGGCTAGAATAAAAATCGTTATGTATAACCAGTTTGGCATATCTTTAAAAAAAAAGCCTGTTACGATTTGTAACAGGCAATTTAACAAAAATATCGTTAGGTTATTTAATAAGTGAAATTGATTTCATTTTTCCTTCAGATTCTATTTTAGAAAAGTACACACCATTTTTTAGCTGTACTGAAGGTATTGCTAAAGTTTGTTCTGAAGTTAAATTAGTATAAACTAGCTTTCCTGAAATATCAAAAATATTGATTTTCAATGTTTTAAACTCTGTGTTTTTAAGTATAAATTCATTATTTATGGCAACAGTATTTACAAAATAAACATCCTGAAGAAGGTCGTTTTCACTCAAACTTAAAAATTCAAAGAAAAAGGGCTCAGATGTAATTAAACAAGTTGGTGAACTATTAAATGCCACTTGAACTGTATAGTTTCCAGTAGCAACTGGTGTATAAAAATAAGTGTTAGCACCTGATATATTTGCGCCATCCAAATACCAGTTGTAATTAAAACCATTTTGAGTTGTGTACAAAGTGCCGTCAATTTCTTCAATTTCGACTTCCTCGCCCACTACAGTAAAAACTACTGGCACTCCACTTGATAGCCAAAATTGTGGGCATTGTGCATATGAAACACTCAGCAAATAAGAACCAGCTTCAGAAACTTCATAAAAATCCTGCGGGCCTTCATAAACAATTACACCATCTTTAAACCATCTGAAATTGCTTGGACCCGGAAATGCACTAGAAATAATAGAAGTTTGACCATAACACAAGGTGGTGTTTGAATCGTGAGAAATTGCCGGTGATTGAAATATCCAGGTATCAAACATAATATCATTTGAATCTTCAGTACAACCATCCTCAGTAATGGTTACAAAAACATAAGCAAAACCCAAATCGCCTGCTATTATACTTAGGGTATTGCTTGTCTCACCGGAAAAATTTGTTGGTGTTCCACTTGCAGAAAATTTGTACTTCCACTGGTAGCTGTCATACCCGGCGGGAGCAGTAAAAACAATCACCTGGTCTGAACAAACTACCTGGTTTCCTCCACTTAAATCGGGGTTTGAAGTAATAGTGCTATCAAAAGGGCATTGTGCTGAAACAATAGAGAGGCTAAAAACGAATAAAAGAAAGGGTAGAAAATTTTTCATTGTTAAAATTTTGATTGATTGTTCTAGAGACGAAAATATTTAAAAAGTGTTACAAAAAAAACCGGAAGACAAATTATTCTGTCCGGATGCACTCATAAATTATCATTGTGTTGATTTTATTTATGGTGCATAAAATTTTGTTTAGCAAGTAATTCCTCGATTGTTTCAACGTGATTTTCATCAGGCACACAACAATCTACCGGGCAAACAGCTGCACACTGAGGCTCTTCATGAAATCCTTGACATTCTGTACATTTATCGGGAACAATATAGTAAATTTCATCACTAACGGGTTCTTGTACCGCATCAGCATCAACTTCATTTCCATTGGGCAACACTACTCTGCCCTCTAAATCAGTTCCGTCTGAATAACGCCAGTCGTCTGCTCCTTCATAAATTGCAGTATTGGGGCATTCCGGCTCACAAGCTCCACAGTTGATACATTCATCAGTGATTATAATTGCCATAGTTTTCTTTTTCTTTCCTTAAATTTGCACAAAAATAACGCCAAAAGAATTCATAACCAAATTGCTTTATGACATTAACAGAACGAATCAACGCGTATATCACTTTAGGAAAATTTCTATCGCAATTTGCAGAGTATCCACCCAAAAAACTTGAAAACATTCCACACAATGAACTCTTTTTTGACGGAATGCTTCACCAACTTAAACTTGCTGAAGAACACAACGCTTGGTTTAACAAAGAAAATACCCGGTTTGCAATCAACAGTTGGGCAGAAGCTTTGAAGGTTGACAATCTGGAAAAATGGGTTTCTTCATATAAATTAGATGAAGTTTCACCAAAAACAGTTGCTATAATCATGGCCGGAAACATTCCCCTGGTTGGATTTCATGATTTTTTATCTGTGTTGATTACCGGACACAACGTCATCGTTAAGCAATCTTCAAAAGACAAACATCTACTCCCCTTCCTTGCCAAATACTTGGAACAAGTCGAGCCCGGATTTCAAGGAAGAATTAACTTTACGGAAGAAAAATTGTCCGATTATGACGCCATTATCGCCACAGGAAGCGACAATACTGCCCGTTATTTTGAATACTATTTCAAAAGTAAACCTCATATCATCAGAAAAAACAGAAACTCTGTAGCTATCCTTACAGGTAACGAAAACAAATCGCAGCTCAAAAGTCTAGGAGAAGACATTTTTAGATATTTTGGACTTGGATGTCGCAATGTTTCTAAACTTTTTGTGCCTAATGATTACAATTTTACCGGCTTATTTGAAGCAGTTTATGACTGGCAGCAGTTGATGGATATTCATAAATATTCCAATAATTATGATTACAACAAGGCCGTCTATCTAATGAGCGAATTCAAATTTCTCGACAATGGCTTTTTTATGCTTAAAGAAGACGAAAGTTACAGCTCCCCCATCGCCACTTGTTTTTTTGAGTATTATGAAAATCAAGATTCCTTAAAATCAAAGCTTCAGGAAGATGCCGACAAAATTCAGTGTTTGGTGGCCAACGGATATTCGGAAAACGAAATCGATTTTGGACAAACTCAAAACCCTCAACTTTGGGATTATGCAGACGGGGTGGACACTGTTAGTTTCTTGTTGAAAATTTAATTTTTTAACTTAGATATTTCAGCTAATAGTCAGTATTTTAGCATCTTTAATAACCACCCGATTCACCAAAATATATGAAAATACACAACTTTAGCGCAGGACCAAGTATATTACCTCAAAGCGTTTTTAAACAAGCCGCAGCAGCTGTTTTAGATTTTAACAACTCTGGATTGTCCATACTTGAAATTTCCCATCGCAGTAAAGATTTTGTTTCAGTAATGGAACAGGCCCAAAATCTGGCTTTAGAACTCTTGGGGTTAAATGGCAAGGGCTATACGGCTTTATTTTTGCAGGGTGGTGCCAGCTTGCAATTTGTGATGGTTGCACAAAATTTACTTAACATTAAAGCAGGATACATCAATACCGGAACCTGGTCAAACAATGCCATTAAAGAAGCAAGGTTTTTTGGTGAAATGGTTGAAGTGGCATCTTCAAAAAATCAAAACTACAACTACATCCCCAAAAACATTAAGATACCTTCAGACATAGATTACCTGCATTTAACCACCAACAACACCATTTTTGGAACCCAGTTTAAAGAATTTCCTAATAGTACGGTTCCTGTTGTATGCGATATGAGCAGTGATATATTTTCAAGAGACATCGACTACAGCAAATTTGATTTGATTTATGCAGGGGCGCAAAAAAACATGGGCCCGGCGGGAACAACACTGGTCGTGATTAAGGATGCCATTTTGGGAAAAGTCAACAGACCGATTCCCAATATATTGAATTATAAATTGCACATTGAAAAAGAAAGTATGTACAACACCCCAGCAGTTTTTGCCGTGTTTGTGTCAATGCTTACACTAAAATGGATCAAAGAAAATGGTGGAATCGTTGCTATTGAAAAAGAAAACAATAAAAAAGCATCACACCTCTATTCAGAGATTGATCGCAATCCGCTTTTCAAGGGCTTTGTAGAACATCCTGAAGACCGTTCTGTGATGAATGCCACCTTCAATCTTCTGGATGAAAGCCATAAAGAAACTTTTGACGCTCTTTTAAAACAAGCCGGAATAAGTGGTCTCAACGGCCACCGAAGCGTTGGGGGTTACAGGGCATCTATGTATAATGCCCTGCCTTTTGAAAGTGTAAAAGTGCTCGTTGATGTCATGCAGGAACTGGAAAATAAAATTTAAATCATTACAAGAACACCTCGTCATCACGAGTGATAGCGAAGTGAAACCATTAACTATTCACTATTAACAAACCAATGAAAATATTAGCCAACGACGGAATATCACAAAGCGGCATTGACGCCCTGGAGCAAGCAGGATTTGAAGTAATTACCACAAAAGTTGCCCAGGAGCAAATCATCAACTATGTAAATCAACATCAAATAGATGTAGTGCTTGTTCGCAGTGCTACAACAGTAAGAAAAGAAGTGATTGATGCCTGTCCGTCTTTAAAAATAATAGGTCGTGGCGGTGTTGGAATGGACAACATTGATGTTGCTTACGCTAGAGAAAAAGGTCTGCACGTCATAAATACTCCCGCAGCATCATCGGCATCTGTGGCTGAATTGGTATTTGCACACCTTTTTAGCGGAGTGCGTTTTCTATATGACGCCAACCGCAACATGCCTCTGGAAGGAGACAGCAGATTCAACGAACTGAAAAAAGCCTATGCCAAAGGCATTGAACTGCGTGGAAAAACTCTCGGGATTATCGGGATGGGTAGGATTGGTCAAGAAGTCGCAAAAATCGCACTGGGATGTGGTATGGAAGTCATAGCACACGATAAATATATTGACTCGGTTACTGTGGATGTGAGCCTGTTTAACGGGGAATCTATCGCTGTAAAAATTGACTCTATCCCTTTAACAGATGTTTTAAAACGAAGTAACTTTATCAGCTTGCATGTGCCTGCTCAAAAGGAATTTGTAATCGGTCAGGCCGAAATGGAACAAATGAAACCCGGTGCCGGTCTCATCAATGCCGCCCGTGGCGGTGTAATTGATGAAGTGGCCTTGCTAAAAGCATTGGATAGTGGTCACCTGAGCTTTGCCGGGCTTGACACTTTTGAAGAAGAACCCTCTCCTGCTATTCAGGTTTTGATGCACCCAAAAGTATCATTAAGCCCGCATATTGGTGCAGCCACTCTGGAAGCTCAGAATCGTATTGGCACAGAACTGGCCGAGCAAATTGTCTCAATTTTAAAAGAATAGTTTCTAGTATAATTATAATTAATATACCCGTAGTGCATTATAGAAAAAGTTGCTCAAAATACTAAAAATTAGTATATTGTATTGGTTACCAATCAAATAC
>ERZ869909.1395-NODE-1395-length-19651-cov-90.106314_pt1 | contig 19651 bp, 15 predicted proteins | sample MGYA00520892_ERZ869909 | MGnify/ENA primary metagenome ERZ869909 (study PRJEB32215, sample SAMEA104723947) | bioreactor metagenome | biome: bioreactor; feature: anaerobic bioreactor; material: water | place: China | collected 2015-03-12 ... | reverse complement strand
CCGCTTCAGACGAAATTCGGGGTTAAGATAACAATGATCAAGCCGCAACAACAATCAACCGGCGCGCGTGTGCTTGAAGCGGGCTCTCCTTCCGGGCTTTTGCAGCTTCAGGCGGCGCAATGGACCGACCATGTCCTGTTCTGCCTGCCCGATTCCGTGGCAGCGCTTTGGCCTGACGAACAGGCGGCCTGGCGCTATGGCGAAATGGAGCGGGCGGTAGAGCAACTGGCGGGGCGCTACGCCGATGCCGGGTATGGCAACGGCCACCGGGTAGCGCTGTTGCTGGAAAACCGGCCCAGCCATTTTCTGCACTGGCTGGCGCTGAACCGCTGCGGGGCCAGTGTGGTGCCGGTGAACCCCGATTACCGGCACGAGGAAATGCTCTACCTGCTGTCGCACAGCGAGGCATGCCTAGTCGTTTCCCTGCCCTCCCGCCTGCCCCAGATTGCCCCGGCCGCGCAGGAAACCGGCACCGCCATCATCGGCCCTGACGATACGCCACCCGCGCCCCCTTCTGCCAGCACTCCGAACGGTGACACGCTCGAAGCCGAGGCCGCGCTGGTCTATACATCGGGCACGACCAGCAAGCCCAAGGGCTGCATCCTGTCCAACCGCTACTTCCTGAACTGGGCGTGGTGGTATGGCGAACAGGGTAGCGCCATTGCGTTGCGGCCCGGGCAGGAGCGGCTGCTCACCCCGTTTCCGACATTTCATGTCAACGCCATGGGGCATTCCTTCATGGGGATGCTGGGTGCGGGCGGGGCGCAGATTATCCTTGACCGGTTCCATCCCAAAAGCTGGTGGCAGACCGCCGTTGATACCGGTGCAACCTGTTTCCACTATCTTGGCGTTATTCCGGCGATCCTGCTGGAACTGCCAGAAACGCCACAGGATCGCGCCCATCAGATGCGCTTTGGGCTGGGTGGCGGCGTGCACCCGGATCATCATGCCCGCTTTGAGAAGCGCTTCGGCCTTCCCCTGCTTGAAGGTTGGGCGATGACAGAAACCGGCGGTGCGGGCACGCTTTGCGCCTCCGACACGGATCGCCATGTCGGCACCCGGTGCATTGGTCGCCCCGATCGCCCCGGCCCGCCGCTGGAGGTGCTTCTGGTCGATGACGATGGCCAACCCGTGGCCGAGGGGCAACCGGGCGAGCTTCTGGTGCGGGCCTCGGGCGGCAACCCCAGGCAGGGATTCTTTTCCGGTTACCTGAAAGATCCCCAAGCCACGCAAGAGGCCTGGCGGGGGGGCTGGCTGCACACTGGCGATGTCATGCGCCAGGGGCCGGACGGCGCCCTGCATTTCGTGGATCGCCGCAAGAACATCATCCGTCGCTCGGGCGAGAATATCGCAGCGGTCGAGGTTGAAACCGTGATTGCCGCGCTGCACGGCGTCCGGCAAGTAGCGGTGGTGGCCACCCCTGACCCGCTCCGCGAGGAAGAGGTGTTGGCCATCGTCGAGGCAATCCCCGGCCATGACCGAGCCGCACTTGCGGAGGACATCTTTGAGGCCTGCGCCAAACATCTGGCCTATTACAAGGTGCCTGGCCTTCTGGTCTTTACCGACTCAATGCCCACCACCACCACCCAGAAGATCCGCAAGGCAGCGCTGCGCGATATCGCGCAGGCCCCGTCGGACCAACCCGGTGCGGTGGACTGGCGCAGTCGGAAGGCCGGGTTACGCGGGGGGAAGTCATGAGCGTTGCTTATGACGATGTGGTTCTCGCCACCCCGGTAACCGTGCCCTACGAGAAGTTTTCGATCCGCGGTGCGCAGCACTTCCTGGGCCGGGCATTGCGCGGTTTGCTGGAAGTTTCGGGGCTGGACCGGTCGGCCGTTGACGGGCTTTGTGTCAGCAGCTTTTCGCTGGTCCCCGACAGCGGCATCGGCCTCGCCCGCGCGCTTGGTTTGGAGCTGAGTTGGCTGGATACCATCCCATTGGGCGGGGCATCTGGCATTGTTTCGATCCGGCGCGCGGCACGCGCGGTTCAATGCGGCGATGCGCGCTTTGTTGCCTGCATGGCGGGCGACACCAATCAACCCGGCGGCTTTCGCGAAAACACGGCCCGGTTCAGCCAGGCCACGCAAGACGCCGTTCATCCGATTGGCGCGGGCGGGCCAACGCAGGGTTTTGCGCTGATAACCGATGCCTACATGCGCCGCACCAGCTGCCGGGCAGAGGATTTCGGCACGCTCTGCATCGCCCAGAGAGACAATGCAGCAGCCAACCCGCTGGCGCTTTTGCGCACGCCCCTGAGCATGGATGCCTATCTGGCGTCGCGTCCGATATCGACACCGTTGCGCATGCTGGACTGCGTTTTGCCCTGCGCCGGCGCCGAGGCATTTCTGGTCATGCGCCGTGCTGATGCTCTGGCGCTCAAACTACCCCATTGCAAACTGCTGGCCGCCAGCGAACGCCACAATGCCTTTGCCGATGATCCCATCCAGTCGCGCGGCGGGTGGGAGCGCGACGCCAATGCCCTCTTTGCCCAAGCGGGACGCGACACAGCCGACATCGACCTTGTGCAGACCTATGACGACTATCCGGTGATGAGCTTCATTCAACTTGAAAATCTGGGCTTCTGCCCCACCGGTGCGGCGGCCAAGTTCATCGCTGCGCATGATCTGCGCGCCTCGGGCGATTTTCCGGTCAATACCGGCGGCGGTCAGTTGTCCGTGGGACAGGCCGGGGCGGCGGGGGGGTTTCTGGGCATTAACGAGACTATCCGCCAACTGACCGGGCAGGCAACCGGCACGCAGGTTGAAAACGCCAGAACCGGGCTGGTCAGTGGCTTCGGCATGATCGCCTATGACCGCGGCCTTTGTTCCGGCGCCGCCATTCTGGAGGCCGCATGACTCCCCAGCCCCTACCCCCCCGGTTGCGCAGCCGCGTCGCCCTTGGCCTGACCGCCATCGCCGCCGAAGGCCGCTTCGCTCTTCAGACTTGTAAAAGTTGTGGTGCCGCGCAGTATCCGGCACAGGAAATCTGCGCCGCCTGCCTTGGCGTCCAACTTCATTGGCAAGATGCGGAACCCGAAGGCGTTGTGATCGCCAGAACCGAGGTGCACCAATCCCTTGAGCCGGGATTCGACAGTTTGCTGCCGCTGGCAACGGGGCTGGTGCGCCATGAATCAGGCGTCACCCTGCTGTGCTTTCTGCACCCCGGCTGTACGCCCGATACGCGCGTGCGCCTGCATCTGCGTCTGGACAGGGGTGGCGCGGCGGTGCCGGTTGCCACGCCCCACGATACAGACCTGAAACAGGAGGCCAGCTTGGCTCATTTCTCGCGCAGCGCCCACGGCCGTAACGTGCTGATCACCGATGCCAGCCATGCAGTCGGGCAGGCATGTGCCCAGGCGATTGTCGCAGCGGGGGCAGCCAAGGTTTGGCTGGGGATGCCTGACGGTTCAACATCGACCGGTGCAACTGGCGAAATTGCACTGCCGCTGAACCTTGTGAAGCCTACCGAGTCCCGGCATGAGCTGGACGGCATCGCCCCCCAGGTCGATCTCGTCGTGTTCACCCCATCGCGAGAACCTGCCGCCGATACGCGCCCCGAAGACAGTCTCGCAGCCTTTGCGCTGGTGTCAGAGGCACTCGCCCCGGCCCTCGAAGCCCGGCGCGGCGGTTGGGTCAGCGTGCTGTCGGCGGCGGCCTTTGCCCTGCCGCCCCGGCAAGCGGCCTTTGCCGCGCGCATGGCGGCATTGGATGCGCTGTCGCGCGGCCTGCGCGCACGCCTGCTGGCGGCGGGCGGGCATGTCATGATCGCCTGCCCCGGCCCGCTGGATCTGCCCGGCACCGCAGCACGACCGGGGCCGAAACTGACGGTGGACCGGCTCGGCCACGCCATTTGTCGCGCGCTCGATCAGGGAATCGAAGATCTGTTCCCCGATCCCGTATCGCAAGATCTGCGCGCCCGCGCCCTTGCCGCGCCGAAAACACTGGAGCGCGAACTGGCACAGATGCCGGACGACTACTGGCGATAGAAGCAGCATCACCCAGCCAGGGCGAATGTCGCCGCGCCGGTCTGTCGATCAGCTGCGCCTCATGGCGCAGCATCCGGCGTGGTGAAGGTCTCGGCCTCACGCAGCATCCGGATGACCTCGTCGTCGGAAACCTGACCAAACTCGTTGTAATGCGCTCCGATCGCGAAGAAGCGCAGCGGCTGGGAAAGGCAGATCAGGTGGTCTACCTCTGATGCCAACTGCTCGACCTTGTCGGGTGGTGCGACAGGCACGGCGAGGGTAAGGCTGCGTGGCCGCCTGCGCCGTACGCCACGAAGCGCGGCGCGGGTCGTGGCACCGGTGGCGATACCGTCATCAACGACAATGGCATCGCGCCCCTCGAGAGGCACGACGTTGCGGTTGCCAAGATAAAGCTTGCGCCGGCGGTCGATCTCGTCGAGCGCACTTCGCTCGGCCGCGTCGAGGTCAGCCTGACTCAACCCCGCCATCTCCACGACGTCGCGGTTGACCACAAGTTGCGGCTCATCACCGTCGACCACGGCCGCCGCGGCAAGCTCGGGGTGCCAGGGAACACCAAGCTTGCGCACCATCACCAAGTCAAGCGGGGCGCGGAGGATGCGGGCGATTTCGAGTGCCACGGGAACACCACCCCGCGGCAGAGCGAGGAGCACCGGATCATCGAGTTCGGGATGTTCGCGCAAAAGTGTGGCAACCGCACCGGCCAGACGGATACCGGCGCTCCGCCGGTCGTTAAAACGCTCCTCGATCATGATGGCCCTCGATGAAAATGTGTTTCGAACCAATCACCGGCGAGGTCGATCACCGCTTCCAGTGTTCCCGGCTCCTCGAAAAGATGCGTCGCACCAGGCACAATCTCCAGCCGTTTCGGCCCGGCGAGGCGGGAGAGCGCGTCGCGGTTAAGGTCAAGCACGGCATGATCGGCACCGCCGACGATCAGGAGCACGGGCACACGGACCTGCTCAAGCGCTTTGTCGGCAAGATCAGGCCGGCCACCACGGGATACGACGGCGGCGACGTCCGAAGCGTCAGCCGCAGCGACCAGCGCCGCTGCGGCACCGGTGCTGGCACCGAAGAGGCCGACGGGCATGTCAGCGACTTCGTCATGGGCCCAGTCAAGCGCCTCGCCAACCCGCGCGGCGAGCAGCGGGATGTCAAAGACATTATCGCGGTCTGCGGCCTCGGCCTCGGTCAGCAGGTCGAAGAGAAGCGTCGCGAAGCCACGGGCACACAGGGCATCCGCGACGTAGGTGTTGCGTGGACTAAGCCGGCTGCTGCCACTGCCATGAGCAAAGACGACAAGGCCGCGCGCCGCCTCAGGAATGACAAGTTCGCCTTCCAGCCGTCGGGGGCCGATGCTGGCCTTGCGCCGCTGCATTGTCACGTCCTTCCATGATGGCGATGAATTGTGTTGGCAGATTGCTCCAGCTGTTGCGCCAGTTGCGCGTTTCCAGCGCAGTCAGCGATGGCGGTTAAACGCGCCATGTTGTGAAAGGCGGTTTTGACGCCGGTCTGCATGGCACCCCCCACGATGGTAAGATAACACAATGCCACGAATCACGGGGCATGCACCATGATCGGGATCAATCATGGCAACGCTTGCAAACGCGGGAGAAACCGCAACGCGATGAGGCATGGCAAGGAATCGACGCATTCGCGACGAGCGATGAACACGATCTGCATCGACCGCTGTCAGGAACTGCTTTTCGTTGGTAAAAGTTTGGAATGTTGCGAATGGAAACGGCAAAGCTTGTAGAAGGAATAACCCGCGCACTTGCGACCGAAGTGGATGACGACGCCACGGTGGAGATCCGCGAAACGCATATGTCCTGGGTGTTCCTGACCGAAAAACATGCCTACAAGCTCAAGAAGCCCGTGAAGTTGCCACATCTGGATTTCAGCACGGCAGCGCGACGGCGGCATTTCTGCGAGGAAGAGGACCGGCTGAACCGGAGGCTCGCTGCCGACACCTACCTCGGTGTCGTCGCGGTGTATGGATCGGACGAAGCTGGCTTCGGGTTCGACAGGCACGGCCCGGCCGTGGACTGGCTGGTGAAAATGAAACGCCTGTCTGCGGAGAAAATGCTGGATAGACGCATCGAGAACGGCAGCGTTCAGGGGCACGCAATCGAGCATCTGGCGCAGCATCTCGCCAGTTTCTACCGCGCCTTGCCCGCCGAGCAATCCGCAGGCGCGACTGTCATCCATCGCCTGAAAAGAGAACTGGCGATCGACCGCCGCGTTCTTCTGGACCCGCGTTTCGAGATTGGAAATAAAGCAGAAACGCTCGCATCAAGTGCGGAGAGCGCTCTGGAAATCCTTGCAGACGAAATCGGCGCCCGCGCCGCCCGGGGGCGGATCATAGAGGGGCACGGCGATCTGAGACCCGAGCACGTCTGGCTTGGAGAGCCGTTGCAGATCATCGATTGTCTGGAATTCAACCGGGAATTGAGACTTCTCGATAGTTACGACGAGGTGCGCGGTCTTGGCATGGAATGCGCCGTTCTGGGCGCCCGCTGGGTCAGCGACAGCCTTCTGGCTGGCGTGGTCAGGCATCTCGGCGACCCGCCCTCGCCCGAGCTCATGGCCTGTTACGCGGCGCTGCGCGGGTTGACACGCGCGCGACTTTGCGTTGCGCATCTGCTTGAAACGCCGGTTCGAAAGCCGCAGAAATGGCGACCACTCGCGGCGCGCTATCTGGACGAGGCCGAGCGCGCCTGCGTCAGTCTTCCAGCGCGATAAGATCGTCTAGCGGATCTCCTGCGTGCAGCCGCTGGATGGCCTTCGCAATCATCGGGGCAATGGTGACGACCTCCAGCCGATCGCTTTTGACAAACCTTGCCGCCGCCACGCTGTCAGTGACGATGATCCGGTCAATCGCAGGATCATCGAGGACTTCCCCACGTTCCGGCACGAAAAGACCGTGTGTCGCCATCGCATAGACCGCAGAAGCGCCATGCTCACGGCATGCATGCGCTGCGCGCAAGAGCGTACCGCCGGTGCTGACCATATCGTCGACGATGAACACCGATTGGTTTGCAACATCGCCCGCAAAGAGGGAGCCGGAAACCACACCACGGCTGCGATGCTTCTCCATGAAGCCGAAGGCCGCTTCCTGGCCTGTTTGTCGCTCATAACTCTCCCGCATCAGTTCGGCCCGCTTCACGCCGCCCCCGTCTGGCGAAAAGACGGTGACACCGCTCTCGCCCGCCAGTGCCTCGATGCGCGCACTGAACAGCGATCGCGCCTCCAGATGAATCGTGCCGCACCGAAAGGCGTTCTGAAAGGCCGCTATGTTGTGGACATCGAACGTGATCAACCGATCGCAGCCGACCGCATCAAACAGGCGCGCAACATGGCGCGTTGTGACCGGATCGTGGCGCTTGGTCTGCCGGTCCTTGCGCGAATAACACAGGTAGGGGGCAATCGCGGTAATTCGCTCTGCACCGTTTTCCCGGCATGTGGCCAGAAAGAACAGCAGCCGTATCAGGCGCTGATCGGTCGATGCATCGCTGCCACCGGAAAGATCGGCGATGACAAACACATCCTGGCCGCGCACGCTTACCATCGGTCGCGCCTTGTGTTCGCCACCTTCGAAGTCCCTGTGTTCATGCGGATCGAGCGGGTGGGAAAGCTCCGTTGCCACGGCGTCCGCAAGCGTGGAATTCCCCTCAAGGGCAAATAATCGCATTCTGCTTCTCCTTCTGGTCAGCCTAACCGAGCACGGAGCATGCCCATATCGGTGATCATATCAGACAGCCTGACTTCGGCGCGCCGGGCAATGACATATCCATCGGCTGGGCCCAGAACCAACGATATGCGAAGACTGTTGTTGCATCCGGGCTGCGCAAATGCGCCTCAAGCTGATTTTGGCCGGCTTGTCACCGCCGCGATCAGTCCGAGTGATGTTGATGAAGTAAAAGGCGCGGTAGCTGAAGTTCGCCAGCATCATTCGCAAACAGGCAATGACCGCAATGCATGGTCCGTAAGTAGGAGATTTGGTATGACAAACTTGAAGCCGTGCAATTCGAACGGCCGGCCTTGGCGGACATGCGCGATTTCCGCGGTGCGGTCGATCTTCAGGCGTTGCCGGATGGTGACGGCCTCATGCGCATCGACATCCAGAATACCGAGGGTGACGTGCTGGGCAGCCACAGACTGACTGAGGGTGTTGTGACAGGCCCAAATGGCCGGAGCATGAACCTTCCGAGACGGCCGCCATGATTCGGCCCCATTTGAGCCATGCGTCCGCCCGATTCGGCGGCGACCGTGTCCAGCAGATCAGAGTTACATCGGCTGTCGCTCCAATCCTGGGCAGAGGCTGTGGATATCTGGCGAGAAAACCCGTGATTGCCTCTCCACCGCCACCAAAGAGGCAACCTTGGGTTGTAAATTGTGCACGATTTCCAATTTTTGTTAACTTTTCGGCCCCCTTGTGTAATATTTACTTGGGAGCTGCGAGGGAGGTACGCAACAAAAGCAAATGTGCGGCAATCTAAAAAATCCAATGTAAACGAGCAGTTATGCATTCGCTTCGTGCTTTCGTCTCTACATGCTCTGTACCTGTGGCCCGTTTTGGGCTGTGATTGCCAGAATTGGAGACTTTTATGATCCACAAAGTTTCCGTCAGCGCTTTAGCGCTTTCATCTTGTGGCACGGCTGCTCCTGCCATTGCGCAAACAAACATCATCCACGCTCCGGACCCAGCTTCTGACAGTTCCGACACCCTGGTCCGGGAAATCTCGTCCCTCGAAATCACCAAAGGCGCCGGCCAAATGGTGATTGAAAACAAATCTGACAACACAATGGGCAACCCGACATCGGGTGTAGCCACTCCAACGGACAGGCCGATCACGATCCACGGTCCGACTGAGGGCATCCATTTTCATATGCCTGGCATTTTCATGAACTGGACACGGGCGCGGCACGGCGAACCGATCGTCACTGAGCCTGACTTGTTTCAGACCGCATTGGAGGCGAAAATCGCGCCCGCATTGTAGGGCTTGTTTCTGGAAGCATTTCCGTAGCGTGAGCTGCGAGCGATTCCCCGGGCAGGTACGCCTGCCCCGGGGGTGTGTTCTGTGCCCGGCATTTGTGTTCAGTGTAGGTTCCAAGGTGCGATCATGCGCAACCTTTCAGTACCAGTAGGGTTTGTGGCGGCCCTTAGCGTCACGACACTTTGTATCAGTACCCCTGCCGTGGCACAGAACATCACAAATAATCCTGCCCCTAAAGTGACAATCCACATCTCTGTCAGAGAGATCGTGGTTCATGATGGCTTGGGGCGCGCAGGTTTCACGTTCGCTCCCACTGCTCTGCCCCCATGAGAACTGGATTGTTTGAAACTGGAGTTTCCGGCGATCCAAGATCCGCAGGCAGGGCACGCTTGTTCAGCATCTCTGCATACCTCGATTGCGCAACAAGATTGCGCAAAAAGCTGACGCGGCGCGCGCTAGGCCCTTGTTGTATCACGCCGAGAAAAATTCACCCAAGCTATTGTAATTTAATCGTTAAATGGAGTTTTCAAATGATCAAATTAGGCTTTGGCCGCTTTTACCGAATCGCGTAAGCTGTGAGTGTATGTGTGTGCGAGTTTAAGGAGTAGTTATGGAAAGTGCCCAGCTCACTGATACAGTCGCTCGCTTTCCCGCAACATCGGCGCAGCAACGCTTCTGGTTTCAGGAGATGGCCAAGCCGGGCGATATCGAACTGAATATCGCCGTCCGATGGGAGATCCGGGGCACCTTTCGCGTATCGGACATAGAACAGGCGGTTCAGCTGATCACCAGCCGGCATGAAATGCTGCGCTCCCGCTTCGTGGAAGAGAACGGCGAGCTTTGGCAAGAAGTTGCCGCAAGCGTTCAGTTCCACCTTGGTGTGGTTGATCTGCGTGCCGTTGCGCCGCCGGACCACGAGGCGCGCGTTGTCACGATGGCGCGCGAACTGGCCGCGCAACCGTTTGACCTCACGCGTCCCTGTCAGTTGCGGATGACACTGGTCCGCCTTGCCGCCGACCGCGCTGCAATCCTGATTGTGGCGCATCACATCGCCTTTGACGGCTTTTCAATTGGCGTTCTAGGCAATGAACTTGGTCAGATCGTGCAGGCATTATCGGAAAACCGCGCACCTGACCTGCCGGAGCTTGCGCTGCAATATGGCGACTTTGCCCTTTGGGAAAAGGAACTGGAGGCGTCGGGCGCGCTGGAAGAAGATGGGCTTTTCTGGGAAAGGAAGCTGAAAGACGCGCCATATTTCGAGCTTCAGACCGATTTCCCCCGCCCGACAATCCGCACAACCACTGGCAAAACCTTGATAAAGGCTTTTCCCACCGATTTTGACGCCAGGATGACGGCGTTCAACAAATCGGTTGGAATTTCGTTCTTCACGCTGGGTGCCGCAGTGATGAGCGCCGCGTTGCACCGGATGACCGGACACACCGACATCCTGTTTGCTTCGCCGGTTGCCGGACGAACCGACATCGAAATCGAAAAGCTGATCGGCGTTTTCATCAACACGCTCGCGATACGGATCAGCGTGCATCCTGATGAATCGCTGCTGGAGCATATTGATAGGGTGCGCGACGTGGTGAAGGAAGCGTTGCTGCATCAGGGCTACCCTTTCGACAATGTTGTCCGCCGCCTGAAACGCCCGCGTGATACAAGCCGGACGCCCTTGGTTTCGCTCAATCTGAACATGCAGCGTGTGTTCTTGCAGGAGCGCCGCTACGGCAACTTCGAGATGATCTCGGTTCCATCGCACATGCCGGGCGTTTTCTATGACATGAACGTTCAGATTATCGGCCGCAATACCGGCTGGAAGCTGATGATCGATTACAACGACTCGCTGTTCAAGGCGGAGACAGTCGAAGGTCTGGCCGACCTGTTGCTGGCGACCTTCGAGACCACACTGGCCGAACCCGCACGCAAGCTTTCTACCCTTCCGTTTGAGCGGGCAGCCCCCCCTTCCGCTGTGGAGGTCGTCCCTCTTGCCAAGGTTCAGCCACAACAGGGCTATCCGCACAGCAGCGATGAGATCGAGAGCGCCGTGCAACGGATCTGGGCAGATGTTCTGGGTATTCCGGTGTCAGACTGCACGGGTGATTTCTTCGACCTCGGCGGTTACTCCTTGCGGGTGTTGCGCATGCTCGCGCGTATCGAAGAAGAGTTCGGCCACCGCATGCCGCTGGCCGCCTTTCTGGCTGATCCGACTCTGGATGGTTTCGCCAGCGCCCTGCGTGATGCATTGCAGCGCAGCGCCAACGGGGACACCATCGAAGACACCGAAGAGCGTATCCTGGATGTGCTGACATTGCGGCCTGGCACCGAAGGCAGCCCGGTGATTGCAACGATCAACCAGCCGTTTCTGTATCATGCAATGGCGCAAATCATCAAAGACGATCTGGAAGTCGCCAATCTCTTTGTTCCCGACAGTGAAGCTTTCAATCTGATGAAGGAAATGGATTTCGGAACGATAGCAGATGAAGCTGCTCATTTGCTGCGCGCCCGCTATCTTGGCCGCCCGCTCGTATTGTGTGGGCATTGTGTCGATGGATTGCTGGCGTTGCGTATCGGCCAGAAGCTTGAGGAAGCAGGCAAAGATGTCATCGCGGTCGCCATGATCGACGCCTGGGAGCCAAGTCGATTTGTCCGCAGGACAAGCTTTGAGCGCTTCACGACACGATGGACCATTCGTGCCCGGCGCTGGCGGCATTATCTGGGTGAAAAGCTCAGGGGCCAGATTGGCTGGAAAGAGCTGTTGCTGAAGAACAATCTGGGTACCGGCATACTGCGTCGTCTGGGCATGGCCGAACCTGAAACCGAAGCCGAGCGTCTGGCGGTCGAAGTCAATTACCAGCTTGTCCGGGCCAGCCGCAAAGACAGCTTTGGCCACTATTCCGGTGAGGTGGTTTTGTTCAAGACCAGAGCGCATACCGACGCTGCCCTGAAACAGACGTTCGGCTGGTCAGATCTTCTGGCCGCCGATACCACGGTCTACCCCCTCGTTGGCTGGCACGAGGATGCGCTGCTGAAATCAGGGTTCGCGCGCATTGCGCAGGTGCTTGAGGCAAAGATCAACCGCCACCGTCAAGTGCCCGCTCTGGGAAACGGGAGCGCGGAAACGAATGTTCGCTGAAACACCCAAACCCCTGCGGCTGGTGCTTGTCCATAATGCCGATACCACGCTCCCTGTCTGGGTTGCCCGACTGATCGAACGGTTGGACCAAGACCCCGCTTTCTCGCTTGTCGGCACAATTGACGGACACGCCAGAACATCGGCGCAGAATGGCGCTTCGCTGATGCTGTCGCTGGAACGCCTGATGCAACGAAGCCTGTCCACCCCGACATCCGTATCGCAGGCGAAGCGTTTGATGGCGGGACTGCCCGTTCTTGACGACACAAACGACGGGCCGGTTGCTGATATCGCGCTTGCGCTCAGCGGGTATTCGCTGTCAGCAGAAGAACTGGAAAGGCTGGTCACTGAAGAATGGTCGCTTCTGATGGCCGATGCGCCCCCCCAATTGGCTGAACGGGCTGTGATGGACGCCCTGTCAGCAGGTGCACCGTCGATCCCGCTTTCTTTGATGAAGCGCACCGCCGCTGAGCCGAACAACCACTGCTTGCTAAGCGCACAGTACAATATCAAACCCAGCGCGGTATTGATGTGCGCGTTTCTGCAAGACAAGGCTGTTCCGTTTGTTCAGCGGGCACTGAAATGCCGGTCCGTCGGCCGCGCCATCGACACTGGCGTGACTGCCTGCCCACAGGATCAGCGCACCGTCGACATGAAGAACACCCCATACCCGGCCGTGCTGATAAGTGCGGTCGCCCGGCGCCTTGTCGATAAAGCGCGCGAGCACCTCGATCGCCCGACCGACAACTGGGAGCTTTGTGTCGGAGAGGGCCTCCCACCTGAACTTGACCTGACATCACTGACCCCGCTGCCGCGTCTGAGCTGGATGATGGCAGACCCGTTCCTGATGGAACACGAGGGCGCATTGTATCTGTTCTTCGAAGCCCTGGACAAGAAAGGCGGCAATGCCTGGATCGAAGCCTGCCGATTGAACGGCTCGGCGCTGGAGCCGCTGGGTGTCGCTTTGCATTGCGATTACCATCTGTCCTTTCCGCAGGTTTTTGCCCATGCTGGCGAGATCTACATGATGCCCGAAACCCAACAGACCAACCGGCTCGAAATCTGGCGTGCTACGCGGTTCCCACTGGAGTGGGAGTTGCACGCCACCGCACTTGAAGGCTTGATGCCCGCCGACAGTTGCCTTTTGCAGCAGAACGGAAAATGGTGGCTTTTCAGCAACCTGTCAGATCACTACACTTTTCAGGAGCATTCCAGCGCGCTCTACCTGTTTCAGGTGGATGGCCCTGATCTGAAAACGGTCACGCCCCATCGCCTCAACCCGGTGGTGATCGGCAGCGATGTATCGCGCAATGCGGGCAGCATCTTCAAAGCGAACGGGTATCTGTATCGACCTTCGCAAAACAACAGCTTCGGTGTCTATGGCTATGGGTTGAACCTCATGCGTATCGATCGGTTGGATACACAGGATTATCATGAAACGCTGATCCGTCGGATCAGCCCGCATGACCTGGAAAACGCGCAAGGCGTGCATCATGTCAGCTTTGCGCAGGGCAGATTCGTACTTGATATCTATAGAAACCGCTCGGCGCGCGCTCTTTGACGCGTGATCAGCCGCGCAATCGCAATCTGGATAAGCAAATGCCACATGGGCGCGCTTCACGAACGGTCTGCCGCATTGCAGGTTTCTTCCTTGCGATGGGGGCGGGTCAGGCAATCGCGCAGGAAACCGAGCAAGAACCTTTTTTTCTAGGCGTTCAGACGCATTTTGTTCAGGGCTGGCGGTTGGAGTTTCTGCAACTGATACCCGAACTGGGTGCGACTGCCCTGCGCGACGAGCTTTCCTGGCCAACAATCGAGAGCAACCCGGGACAGTATGATTTCAGCGGCACCAGAAGCGCCTATCTGCAGCGCGCCTTAGATATGGATCTGGAACCGCTTCTGTTGTTCACCGATACAAACCCGCTCTATGACGCCGGTCAGACTCCGTTTTCGACAGAGGGGCAGAATGCACTGGCAGCCTATGTCGCACAGGCGCTAGATGCGTTTGCCCCAGATCTGCAACGCATCGAGATCGGCAATGAGTTCAACTCGGACGATTTTGTCGAAGGCCCCTTTGCAGAGAACCGGCCACGCCATTTCGCCGGGATGCTGCGCGCTGTGCACAAGGCCGTCAAGATCCGCCACCCTGAAACCGAAATCCTTTGCACCGGCACCCATTCAGTTGCGATCGGGTTTTTTCGCTCCCTGTTCGAGAATGGAATACTGCAATATTGCGACGCGATTTCGCTGCACCTCTATCGTGACCGACCCGAACTGGTCGATGTTGAACTGGAGAGGCTGCGCGCGCTCATGGCAGAGTTTGGCCGCGTCCTTCCTATCTATATCACCGAGTTCGGCCAGTGGTTTGACGACCCCGGCGCGGCGCCGGATTTCATGCTGAAGATGGTCGCACAGATGGGCCATGCAGGCGTTGCCGGGGCGTGGTGGTATGCGCTTCTTGATCAGCCCTGGTGGCCCAACATGGGCCTTTATCTGCCCGACACCCGCGAGCCGATGCCTGCTTCAGACAGTTTTCGCCTGTTGCAGGAAAGGCTGTTGCCATTGGGCAGGCCATGGCGGATCGGCACCACTGCGCAGGATCAGATCTATGCCTTTGGCCAACCCGCCGGGGCAGTGATCGCTTGGGGCGCTCCGGCGCACCTGATTGTCGAAGGAGCAGCAGAATACCTTGATTCAAGAGGAAATCCGATAGCGCCAGTGTCGGAATTGAGCGAAGCGCCCATCGTCATTCTTGGCGAGAACCTGACCGTTCATGTAGAGCGCGAACGCCAGCGGGTAGATACCGTCTACGGTTTCGGCCAGCCACCCTGGAGCTATCATGCAGCGCGCCCCGATGGCACTCTGAGCGAACTGCAATACATCGACTGGGAGTGGGCTTCCTTCCTGGGCGATCCCTGGTTGCGCCCCCTGCTTGTATCGCACGAATGGATATCCGGCGTAATGTTCGACAATGGCCCACATCATGCCATCGAGCGTTTCACCGCTCCTGAAAGCGGTGACTATCTGGTGGACGCACAATGGTTTGCGCCTGAAAACCAACAAGGCGATGGCGCTGACATAAGGATAACGCGCAATGGCCGTACCGTGCTTGCCGAAGGGCTTGTAACAAACCGGGACTTCACTTTCGGACCGCAAGAGATCCGCCTCGAAGCGGGCGACCAGATTGATTTTGCCGTCGGGCCGAACCAGCAACACGGCGGCGATGCTGTTCGCCGGGAAATCACCATATATTACCCGCGCGCTCAACCTTGAAACCGCTCGTGCTCAGGGCATTGGATTACGCGATGCCGAAAGTGCGGATCGATACATGAGTGCAAGCAACCCAAGATAGATCGCAACCGGCGGCAATGAAATAACCAGTGCGCGAACAAGCGGATTTATCTGTGATAGGACATCCATTCTGTTGATGAGAACCAGCACGGCAAATGAAGCACTTATCGGAATGAAGGCGGGCAGCAGGTTCCGAGCAACCGGCTTCAACCGAAAGCGCAATCTGGTTCTGTAGATATACATGTTCACTGCCAGGATAATCACGCCGACAACGATCTGCGCCACCGATACCGCGATCATTCCGAAAGGCCCGGCAATAACGGTCATGATAATGCCAAGGATGGCATAGGCCAGGAACAGCCGTGGCAACAACCAGGTGTTTCCGGTCAACGACATCAACGGTTCCGTTGCATAGCCCATAGCCCCCAGAAGCGCTGCGATGGACAGCAGTGCAACCACCGGCGCTGCCGGGGCCCACTCTGCACCCAGCAGGCCCACGATAATCGCTTCAGCGAAAAGACTGATCCAAAGGTAGCCAGGGATCGATATGATTCCAAGAACCGGAAAGAATACATTGGCGTAGTTTTGAAGATCATCAGACTTTCCCGAATCCCTCGCCGTGCGAAAGCCCCTCCAGGCCAGAACCCGCGTGGGTTCGCCGATCAGTTCCGAAAATGCGCCAACTACACGCTGGCCCGCCCGGAAAAAGCCGACCGCAGCCGGACCAAAAAAACCGCCAACAATGAACACAGCCGCATAGCTGCGCAACGATACGATCAGCCGGGACGCCAGAATATTCGCCGAGAAACCCATAAGATCCGGAAGTTCATCACGGAGCAATCTGAAACTGGGCACAACGCGCGTAACGCCAAAAGCGATCATCAGAAAAACCGTTTGCAGCGCGAGCCTGCCACCGATGAGCGACAGCACCCCGTAACCGGCAATGAGCAGCAGCAACGTTACCGCCAGCCCAACTGATTCAGCGATGATCCCGCTTAACGCGAATCCCGCAATCTTCCCTTTCCAGATCATCACGCCATTCAATGCAGAAGACGGCGTGGCGAGAAAGATCCAGAATGCAAATCCCGCCACAAGCAATTGAGTATCGTCATGCGCGGAAATCCGTGATGTCACCATCGCTGCGATCAAACCTGCCAGCATCATCACGAACCCACTGATCCATGCCACCCCGCAGACCCTGCGCAAGCCATCTGATGAGCCGCTCCAGGCCATGATGTACTCCGCCCAACCAGCTTCCGATACCTTCAAGGCAATAAAGGCAAAGGCCGAAACCAGGGCGAAGAAGCCAAAATCCGCAGGGCCCAGAATCCGCGCGGCGAAAACGAAGATCACGATCTGGGACAACTGCGCATATGCCCTGGAGAGCGCTGTCAACAGCGCGCCGCCAACCAGCGCCGCACGGCCTGACGGTTTTGCCTCGCCCTGTCGAGAAGGTTCTCGCTGATTTCCACCAGGCACCGATAGCCTCCTTTCATGCCCCATCAGGACGCGCATAACAAAACCTGGAAGGCAGACACCTCCGGTGGCTTTCCGGGCGATGAAATTTGACGGACAGACAGCTGTCCACCTCGACATCAAATCTGAACCGGTCGACTTCGGTCAATCTCTAAAAAGGATCCCGTCAACTTTATGATGACCGGAGGTAAAGGGTGGCGCAAACTTCCGACCTTGTTGGCAAGTCAGCGCTTTTTTTTGAACAACTGTTGCGGTAGATTGTAACTGAGATTGGGAGCGATGTGGCAACATGGTGCTCTTCCCCGCGAGTTTTGTAGTTCTGGCGTTATGGTTCTTCGCGGTGCTCCGATCGGGGTCTGGCGCGTATCTGATGGCCGTGGCGACGTTGCCTTTTGGCATGTTCGCTGTCATTCAGCTGCCTTCCATTGGTGGGCTTTCGGTCACGGCAACCGCGCTTTTCTCAGCGATGGCGGCCGGCCTAGCAACGTCAAAAGCACTTTTCAGCCGGCACCCCCCGCGTTGGGGGCTTAGCCCGGCTGCACTCGCGCTGGGGCTGTTCTGCCTCTATTCGATTTTCTCTGCGCTTGTTCTGGTGCGTTATTTCCAGGGCAGTTTTCTGGTTTTTCCTCTGTCACGCGGTGCTACCGGCATCCGGATCGACCCAAGCTTTCCATCCGTGATGGCACCCCTGATGCCTTCGAACGCAAACCTCTCGCAAACGTTCTATATCATTATCGCATTTGCCTTTTTCGTTGCATTCTGTGGCTGGTTGCGCCGGGCGGGCCTTGTCGCGGGAGAGCGCCTGTTTGCCTGGGCCGCAGGTCTGAATGTGCTGCTGGGGATCCTGAACATCGCGCAGGCAGACGTGATTCTGAACTGGGTTCAAACCGCAACCTATTCCCTGCACGATCAGCAAACCATGGCCGGATTGCGCCGCGCCATCGGCGGCTTTCCCGAACCCGCGCCCTTCGGGGCGGCATCTGCAGTTTTCTTCGCCTATTTTGCGTCTGCATGGGCGTACTCCCACCGGCCCCGAGACTTCACACTCGCCGCTCTCAACGCCGGCTTCATCATTCTTTCCTATTCAACGACCGGCTTTGCCGCTCTGATGGTCGTTTTTCTCATTTTCGCGCTCCGGCTTCTCCTCGGAATTTTCGCAAGAACCGAGCGACGGCGCACAGCTTTCAAGATCGCTGGCTATTTCGTTGTGCTGGCCCTTGGTGCCACGGTCCTTGCATTGACGCCGCTCCTGGAACTCTTCGTGGACCTGTTGGACAGGTTGTTCCTTTCCAAATTGGACTCACTGTCAGGTCAGGAACGAAGCGCATGGACCGAAGCGGGGATGAACGCGTTCTACAGCACATGGGGATTGGGCGCGGGAGCGGGATCATTGCGTTCGAACGGCATGCTTCCGGTTATGCTTGGTAGCGTCGGCTTGCCCGGAGCAATCGCGTTCGCAGCCTTCCTTTGGCTGACAATCGGTCGCTCCGCCAGACCGATAACCGACCCCGTCTTGCGCCGTGTCTATGTCAGCGCGCAGGTTGCGGCGCTGGCCCAGCTTACGGGCATGATGCTGAGCATGACGGTCACGGATCCAACGATCTTCCTGATTGTCTGCTGCGCCCTGGCCTCCATCGCCCGTGAAACAGCGCTGCGCACCTCGACCGACAACGCAAGCGCATCAGGTCTTCGGACGCAGCTTGCCCCAGGCTGACAGTCCGGGTTGGTACATCCAAAGCATTGTCAGCCTTACACCGTCATTAATAATGTCATGGCAAGAATCATCCATAAGGTGTATAGCATAATGGGAATTCGCCTTCAGGGAGTAACATCGATAACGCGATGACAATAACAGGCACGGGTGATTCGGACGCGACGAAACCCAGAAGGCGCACTCTAGGTGCACAAGTATCGATCACTGATTTACTCAGCCTCGGCCTCTAGTACTAAATATGGCAGGGCAATTACCTCATGTTCAAAAATATAGTGCGGTCACCTAATTATCCTCATTAATTCGACGCATCTATCCATCGGTTGTTCCCATGGATCTGCACGGCGCTTGAACATTCGCTCGTCTCCATAAATGAAACTGTATAAGCAATTGACATATTTCATGTTTATGAGGGCTCCACAGGAAGACTCACGCCTCTTCCAACCCTGGGCTGACGTAACAACCTCGACGCAAAAACAAACGTGTTGACACAACCGTCGCCAAATTGGACACTCGGCTTTGTCCTGGATAACTCCATCTCCAGCCATGCGCTGACGCTGGTGAAACCCGTGTAAATTCGGCTGCCATAGGTGTGCCGAATTAAATTGTGACCTGTACGATCGCCTCATACGTGTTGTGATTGAGGAGCGAGTAATGTTTGTAAGAAACCCCGCGCAGGGTGATTCAGGTATTTCGACGAGTAGTGATATTTACTCGCGCTATTCATCTCTTTTTAAATACAAAGAATCCGCGCCCGCATTAAATACTCAAAGAGGGTCATTTTCATATAAGCAGATCAATGACCTGCTAGAAGCGCTAGCACCCAGGCTTCGGGCTAAGGGTGTTTCCCAGGGAGATTTTGTAGCGATTCGGGCAGCACTGTCGCCGGAGTCGATTGCGGCCCAGCTTGCCGTTCTTTGTGTCGGTGGCATCGTCATACCCCTCGACGATAGCGAGCCAAAGGTCGACTTGAAGAAGCTGGGGATCCCAGGTTCGACAGTTAATCGCGTAAGTGATTGATATTGTTCACACGGAAATCGTGTTTGTGTGACTACAGCGCC
>ERZ869909.1394-NODE-1394-length-19656-cov-4.363706_pt1 | contig 19656 bp, 20 predicted proteins | sample MGYA00520892_ERZ869909 | MGnify/ENA primary metagenome ERZ869909 (study PRJEB32215, sample SAMEA104723947) | bioreactor metagenome | biome: bioreactor; feature: anaerobic bioreactor; material: water | place: China | collected 2015-03-12 ... | reverse complement strand
CCCAGGGCGCTAAAGGCCCACAAGCTGAAAACATCGTTGCTATCTAACTAGCACTGAGAATTCAGAATAAAGGAGCCGAAAGGCTCCTTTTTTATTGGTTGCGGCTAATAAAATCCCAATGAAACGCTTGCGTGACCGCTGCGGTCGCTTCGGGTAGTTGGTGGCAGTGCAACTGAAACACATGCCACATACCGTCAAACACCTGCAAGTCGGCTGTCACGTTTGCACGTAAAAGTGACTGGTGCAGCTCGATGGCATCATCGTATAAAATTTCGTCACTACCGACCTGTACACACACGGGTGGTAAGCCACTAAAATCGGCAAATAAGGGCGAGCAATAGGGGTGGTCATGAGGTGTGGAGCCACAATAAGCCTCTGCACACGACTGCAAACCTGCTGGCAATAACATCGGATCGCGTTTGGCATGAAACACGTGACTAGTGCGGGTAACGGTTAAGTCGACCCAAGGTGAAAATAATACGAGCCCTCTCGGCAGTGGCTGCCCCTCGTCACGCAAGCGCAAAGCCAATGCTAACGCCAGCCCGCCACCGGCCGAGTCACCCGCAATGATGATGTTGTCCGCGGGTACGCCCTGACTAAGCAAGGCTTGGTAAGCGCCAAAAGCGTCGTCGAGCGCAGCGGGAAAGGGATGTTCTGGGGCTAAGCGATAGGTTGGCATCCACACGGTTGCGTTGGCGATTAAGGCAATACCGTCAACCACTTGACGATGGGTTGCAACGTCGCCGAATACATAGCCACCGCCATGTAAATACAGCACCTGTGTTTCGCTTGCCTGGGCTACCTGGGCTTGATAGGCGCTGACTTGCCCCAGCGTTACCGTACTGCGAGTGACTCCCGGTTGTTTACGCTGCAACAGTACTGCACTTTTCATCAGAATACGTCGCACTTTAAACGGTACGCGCGGGTGAAACATCGGTTGCACTGCAAGCTTGATGAAACGCCTTAAATATTCCTTTTTCATGCCTTTTCTCTTTAGCCTTTCCGTGAGCCGCCAGTAAACCACTGATAGTCGGCGGCATTAACGTGGCGAGTTTGCCAGCGATAACTAAACGTAAATCCGTACCAATTGACGACATTACGCCCATTTGCATCTAAATACCATGAACTACAACCGGACGACCAAACTGCTCTCCCGAGTTTTCGCTGTAAGGCCGACACATATTTGCGCTGACTTTCGGGTTTGACGTCCATTGCCACTGACTGACGCACATCAAGCTGGTGCAAGCAGGCCAATACGTAATGAATTTGCGACTCGAGCATCAGCAAAATAGAACTGTGCGATAAGTTTGTATTCGGGCCGTAAAGCATGAACAGATTCGGGAAACCATGCACCGAAATGCCCTTGTAGGCCTCGGCACCTTGCGCCCATGCGGTGTTTAAATTGAGTCCACCGCGACCAATGACACGCAGCGGCGTGAGAAACTCCGAAGCCCGAAAACCGGTGCCAAGTACCAACACATCGGCGTTGTGCAAAGTACCATCGGAAGTAACGACGCCATTTGCGGTCACTTCTTGAATGGGTTGGGTGACTAAATTCACATGCGGTAAATCAACACTTGAGTACCAGTCGTTGGCCAATAAAATACGGTTGCAGCCCACTTGATAATCCGGAATGAGTTGCTGGCGTTTCATACGGTTTTTAACGTCGCGGCGAGCGAGCCAGCGCGCCCGCCATTCACCATACTTCAGTAACCAGTGAAAACGCGTAAAGACGACAGCACGCGACTCGCTTTTTACATACAAGAACGTCCGATACAACCGTGCTGCGCCGGGTACATGGCGGAAAAGCCACTGCTCCCATGGCTTGAATGGTCGGTCATTTTTGCCAATCACCCACGACCCAGAACGCTGGAAAACATGTAGCTCCTGCGCAACTTGAGCGAGCTGCGGCACAAACTGAATTGCCGATGCGCCAGTGCCAATAACGCCAATACGTTTCCCTTGCAGGCTCACGGAGTGATCCCAGCGCGCCGAGTGAAATACCGGCCCGTTAAACTGCTCGAGCCCTTGAATGTCGGGGTAACGGGGTTGGTTGAGCTGTCCCATAGCCGTGATCACCACGCGGCTCTCGAGTACCTCACCCGTGCTTAAGTGTACTTGCCACACGTTGCGGGCGTCATTGAAAACGAGTTCACTCACTTCGGCACCAAAGCGCAGGTGTTGCTGTAATTCAAACCGTGCAACACACGATTCAATATAGGCTTTAATCTCTGCATGCCCGCTATAGCGTCGTGACCAGTCGTGTTTCGGCGCAAATGAGAAGGAATATAGATGAGATTCGACGTCGCAAGCAGCGCCGGGGTATGTATTATCCCGCCAGGTTCCACCCACGCTATCGGCTTTTTCGAGAATCAGAAAATCATCGCGACCGGCTTTCTTCAGCTGAATAGCCATGCCGATACCACCAAAACCTGAGCCAATAATGATGAGGTCGTGGGGCTTGTTCATTTTCGCAAACTCATTTTCGCAAACTCATTTGGCGAACTTTCGGCGGTACATGGAGTGGTCTGCGTGTTGCATAAGCTGTTCAATGGTGTTGCCATGGAATGGCCAAAGCGCAACCCCAATACTAATGCCAATGCGAACTGACAGCGATTTCACTTGCAGGGGCTGCGCAAAGGTTTCGTCAATATTTTTTACCACGGTATTCACCGCTGCTTCCAAAGATAATTGACTATTGCCAACGTCGACCAGCACAACAAACTCATCACCGCCTAAGCGCGCAACGGTGTCGGTGGGACGCACAGAACCTTGCAAACGCTTGCCAACGGCTTTTAATACTTCGTCACCGAAGGCGTGACCTTTTTCGTCATTCATTTGTTTGAACTTGTCTAGGTCGATATACAAGACCCCAAAGCCGCGCCTTGTGCGTTTTGCACGGCTGATAGCAACATCGGCACGATCCGCGAATAGAACGCGATTGGGTAGGCCGGTTAAAGAATCAGTCAGAGCCATCGCCTCAAGCTTGGCAATTAATGCTTCACGCTCTACTTCAAGTCGTTTTTGCTCGGTAATATCCCGAGCAACGCCAACCCGAACCTGGTCTTTTTCCGACCAACGAGTAGTCCAGTGAATATCAATGGCGTGTCCGTCTTTGTGAATATATTTATTCTCGAAGTGGACAACGTCACCACCGGCGTTGACGTGCTCAGCAAGGCGCAGGGACGCCTCGCGATAATCAGGATGCATGAATTCATAGATCATCCGTCCGACCATCTCGTCTGGCCGATACCCAAAAACCCGTTCAGCACCGCGACTCACATAACTGATACGGTGATTAGGCTCGACCACGCAAATGGCTTCGAGTAGTAAATCTAAGTACTCAGCTAGTTCTGCAAATGCCGGTCTTGTCATGGGTTAACTCGCGTTTTCTTATTGTTATGTGCGGTTGAAGAATGACTCATGTGTGACCTTAATTTGGTCATGCACCATTAAGCCACTGTTTTCCTCAACCTGCAATTTATCTGTTTAAACTTTAGTCAAAAAATAGACTAGGCGGTATTTCAGAACTTAGTCTACGCTTAAGCAGGCACATTCAGCTAAAAAGGAAAACAGCATGGCAAAAATGACAAACGTTGGTGAAATCGACCGCATGATTCGAATTATCGTGGGTCTGTTAATTGCGGTGTGGAGTATTAATGCCGGCAACTTCTGGTGGATCCTCGGTGTTGCTTTAATCGCCACCGGCATATTTCGGTTCTGCGGTTTATATCGGGTACTCGGAATTAACACCTGTAAGATTAAGTCGTAATTATCGGGGTATCTGAATGAAAAAAGTTCTCACGGTCGTTGCTGCGGCAGTATTCGCTGTGGCCGCAGCCCATGTTTCCGAATCACAAGCTTGCACGCGGTTGGTTTATTTAGGTCCGGACAATACGGTTTTGACCGGTCGCAGTATGGATTTTTCCATCGATATTCCAGCTAATTTGTGGATATTCCCACGTGGCATGGAACGCCGCGGCATGGTCGGGTCCAATTCAATTCAGTGGACCTCGAAATACGGCAGCGTTGCTGCAAGTTCTTGGGATATTTCGACGCCTGACGGCATGAATGAAAAGGGCTTAGTGGCGAACATGCTTTGGCTCGTCGCTTCTGAATATCCAGTTTTCGATCCTGAAGGTGAACAATCGGGCCTGACTATCTCGGCATGGGGGCAGTATGCGCTCGATAATTTTGCGACAGTTGCCGAAGCGGTTGAGTTTTTTACAGATGTTCCGTTTGCAATTGTTTCTGACTTTATCCCAGGAACAGACAAGTTTACGACTGTCCATTTGTCGTTGTCAGATGCTTCGGGCGACAGCGCGATTTTCGAATATATCGATGGTCAATTAGAAATCCATCATAGTCGGGATTATCAAGTCATGACCAATGACCCGCCATTTGCCGAGCAACTCGCAATTAAGAGTTATTGGGAGACAGTTCCTGGTAAAGCGTTTTTACCCGGCACAGGTAAAGCCGCAGATCGATTTGTGCGTGCATCGTATTACTTGAATATGATCCCACAGACAAATGACCCGAAAATAGCAGCGGCAAGCGTGTTGAGCGTCGTGCGCAATGTCTCGGTACCTTATGGAATCGGGACGCCAGACGAGCCGCACTTGTCGAATACACGCTGGCGAGTGGTCGCTGACCAAGGCAACTTAATTTACTACTTTGAAAACGTGCTCACGCCGAACACGGTTTGGGTCGATTTTGCCAAGGTCGATTTCAGCGTCGGTGCTGACGTGAAAAAATTAGCGCTCGATAGCGAGCAAATCTATGCTGGCGAATCGAGCGCCTACTTTGTAGCGACTGAACCTTTCCAATTCCAAGGCTTGGAATAAACTCTAAGTGACCTTACTGCGCTGCTGGAACTCTGCGTTCAAGTAGCGCTTCTCTTGCATAATCACTGCGAGTCGGCTTACTGCTGACTCAACTTCTGCGTAGCTGTTATACAACGGTGCAAAGCCGATGCGTAAATATTCAGGCGCACGAAAGTCGGCAATGACCCCTTCGGCAATCAGTGCTTGGCAAATGGCATAGGCCTCTGCATGTTGAAACGCTAATTGACTACCACGCTCGTCTGCGACTACTGGTGAAATGCATGGCATTACATCGAGTAAACCGTGCTTGTCCATACACTCTAACCAGTAACTGCTTAAGCCAATCGACTTGGTTCGAATGTCGCTCATAGTCACGTCAGCAAACAGGTCAAGCGCGGCATCAACGGCCACTAACGACAATACGGGTGGTGTGCCTGTCAGAAATTGACGGATACCTTCGGCTGGTGCGTAATTGACATCGAATGCAAAGGGTGCGGCGTGCCCGAGCCAACCGAAAAGCGGTTGCAAAGGCTGGCTCTGCTTTAAATGGCGTTCGGCTACATATAGGAACGCCGGTGCGCCGGGACCTGCATTGAAATATTTATAGGTGCACCCGACAGCAAAATCGATTTCGTTGGCAACGAGGTTGACCGGCAAAGCGCCTGCACTATGAGCCAAATCCACCACGGTTAAAGCGCCGCATTGCTGCGCTCGCTCACTAATTTGAGCCATCGGAAGTCGTCGGCCGGTGCGAAAGTTAACTTCAGTAACCAAAACCACTGCCGTATTTTCGTTCATTTCATTCAGAAGTGAGTCTTCACTAACCAAGCGCAGCTTACAGCGTTCACCGAGAAGGTGCTCAATACCCTGAACCATATATAAATCTGTTGGGAAATTGTCCGTGGTGGAGAGAATTTCCGTCCGACCTTGGTTGATTTGAAGTGCCGCACAGAGCACTTTAAACAGATTAATTGAGGTCGAATCACAGCAGATCGTTTGGCCGTCAGCGGCGCCGATCAAGCGTCCAATTTTATTGCCGACTGTGATGGGTAAATCAATCCAGCTATGTTTATTCCAGCTAGTAATGACATCGTCTCCCCACTGGTGGCGCAGGGTTTGTTGCACGCGCTCGTGGACGCTTGGCGCCATCAAGCCCAGTGAATTACCATCGAAATAGATCGTATTTGCTGGAATGTGAAACTCCGCGCGTTTATGAGCAAGCGGATCTTCTTTGTCGAGCGGATGCACAGCTGTCGTCATGGTTACCTCGTGAGCTCCGGATACAGGTTGCGAATGGTGTCGAGTACGAGCTCGAAGGCCTCGGTTTCCGGATGAATTAAATCAAAGTGGCCAGCGCCAGGAATATCGATGACTTCGGCGCCATCGAGTTGCTGCTGTTCATTACCAACAATCGTATCTTGAAGTCCGCGCAATAAAAAGACCAAGGAATGCCGTGACTGTTTGGCCGGATTCATGATTTCCGCCTGATTAGGTGCGGTGGCAAGGAAATTTGCACCAGCTTGTTGGCAGCCACTTTCTCCGGCTGCATAGGCTTCAATGTCTGTGATGGCAGCTAGGCCAATGACACCCCGAATCGGTAGTCGTTGCTGTGGTTGGCTGGCGAGCAACGCTAAATGGCCACCAGCGCTATGGCCGACCAAGGTGATATTTCTAGGTTGAAATCCTGCTTCTTGGGTATGGGTTAACAGGTCCAAGGCCTGCAGAATGTCGTCGAGGGAGCCTGGCCAACCACCACCTTCATCGCCTAAGCGGCGGTACTCAACAAGTGCGACCGCAAAGCCTGCGGCATTCAAGCCATCGGCAAAACCACGTGCATGGTCAACCCCAAAACTATTTTGCCAGCAACCACCATGGATATAGACAACTAAGGGTGCGTCGTTTTGTACCCTAGACTCAGGTAGGTAAAGCTCAATAAACTGGGATTCAGCGTCACCATAATGAATCACCTTGTCGGCAACCGCGGTTGAGCGCTCTAATACGGCTTGAAAACTAACGGGGCTTGTTTGCGCTGAGACGGTAAAAATCGCCAAGCTGATGAATAGAAAGAATAGGTTTGCCATGAGTTTGTCCTGCTGCAACTGCGACATTGCTATAAAACTGGATTAAGGCAATGAGATATGGAGAAAAACCATAATTAGATCAATGTGAGTGAGGCGCAAATGCAGTGGGAAGAGACTCAGCTGGACGGTCGCGGTGTTGCGGTGGATGGAAAATAGCTAACAAAAAAGCCCCGGCGATTGCCGGGGCGTTCATTCACTCAAAATCCGCTTTAACTAAAGTACACTTTAATTAAGATAAATCTCGCCATCAACCTCAAGCGCACGGCCTTGAGCATCGACGATACCGGCACCAAAGCTCAGGTAATAATCTTCATCTGCTGGTAAGACGGTGCGTTGCTCGTCATCGAAGCCATCCACCGAAACAACCAAGTGTAGGGTGTTCTCAAGCCAGACTGGCAGATAAGGCACTACTGCATGGGTGCTTGCATGGCGCACTTGCAAATGAGACTCGACGCTGGCGCGATCGACGGCTTGTGAAAATTCGACCGTAATCACCGCACCTAAAGACTTATCGAAAATGACATTTGCTGTTGTCAGTTCGTGGTTTGGTGCTGGCGCCGGAATTCGCAAATCAATCACATCGTCGATGGCGATAAGCTGACCGCGCCAACGGAAATACGCAGCTTTAGAAACATCTTCTTCATCCGCGCCAGCAAGCAGTTCCGCTAGGTTCACGACTTGAACCCAATGCTGACTCGTATAAGAGCGCGAAATAGGAGCGAATAATTGATCACCGATTACTTTGAAACCATAGCTACGTTCTTGGTCGAGTCCGAGGTTCAATGGCAGCAGTAAACGAAGTGTTTCACCAGTGACGACGTTAATCATCATGATAAATTGCTGTTCCCAAGTCTGGCCGGTACGCACTTCGGCCATATAGGTTAAGAACCAGTCGCCATACACAGCTTTAAACTGACCCAGATAGCTTAATCCTGCATGCTCAAATGCGTCGTCCACAAACACCGGCTCTGAGCGTGGCGGTAAAATCGAGTACACCGCACTCGACTCGGCGTCAAAATTAAACAAGTGACCGTGTGGGCCACGGTAAATTTGACCAAATGGACCACGCAATAAGTCGCCATAGTCAGCCCGTTCAATGCCGTCTTGGCTCGCATGCACGAGCAGTGGCGTGCGGCTTCGATCCAGGGTGAATAACGTATTCACATCGTCAAAATGAACACTACCACTGTTAATAGGCTGAATAAGCTCGAGCGTATTATCGGTGTATTTGAAGACCGAGTAGCCTTGGTTGTCGCCCGTTGGGATCAGTGCGTCGATGAACAGCTCGCCTTCTGCATTGATGTGCATCGATTGCACTCGATAGTCCGCCGGCGTAATCGCTTCGACCTGACCATCAAGGTCTAATTGATAAATAAAGCGGTCGCTATCTCTCGCGACCCGGCAATAGCCAGTAAACTCACAATCACCGGTAACTGTATAGGTTGAAGCATGGAAGTAGAGCTTGCCAACCCAGTTGCCTTGCTCGTCGACGCGCGGGTCGAGTTGCAAAACCGGTGTTATTGATATGGGCTGATTGGAGTCGAAACCGGCGAAAATTAGGTCGGGTGCCAGACATTCGTAGTTGTCTGTGGTGCGATCAACTTTGACTAAGCCACAGCTTTTCTGGTGCACGATGTAATTGTCAGAATCACTACCGCCGAGCGCAAGAAACAGGTAACGACCGTCCGGACTGGTTGCAATATCACTTGCGGTTACGGCGACATTGGACTCAGCAATAAAGCGATACTCACCGGTACTGGTCACGCCAATCATATTAGAATTGGAGCCAAACGTGGTGACGTCAGTGAATTCGTCGCGCGTAAAGGCCATTTTAAAGACGGTTTCAACATCATCGGTGTTGAAAGCAAGTTCGAGTGGCGGGCGACCAAAAAAGGCCGTCAGGTCGCACGGGCCAGTGACCGGGCCAACCGTGTATTTATTGCCTTCAAGGCGACCGTTGCAACCTTGTGCGTCGTGTAGAATGAAGTTGGGATGGGCCTCAAATGTAAATACATACGTGCTACCCTGCAACGCTGAAATGGCGTTTGGGGTAACGGTTCCGGGGCCCGAGGCAAAGCCTTGAATGAGGTGGCGTTGCTGAACGGGAGGCGTGTCATCGCCACCACCGCCGCCACAGCCGACAAGAACGGCAGTGAATCCTAATGTTAATAAACTCTTCCAATGAATCATGTGTTGCTCCATATGACAAAGCACCCCGAAGGGTGCTTTGTTTCAGGTTAGTTTGCTTTCTGAAGTTCTAACTGGCGGTAATATTCCTGATAAGCAGGACTATACGGCCCGGGCGGTAAGGCAGTGCCTAAACCATAAAATACTTCGGCATTGGCAGTCCGCGTCAGCGGTAAGTAATTTGGTGCCGCACGTTCAATCGCCGCGGTAATGGCCATCGCAATTAAGTCAGCAAATGGATTACCCGTGCTATTTTGTTGTTGCGGTGAATATGCCAATTGTTTACGCGCATGCCAAAGTTGCTCGCCATGCTTGTCAACTAAGCGGTATTCGAAATCAACTTGAGTTGTGGTTGATAGAATAACGTATTTGGCTTCCCACTCATGAATAGTGACATACAAAACACTGTCAGCGCCGAACAAGGCAGCTAAATTCTCGGCTGGCGCGGCATGAACTTCGGCAGCTTCATAATAGCCTTCGCTTTCAAGAATGGTTTTCACTGTATGGACAGGGAACGTGTAGTAGCCTTTTTCTGCCAAACTAAACGGTAAGGTGGCAAGTACCGAGGTAGGGGCTTGCACATCAATAGTCCCGTTGTTCACAGGAACAATGAGAATCGATTGTAATTTAGCAGTGTGGAGCGGTTCTAAATAACTGTTATCTGTGGTTGCGGTACAGCCAGCAAGAAAGACTACGGCTACAACCAAAGTGCTGATGATTTTTTTCATTGTGCGGCCGCCTGTGCTTTACGAGCTTCTAGGTTTGAAATCATAATTTCCATCATTGACCGACTTTCTGGCCAAGTTTTATGTTCTAACTGATAAAAGCGCAGCGCCGATTCAACGTCGTTCTTTTCAAGCATAAAGGTGCCTGCTTCAGCAAATAAGCCTGGGGCCACTTTCTTGGCAGAGCCTGCTTGAGCCTTTTCGATAAACGTTAAATAGTTGGTGAGCATTTGGTCTTTGACTTCTGGCTCATGGAAATAAACGAATAACGTTTCTTCGTAGTTTCCCCACTCATATAAGTTTTTGTTTGTCGCGCAACCTGAAAGCAGCAGTATTGCTGCTGTTATTGTTATTATTTTGGTTTTCATTAACGGTTAACTTCCAAGGTCCGATGGGTTTTTTCACTAAAATAGTGAGTTTGTGAATAAATAACGCGCATACCGTTACGAACTTCGATCAGATGCTCGCCTGGCAGCAATTCCACAGACAAATGTGGATAGGTGTAACTGGCAATTGGGCCGAAATCGATACCGTCCACCCATAAGTTTAAGTTGCGTGGGTCTTCTACTTTGAAGTTCACGGTCGGTGCGTCGTTAACGACACCGGTTAAACGAGTTGGTTGTTTGGCACAGCCAACAACAAGTAGCAAACAACAAGCGATAATCAGTAGTTGTTTCATTTCTTCATCTCCCGAACTTCAAGCGCAGTTAAGTCGTAGCCGTCAATGCTACCTGAACTTAAAACCGCGATGGCACCTTGGTCGAGCTCAGTGTTACCAAATAAGCCAGTTACTTTGATTTCAGCAACCTTTTGACCAGGAAGCGTGATATACGACCCCGTGGTTTGTGACCGCACGCGGTTGCCTTTGGTCATGATTTCGAATTCCATTCCGGCTTCCACGCCTTGGCTGGCGCCACCACTAATGAAGATCATGCCGTTTTCGACGGTCAGAATGTCGGCTGTCCACGGACGTTCTAACAGCATTTGGGTCATTTTCTCAACTGCTGCATTCACCGCAGCACCAATTGCTTGGTCATTTAAGCTGCCGTCATAGCCTGCGACCGAACCGAAACCCATGGTCCGGCTTTGCTCAAGCGACGAGCTGCCAGAACCAGTCACCGATGCGATTACTTGCCCGGTGCGTGTGTCGACTAAACGCAAATCAACCGTCGCGGTTGCTTCTTGCTTGCCACTGGTTGAGAAAAAGCCACGCTCACCTGTGGTTGAACGGCCAAACTGAGTTAGCGAGCCGATCACTAACGTATCGACACCAATCAGGTCGTTACTTTGTCCGGTTAATTGTTGTTCGGTCGTGATGACGTCTAAGCTTGGACGCTCAAAAATCATGAATTTGTTGGTGTTGACGATAGCTTGCGTAAACATGTCAGAAATTTTCTGATCGTGCTGACCCGTTACCGCTTCACGCAGCAAACTCCGGCCATAGTTGGTTTCATTGGTTAATCGGCCAACGGCAAGCTTGCGTTTTAAAGCAAGTTCGACTGGCTGAGCAGCAATTGTTTGCTCCTGAGCTTGAGCTTGTTGTTGCTGTGTCACGGGTGCCCGCTGCGGTTGCGGCTGAGGCTGTTGACTCGCACAGGCACTGACTAAAAGAGCCGTACTCGCCAAAACAAGAAGTTTGATTTTCATAAATTAAGCGACCTAGATAAGCCAAAAAAAGACCGATGTAACTCAGCCGATATATCATTTGCGCTAGTATGCTAATGCATCGTTAAGAAAAAAGCCTCTACATATTTGTAAAATAATGTAACTAAAATTAAAGCACCTACCTATTACTGATTAAAAAATAGACAATTATCATATTGCTGATTCATAAAACCAGATCTATACCCTTGCTCTAGTTTATGGACGACCTGTGCAGTAAACGTGAGGGACTTGTTGAGTGGCAAGAGGATGGTGAAACATGATTCACACAATCAAAATTCGGCTATTTGCATTCTAGGGTTGGAAACTGTCTGAACTGAATTTAGATTCATAGTCGGTCAAAAGCTATGTCTGGTTGGATTTATCTATTTTTCTCCAACTCACCAAAATGCAGTTTGTTTGTATTCTCTGACAACAGGGATGCGTCAACAAATACGGTTCGGCGGCCACTGTCGAGCAGCGTGAAGGACTCGAAGCACGCGAACTTGCTCCCTAGTCACGTCATAAACTAAAACATAATTTTGATGAGCGACCAGCTCACGGGTGCTAGCCACACGCCCAAGACGTCCGAGACTAGGATGTTCGGCTAAGCGTGAAGCCTTTTCTGATAATAACTCGTCGAGAGCCAAAGCTGCTGCGGGGTTATCAGCTTCTATGTAATCATAAATATCTTCGCGGTCTTGTATCGCCTCTGGTGTCCAAAGTAACTCCATCATTCAGAGGTTTTGATCCGACGACGCGTTGAAGCCCGACGAGCTGCAAATTTAGCTTCTACTTCAGCGGCAGACACCAAGTTACCCGCGTTGGCCGAATTAAGACCAATCTGTACTTGACGGCGGAACCAAGCATCATGCTCTGCGGCTTCTTCCTGTTGCTGTACGAATTCGCGCATGAAGTCTCGAAGAAGCTGTGCCCCACTTCGATCCTGGGATTTAGCTGCTTGGGCAAATTGGCTTTTCAAGGCATCATCAACTCGGAAAGTAAAAGTTGATTCATTCATAGCTGCATCCTCATGTGTTACACATTAAGTACAATGTAGCACGTTAGCTATTTTCTGTCTATGACACACTTAGTCTTGAAATTTCGGCTCCCCAAGGTGATTTATTCTAGCTTCCAACCAACTTTTGCACGAAACGGCACTTTAGACGGCCAGCAAATTCCAACCATGATTTGCACAAAAGGGAACGATCTCTCATTGCTTAGGTGACTGCTCCCCGCCGTAAGCGCTAAAGCGCCACGGTATTTTCACGAACGCATCGACGAGGTAAGTTCGCCGCAAATACCAGCGGGCTTTATGGAAGCTTACGACGACCGCTCGAATGTTTGGACGGTACTACGCGATAAAATCAGTGCGGAACAAGCTCGTGAACTGAACCGGCGCTTCAGTGGGCAAATTAAACACTGGGAAAGTTACCGGTATCAGTACAGCAATGAGCTCAGCTTTTGGCCAATGCCCGCTGCGGAGTAATTGTAATGCTGGCTAGTACATCCAAATTATCAACATCAGCAGCACCCAAGCTGCTAAAGAGGCAGACATAATCGTTAACGTTGCCGCCATACTGTCAATGTCGAGGGATTTACTGTGACTGAGTGCACGGGTACCGACATAAACAAACAAGCACGATAGTATGAGCCCAATGCCGACAGTGACGGCAGCAACCCACGGACTAGGAAAAACTAAACCCACCGCAGACACCCACATTGGAATCGGTGCTATCGCTGCTAGCAAGTAGGCGTCATGGTACGTGACATCGTGTTTGTACTGTGCCAATACCGAGTAAATTAACCAGCCCATTACGAAGAAGGTAAGCAACTCCGCGAGAAAGAATGTGGTGGTGATAAATTGCCAGTTTTTGTCGGCAAAACCGGGCAAGAATTCACTACCGTAATGGGTGCCATTAAAATACAAAAGAATAGGTGGGATAAGCGACATCGGCAAAACCAGCTTCCACGCCAGTGACGGGATATCAATATCCATGCCTTGTAATTGCCCCCAGCCTTTTGCGGTAAAAGGCAACCAAAGTGTCGAAATATTCATATGCGCCTCTTAAACATACATTTTATTTATATGTTTAGGCTATCACTGAGGAATATACAAGCCTTTACCGGAAATATTTCAGTTGGCGCAATGAGAAAACGACAGCAGCCACAAAAAGAGCGCCTTCAACAACTGCTGAAAAAAGCTCGAATTGTGCAGAAACAAACGGGTTAGGTAGTTGGCTGGCGGGCACATGAACGGCGACTAAATTGAGGCTTCCAGCTAAGAGATTACCGCCGCTAGCAACGGTTAACGCGCCGAGCAAGCCGCCAATGAACAAGCTCACGAGCACCAAACGCAACGGCGAGGCGAGACGAGTGAGCGCATAACTTAAGCCAACCGCACCGCCAAGAATAAAGCCTTCGACTGCACCGGTGATGTCGCCTGGGCTAGCGCCGAGAAGCAAGTTGAATGTGTCGATCGCCACCAACTTAACAAATGCCCCAACGAATAACCCACCGAATGCACTTGTGAGCACCACAAACGGAAAACGTCGACCGGCAGGTAAGTGTTTTTCGGCAAATACTTCGCCCACAGCAAGACCGAAGGCAACGCCAGCACCACCGAGTAATGCGACGAGGAGTGTAATGGCGATCATGACAAACATGATCGATGCCGCACCAAATTGAGTAAGCTCGGGGTGTGCGAGCGTAAGGGCAGCAAGCAAGGTGCCGCCGACTAGGCCAGCGATACTAGCACCCAATGTGCCATAACCACCGAGCGTCGCAATCCGAATAAATGGATGTATGTTAGTGCTTACTATCTTTTCGTTGATAGTGTTGAAGTTAGTACTTTCTGTAGCAACGTTAGTACGTACTGTGGCAATGAAGCGATAACCATGCTTCGGAACGGTTTCGATGAACTGTGAGTTACGGGCGCTGTCACCGAGCACTTTGCGCAGCGTGCGAATGCATTGTGTTAGCGCTTCGTCCGTCACCGGTATGCCAGCCCAAACTTCCCGCATGAAGCGTTCTTTGCTGATGAGCGTTCCCGGTTGTCGCACAAGTAGCAGTAATGCATCGAAATAGCGACTCGTCAGCTCCACCGGCTGCGACTGTTTGTACAACAGCCGCTCTCCGGGGTGCATGGTAAAATCCGCAAATTGGATAACTGGTTCGTTCATGAATGCCGCTGAGTTGTCGGTTTTTCGCCATCATAGCGCTCGCTAGCCGCTTTGAATAGACCCGCCGCAATCAACCATAAAATGGCAAACGCTGAATTTAGGAAGAATGCTGGCTGCAAGTCTGCAGGTATTTCTAGCAACACCGCCGCAATGGAAATACTGAGTTGGACGATAGCGGTTGCAATCATCAACCAGCTCATCGCGTTGGCTTTGCCGCGTAAGAATACACTTCCGACGGCCACTAGCCCGATGACACTCAAGTACATTGAATTGGCGGGGTTCTCTTCGTTGCCGATAATACCAACGGCGAGATTCAACCATATAATCAGCAAGCAATTGATAATGGCAATGGTCATTCCCACCCGATAGGCCAAGTGGGTCGACATTCGCACGCCTAGCTCAATTAACAACCCGGTACCGCCAAGCAATACGGCAGCGACAACAAAATCAAACGCTGTCCATTGCACTTCCTCACTAAAACGCATGGCAATGGCTGGCGTAATTAATAACGCCAAAACAAAGCCCCAACCTAACACCCGAAACCACGACATAACCACCTCCAAAGTTGAATGAACGGCTGCAGATTAGGCTATGCAAGTGTTGCAAGTCATGAGCAAAACCTGAGGAGTTGGTGAATGGTGGGGAAATGGTCGAAATTTTTTGCTAATTAACAAGACGCAGCCATGCTTGTAAGTAAATTCTATATTCCCCCAAGAGTAACAGCTAGCAAAGGCTAACAAGAATCCAGCGGAATAATGCTTGGCGATGGTTCGGCATCGGTGGCATGCATAGCGACGGCAACTTGGCAGCTCGGCGCGTCGGCATAAAGCAGCTCAGAAGCTTCGGCATATTTATCGATGACTTGGCGAAGTTCGTCTTGGAGTTTGCGAGCGGCCTGCTCGGGTAAATGCATGGGCTTCAGCAGCATAAAGTCGAGAGGTTCACGCTTATCATTTAATAGCCGAGCGCTGGTGTCACTAATCGCTGCGGCTATCGATTGCCGCAAAACGCGACTATTGGCGCGAAAACCCAAAGGTGCGCGAACAACGAATTTCACCTGATTGCCGGGCGCTAACGTAATTAATTCTAAATTTTCCAACTCACGCAAGTAACGATAAGTGCTGAGTTCACTCAGACCATGGGTTTCGGCAATTTGCTGGGGCGATTGCTGCTCAAAAAACAACGCCACAAAATAAGCATAAAGGTGTGGGTTGTCGGCGAAGGCGGCGTCTTGGCGGTCACTAAAAAAGTAGTGGCTGCCGTGCGTTATGGTGGCTGAGTTGACAAGCTCAAGGCCATCGAGACCACAAATTTCGGCCAGCAAAAGTAAACGCTTCAAGGAAATATCGTCGTGATTAAGCATACGAGTAACCGTGACCACGGACAGATCCATGCGCTCAGCTAGCATGGTATAGGTAATACCTTGGCGTTTTAGTTCTTGTTTAATCCGCGTTAAGCAGCGTTGAAACTTGAGCGTCACCAGGGGCATATAAAACCGCCTTTTGTATCGATTTATGATAGTTAAGCTATCATAAAACGATAGTTAATAAATTGAAACCACCACGCTATTGCTCTGTCACAGTCCGCTCTTTAAAGTCGACAGCATTCCAACTACACGAGTAAACTATGAAAAATCGCGACTGGTTAAAAGCTTGGTATACACCGATATTCTTTGCGTTACCGACGTATTTCCTGTTGATGTTTGCCAGTCAAATGATCTTTGGTGTCGAGGTGAACCGTTGGCTAAAACTCGCACTTTATTTTGCGTTGTATTTTTTCTTTGGGTGGTTGCTCGCAAAAGTCGCCAATGCTGGAACCGAAGTCGCCGCTGAACGTCATCCCGCCCATGACTGGCCGATTTCAGGACCGATTCGCTACGCTGGAAAATATGTATTTTTCCTTACCTTCTATCCCACTTTGATATTGTCGTCGCTGAATCCATTTCAATTCGTGCAGCAATTTCGGCAAATTTTCGGTCAAGCCAAGGCCGCGAAGCGCTTAAAAGGTAACGAAGAGGCCAACGCCAATTACCAAACGAAAGCGACCTACCGACTGCCTTTTAGCGGCGAGTGGTTGGTATTTAATGGTGGGCTCAAAGAGGCGACGTCGCACTCATGGCAGGTGTTAGCGCAGCGATATGCTTATGATTTCGTGCAAGCCGACCCTGAGTTTCGTCGCCACCGCGGTCAAGGCATGCGCTTACGTGACTATTATTGTTACGGGCAGCCAATTCTTGCTGCGGCCGATGGCGAAGTCGTCGATGTTGTCGATAAAATCGGCCCTGCGCCGCTGGTCGGTTTTGGTATCGCCGATTTCCTCTGCCGTCATTTCGCTGGTAACCATGTGGTCATTTGCCACGCCGACGGTGAATATGGCTTCTATGCACATCTCATCAAAGGCACGATCCCGGTCAAAATTGGTGATTCCGTCAAAGCGGGCGAAGAAATTGGTCGCTGCGGCCATACCGGTCATTCGTCCGAACCACACCTACATTTCCACCTGCAGGATACTCCCAGCATTTTCACCGGCATGGGTTTACCGATTCGCTTTCAAGGGGTGGGCGAGATTGTCCGCGGCCAGCGCGTGGTTGGTGAGTCGGCAGGCTTACCAGATTAAAGTTCGAAATTCTTTCAGACGGCAGTGGTGCAGCCTGATGTGATGCGACGGAATGTGTCGTATGCGGAATTCTCATAGTTCGGCTTTATTGAAAATTAGGCTATGATGGCTCAAACACCTAAGGAAAGCCGTTTATGAGCATTGATTATTACAATAACAACGCCTCTGCGTTTCATGCGGACACTGCCGATGTGGACATGTCGGCTCTTTATCAAGAGTTCCTGCCATTATTGCCTGCTGGCGCACATATTATTGACGCTGGTTGTGGCCCTGGTCGCGATGCTATGGCTTTTCAGTCGCAAGGATTCCGAGTTACTGCTTTCGACGCAAGCGAAGCTTTAATCGATATTGCTCGTCAGCGACTCGGTGCTGATTTAGCCGTACAGGCAACCTTTTTAGAGTTCTCAGCACAAGAACCCGTCGACGCGATATGGGCTTGCGCCTCGTTGCTGCATGTGCCTTTTCACGATTTAGCGCGAACCTTTTGGCACTTAGCTAAGCAGTTAAAAAAAGGCGGATTGTTTTATTGCTCTTTTAAGTATGGCGATGACGAAAGTGAACGAGGCGGCAGGCGCTTTACGAATTTGAATGAGGCACGACTTCATGAAGTGCTGGCTGAAAGTGACTTGGCAGTGAAGAAAACATGGACTACTGGTGACGCTCGGCCGGGTCGAGAACATGAGCAATGGTTGAATGCGATTTTGGTAAAGGAAGGGGATTAGAATGGGACTGGCGCAGGGATATTTGCTGACTACAGGGACATCGAAAGATCCGCTACTACCCAAATTAATTCGTGCCATTAATCATGCGACAGCGATTGATATTTGTGTTTCTTTTGCCCAACCGTCGGGGGTGTCATTACTGCTTGAACCGTTGATTGATGCGATAGGCAACAATGCTGTTATTCGCATTATGACTTCCGATTATCTGAGTATTACCCATCCACAAGCGTTGCGACAATTATTGCTGCTGCAGCAACGTGGTGCACAGGTAAAGCTTTATCAATGCTCGGACCGCAAGGCATTTCACCTCAAGTCCTATATCTTTGTACGCGAACGAGAAACTGTTCCGAATCACACGATAGAAGCGGGCACCGCATTCGTCGGATCAAGTAATCTAAGTGCGAGCGCTTTAACATCAGGTCTCGAGTGGAATCTTCGGTTTGATTTGGAGCCAAGCTCAGACAAATCTATAGAAGAGTTCGCGCACATTAGACGCAGTTTCGAAACAATTTTTGAGAGCCCAGAGGCTCACTTCTTAACGCGACAGCTCATCGAGTCTTACACAAAGCAGTTCGAAGAAATTGCACGCCAAAACGCACCATTGATGACGGTTTTGGGTATTGAAGATGAACCGGAACCTGAAGCCCACACGCCAAATAGCTCGCAAACTGAAGCACTGATAGCTCTGCAGGAAAGTAGAAATGCAGGTTACTGCCGTGGTCTAGTCGTTATGGCTACTGGGATGGGGAAAACCTGGTTAGCTGCCTTCGATGCGCAGCAAATCAAAGCTTCTCGAGTACTGTTCGTGGCTCACCGTGAGGAAATTTTACTGCAGGCCCAACGGACGTTTAGCGCCTTGTTTCCAGAAAAGAGCATAGGCTTTTTTAACGGCGTAACAAAAGACACTGAAGCAGAATTTCTGTTTGCATCAGTCCAATCATTAGGCAAATTAGAATACCTTCATAGCTTTGCGGTAGATCATTTTGATTATGTCGTTGTCGATGAATTTCATCATGCGACAGCTCAAGGCTATCAGAAATTATTGGCTTATTTTAAGCCAAAATTTTTGCTTGGTTTAACAGCCACACCAGAGCGAACCGATCAATCGGATATTCTTAGTCTTTGCGATAACAATTTGGTATTCGAACGGAATATTGTTCATGGTATCGAGAGCAAAATCCTTGTTCCGTTTCATTACTATGGCATTCATGATGAATTTGTCGATTATAAGGAAATCCCTTGGCGTAACGGCAAATTTGACCCAACTGCCTTAGACGTTGCATTTGCCACTCAGAAGCGAGCTAAACATATTTATGAAAACTGGCTGAGTCACAAGCAGTCAAGAACCCTAGCCTTTTGCATTTCTAAGCGCCACGCAGATTATATGGCGAATTACTTTTGTAAGCAGGGCGTCAAAGCCGTAGCGGTTTATAGCGGCTCCGAAGTTCGTCGTAATGAAGCACTCGCTGAGTTGAGCGAAGGCAAGATCGATGTTGTGTTTTCAGTTGATCTCTTTAATGAGGGCACTGATATTCCGGCTGTGGATACGGTTCTTATGACGCGACCTACAGAGTCAAAAATTCTCTTTTTGCAGCAACTAGGACGCGGTTTACGCGCATCGCCAGATACCGGCAAGTCACATGTGGTTGTTATCGACTTCATTGGTAATCACAAATCAT
>ERZ869909.1392-NODE-1392-length-19663-cov-8.231134_pt1 | contig 19663 bp, 15 predicted proteins | sample MGYA00520892_ERZ869909 | MGnify/ENA primary metagenome ERZ869909 (study PRJEB32215, sample SAMEA104723947) | bioreactor metagenome | biome: bioreactor; feature: anaerobic bioreactor; material: water | place: China | collected 2015-03-12 ... | reverse complement strand
GAACGGACGCGGGCCCGCCGGGTCCGTTGGCGTGGGTGGGGTACCTGGCGGCGTTGGGGATGCTCACGCGGCACGAGCTGCGGTGGATGGGGCGGGCTGCCGTGGTGGTGCCGTGAGCGGGATGGTGCCGGTGGCGTGGTGCGCGCAGCGGCGATGGGGCGGAGACGGCGTGACCGCGAGCGGCGCGCGCATCCGGGCCGCGCATGCTACCGTGAACCTTCTAAGCGAAGGGAGGTGGCGGCATGGTGGTACAACCCTGGCAGCGCAGATTGGCGATCGCCGTGCTCGCCGCAAGCCTCATCCTGATGGTCTTCACCGTTGGTGCCGCTCTGACCGGTCCGGCAGACCAGTCGGTGTGGGCGCGGTTCCGCCAACCCGCCAATGGTGCCCTCGTGATCTTCTTGATGTCGCTCGTCCTGCTGCCGACCGGGCATCGCGCGCGGTCGTGGCTGTGGGTGGGTGTCGTCGGCGCGGTCGGGTTCACGTTGGTGGCGATGATCGCTGGGTTCGCGCAGGGGTCGTGATCGCACCCCGCATGCGCCCGCCCGGTGGCGTGGGCGTGCCGGGCGCGGTGCGGTCCGAGGCGCTTCGCGCGCCGTGACCCCGCCATCGATGGATCGGCGGGGTACCGTCGCCGGGTGACCCGCCCGAACGCCAGGGCGGCGGCCGGGGCGCCGGACGCCGTGATCGAGATCGTTCCCGTCGCCGAGCACCATGCCGAGGGCTTCCGCGCGTGCCTCGACGTCGTGGCGCGGGAGCGGCGCTACCTGGCGCAGATCGAGGCGCCGCCGTTGGACCGGGTCGAGGCATTCGTGCGCGAGAGCGTCGCGAACGACGCCGCGCAGTTCATGGCGGTCGATGGGGATCGGGTGGTCGGTTGGGCCGACGTGTTGCCCGCGTGGGCCCACGCCGTCGCGCACGTGGGTTCGTTGGGCATGGGCGTCCTGCCGGCGTACCGGGGGCGGGGCATCGGCCGGCGGCTCCTCGGGGCGTGCATCGCCAAGGCGTGGGCCCAGGGCATCACGCGCATCGAGCTGGAGGTGCGCGCCGACAACGAGCCGGCCATCGCGCTGTACCGCGCGTTCGGCTTCGAGCAGGAGGCGGTGAAGCGCCGCGCGATGCGCTTCGACGGCGTGTACCACGACGCGCTGCTGATGAGCCTGCTGAAGGACGCGGGGTAGTCGCCGGCGCGGGTGCGCGGTCGGCGTGACGGCGGGGTGGTGAGCAGCATGCGATCGGTCCTGTGGTTGGGTGGCGCGCCGTGTGCGGGGAAGTCGTCGGTGGCGCGGCTGCTCGGCGAGCGGTTCGCGCTCGACGTCGTGCGCGTGGACGACACCATCGACGCGTTGCTCGCGGAGCTCGATCCGGAACGGCATCCGGCGTTGTCGGGCTGGATGGCGCTCAGCTGGGACGAGCGTTGGGGGCGCTCGCCCGACGTGCTCCTCGATGAGGTGGTGGCCTGCTACCGCGAGCATCTCGGCTTCGTGCGGGAGCAGGTACTGTCGCGGGTTGGTCGGGGCCGACCGGTCCTGGTGGAGGGTTCGGTGGTCCTGCCGGCCGACGTCGCGCCGACGCTCGCGAGCCCGGCGGACGCGTTGTGGCTCGTGCCCACGCGCGCGTTCCAGGCGCACCACTACGCGCAGCGGCCGTGGATCGGCGGCGTCCTGAAGGAGTGCGGGGACCCGGCCGCCGCGTTCGAGCGTTGGATGGAGCGCGACGCGCGGTTCGCGGCGTGGTTGGAGGACGAGGTTCGCGAGCTTGGGCTCGCGTGCATCGCGGTGGACGGGTCGCGGAGCATGGAGGAGGTCGCGTGGGTGGCGGCGGAGCGGTTCGGGTTGGGCGGGGGCGGGTAGGCGAGGGGCTCCGGGTCTCGTGCGGCGGGGGTCGGGGATGGCCGGTGCGCACCGGGTGATCGGGCGATAGGATCTGAGACCTCGGTATCGTCGTTGACGCTGCCGTCGCGCGCTGCGAGCCGTGCGGCGCGGTCACCGAGCCGTTGCCTCCAGGAGGTCGCCATGCCGTCCGACGCCAAGCCCAAGGGGCCCGCCTCGTACTTCCCGTCGATCGAGAAGACCTACGGCAAGCCGATCGAGCACTGGTTCGCCGTCCTCGACGCCCTGCAGGACAAGAAGCACATGGAGCAGGTCGCGATCCTCAAGGCCGCGCACGGGTTGGGGCATGGGCATGCGAACGCGTTGGTGGCGGCCTGGAGGGCGAAGGGTGGGTGAGCTGGCGGCTCGCGCGGAGGGTGGCGTGGGTGGGGATGCGGTAGGCGGGTGAAGCGACGGTGACGGGGGCGGAGAGGCGCCGGCGCGGCGTTCGAGGCCGCCGCGACTACTCGACGCGTTGCGGGATGCGCTGCGTGCGCGGCGGTACAGCCCGCGGACCGAGCAGGTGCTTCGGAGGCGGGTGACGTGAACCGTTCGGCACGAGTAAAGGCGGCACCCATCTGGGTTGGGTAGGTTGGAGTGCAGTGTGTACCTGTGAGCCGCGCCGGTCGTGGTCGGCGACGGCGCGGAGCCGCCGCGTCAGCAGCGCGAAGACGAGCGCGCCGGCGCCGATCGCCACCAGCAGCCCCAGCGCGCCGCCGCCCACGACGAGCCCGAGTGTCGCGCGCCCGCCGATCGAGCCGGCGAGCGTGCTGCGCGGCGCGTCGATGAGCACCACGTAGAGGTGCCCGCTGCCGTCGTCGAGCGGCGCGGCGGAGAAGACGACGGGCCGCGGGCCGCGCGGGTCGGTGCCGCGGATCGGGAGCGGCCGAAGGGTGCCGTCGCCCGTCGTGGCGACGAAGCGCTCGATGGGCCCGAGGTCGACGGTCGCGTGCGTCAGTTCCCCCTCGATCGGCGGCGCCACGACGCGCCCTTCGATGTCGAGGACGTAGATCTCGACGCCGGGGTTGGCCATGGCGAGCATGGCGACGACGTCGTCGCTCAGGACGTCGTCCCCCTTGGCGGCGGCCTCGGCGACGAGGTTGCTGGCGAGCAGCGCGTTCTGGCGCCGCTTCAGCTCCTCGAAGTAGGCGCGCGCGCCGCCGACGGCGAGCGCGGCGAAGAGCGCCCGGGCCGACACGAGCACGAGCGCGAAGGCGATCAGCAGGCGGAGGTGGAGGCTGCGGAGGTTCACGTCGGCGGCACGAACTTGTACCCGCGGCCCCAGACGGTCTGGATGATCTTCGGGTCGGAGGCCTCGCGCTCGATCTTCGTCCGGAGGCGGTTGATGTGCGAGTTGACGGTGTGGGCGAGGCCGTCGAAGCCTGCGCCCCAGACCCGGTCGAGGAGCTGGTCGCGGGTGAAGACCTGGCCGGGGTGGCGGGCGAGGTGGAGGAGGAGCTCGAACTCGCGGCCGGTGAGGCGGACCTCGTCGCCGTCCACGACGACGCGTTGCCCCCCGACGTCGATCACGAGCGAGCCGAGGACGAGCGGCGCTTCGGCGACGCTCGCGTCGGCGAGCGCCTGCCGGCGCCGGAAGAGCGCGCGGACGCGGGCCTGCAGCTCGCGGAGGCTGAACGGCTTGGTGAGGTAGTCGTCGGCGCCGAGCTCGAGGCCGACCACGCGGTCGAGATCGGTCGACTTGGCGGTGAGCATGAGCATGAGCAGCTCGGGCCGCCGCGCGCGCACCCGCCGGCAGATCTCGAGCCGTCCATGCCGGGCAGCATGAGGTCGAGGACGGCCAGCGCAACCTCGGGATCGAGCGCAGCCTCGAAGCCGTCGGCGCCGTTGCGGGCCACGATCACGTCGTGCCCCACGTCGCGGAGCGCGCTAGCGACGAGCGTGGCGATGTCGCCGTCGTCTTCGACGACGAGCACGAGGGGGCGGTCCATGGGGTGAGTTTGGCATGGGGGTGGTCACGGGGGGATCACGGGGGTGGGTGGAACGCGGGCGCGTGTGGTGAGCCTTGTTTGGGCTGGACAGTTACCGACGCTGTGTCGTTATGAGACCGGGCCGCACCCTGGCGCGGCGGTGCTATGGAGGCTGGTGGACGCGGTGCTCTTCTGTGGCCACTTCGTGGATCCGTGTATCATGCCGACATGAAGATAGTGGCGAGCGATGTGCGGTTGACGTTTCGCCTACCAGATTGTGGGCGGAGTGGTGTCGTGGGGATCGGTAGGGTGGAGTCTGGAGTTCTGCCAGTGCATGGAAGCGTAGTTGGCGCAACTGATTCGCTCCGATACCCTCACGACGCAACCATCGCAATCGCGCACAGGGCTCATCCATCCCGCTAAGGAGACGAGGCCAAATTGTGTTTTCGTTCTCCGGTACCATTCATCCCGTCGACTTCTCACGGATATCGGGCAATGAGTTCGAGCGCTTGGTATTCGCTGTCCTCCTTAGGATGTACTCATGGCGGACCCTCGACTGGTATGGACAGACCGGCAGTGATGGTGGTCGCGACATCATCGGGGAGCGCGACAACGACTGGGGGCGAAACGAAACCGTGATCGTCGCATGTGCCAACTGGCGCTCGTTCACCAGTACCAAAGGGATCAACGACATTGACAGCCTCTCAAAAGCAGTTGCCGCCCCACCCGCCGAGGTGATCTTGATCGCCGGAAGGCCTGTAAGTCCAAAGATCAAGAGAACATGTGAGATGCACGCAATTGGCAAGGGGATACACTCCACCAAGGTGTGGTCAGGACCTGAGTTCGAGGAGATGCTACGTTTTCACGCTCCAAGTGTGGCCGAGCGCTTCTTCCGGGGCGTTGCCTTGCCCGACGAAGCCGGGCAACTGACGGAACTCGTCCTGAATCTGGACGCCGTGTCGAGCCGCGAAGCAGCTGAACTCCTCGTGCGGCTCTTCGACCGGCCGGCGTTCCGGGACAAGATTTGGCAGGAGAGTTCTCTGCCCGCATTCCGCAGGGCGATAGAGGACACCATTGGGGCCCTCAACACCGGTGTTTGGAGAGATCGCGAAGGTGCCCTCATCTCGCGAATCCCATCACGGCACCAGTTGCCCATTCAGGAGGTGCGAGAAGCGCTAGCGATGTGCGTGAAGCAGCTCCGTGGCCTTCGGACAGCTTTCGACAACGGACTCCGAACAGAGGAGATCAAGCCATGCGGATGTGAGGACAAGAACTGTCCGACCTACTTCATGAACCGGGAAGTCGCGACCAGACTCACCCAGCTGCGCGCTGACGCGCTTGAGTCGGCGGAGCGCGCTATAGACACCCTCCGCGCGGTCACGATAGACACGGTCACAGAGCACCATTCATAGGCGTAGAGCACCCCACCGAACGTGAAGGAGACAATCACCTAGTGGACCAAGCCACGCACAACAAGATCGTCTCCTTCATCTGGGGCATCGCCGACGACGTCCTACGCGACCTCTTCAAGCGCGGCAAGTACCCCGACGTCATCTTGCCCATGTGCGTCATTCGGCGCATGGACGCGGTGCTCGAGCCGACCAAGCAGAAGGTGCTCGAGTCCAAGAAGATGCTCGACTCAGCTGGCTTCACGGAGCAGCGCACGGCCCTGTGCGACGCAGCGGGACAGGCCTTCTACAACACCTCGAGGTTCACGCTGCGCGACCTCAAGTCGCGGGGTAGCCGGCAGCAGCTCCTGGCCGACTTTGAGGACTACCTGAACGGCTTCTCGCCCAACGTCCAGGACATCCTCGATAACTTCAAGTTCCGTAATCAGCTCCAGACGCTTTCGAAGGCCGATGCCATCGGCACACTGATCAACAAGTTCCTGGACCCCGCCATCGACCTATCGCCGGCTGGAATCGACAACCACTCGATGGGGACGGTCTTTGAGGAGCTGGTCCGCAAGTTCAACGAGGAGAACAACGAGGAGGCGGGCGAGCACTGGACACCGCGCGACGCGGTGCGCCTGATGGCTAACCTCGTATTCCTGCCGATCGAGGCCGAGATCCGATCCGGTACGTACCGGCTCTACGATTGTGCCTGCGGCACGGGCGGCATGCTCACCGTCGCCGAGGAGACGCTCGCCGCCATTGGCGACAAGCGCGGCCAGCAGGTCAATTGCATGCTCTATGGCCAAGAGATCAACCCTGAGACCTACGCCGTCTGCAAGGCCGACATGCTCTTGAAGGGCGAGGGCGAGAGCGCCGACAACATCGTCGGCGGCGCGGAGTGGTCCACACTCTCGAACGACGCCTTCCCCGCGCAGGAGTTCGACTTCATGCTCGCCAACCCGCCTTACGGGAAGAGCTGGAAGAAGGACCTCGAGGCGATGGGCGGCAAGGACGGCATGCGCGACCCGCGCTTCAAGGTCATGCACCAGGGCGAGGAGCTGTCGCTCGTCACCCGCACGAGCGACGGACAGATGCTCTTCCTGGCCAACATGGCCTCGAAGATGACTGGAAAGTCGGCGCTCGGCAGCCGCATCGCCGAGGTCCACAACGGCTCGTCGCTCTTCACCGGTGACGCCGGCCAGGGCGAAAGCAACATCCGCCGCTGGCTGATCGAGAACGACTGGCTCGAGGCCATCGTCGCCCTGCCGCTCAATCTCTTCTACAACACCGGCATCGCCACCTACGTCTGGGTGCTGTCGAACAGGAAGCCTGCGCACCGCAAGGGCCACGTGCAGCTCATCGACGCCACCCAGTGGTTCAAGCCGCTGCGCAAGAACCTCGGAAAGAAGAACTGCGAACTCTCGCCCGAAGACATCGAGCGCATCAGCCGTACGTTTCTGGATTTCGAGGATACGCCGGAGTCCAAGATCTTCCCCAACGCTGCCTTCGGCTACTGGAAGGTCACGGTCGAGCGCCCGCTGCGGCTGCGCAGCCAGCTCACGCTCAAGGCCATCGAGACGCTTCGTTTCACTTCAGGAGACGAGGACATTCGCGCGACGCTCTACGAGGAGTTCGGGGATGACCTCTTCAGCCGCTTCGCCCAGGTCTCGGCTGCCGTGGAGATGCGCCTTGTCGACTGGGGCAACGGCGAGGACGAGGGCGACGACGAGGAGGGCGGCAGCGCCAGGAAGGGCCTCCCCGAAAGGAAGCGCAAGAAGCTGCTGGACGCCAAGACCTGGGAGCGCGACATCCGCCTGGTTGAGACCGCAACCGCGCTGCGCACAGCGTTGGGCGATGCGCTGTTCGAGGACCACAATCTGTTCCGCGACCGTGTGGACGCCGCGCTCAAGCAGGCCGGCATCAAGCTCCCTGCCGCCGACCTGAAGCAGATCCTCAAGGCCGTGAGCTGGCGCGTCGAGACCGCGCCGCCGGTCATCGCCAAGGTGCACAAGCCCGGCAGGGCCAAGGCAGACCCACTTCGCGGGCTGTTCGAGGCGACCGTGGACGGTAGGCTCGCCGTCGTCGAGTACGAGCCCGACTCCGACCTGCGCGACACGGAGCAGGTGCCGCTGCTCGAAGCGGGTGGCATCGAGGCCTTCATCCGCCGCGAGGTGCTGCCCTACACGCCCGACGCGTGGATCAAGGAAGACGCCACCAAGATCGGCTACGAGGTGAGCTTCACGCGGCACTTCTACAGGCCGCAGCCGTTGCGCACGCTCGAGGAGATCAGCGCCGACATCCTTGCCATCGAGAAGGAGACCGAGGGGCTGCTTGCAGGAATCATCGGGGGTGACAAGCAATGACGATCGAGGAGCTGAAGACACACCTGAAGAACGGCGGGCAGGTTCTGAAGACGCGTGATGACCATGCTCCAGTCATACTGAGCCGCGCTGCCGATCCGACGGTGGCCGATCAATTCACCCTGGCCACCACGTCGAAGAGTTCGTGGGCAAAAACCGGAGAGGCGTTCGGCGCCGAAAAGCTTCGTCCGCGCATCGAGCCATGGTTGACAGCGCTCGTTCAGTCCGAGCATCTGTCACTTCTAGTTGGCTCCGGGCTTGCACACGCCGTGCACTGGCTTGGAGCAGGCGCAGCCCTACCTGGGATGACCGCCGTTACCTTCCAGAGCCTGAACGCCGAGATCGCGCAAGAAGCAAAACGCACGTCAAAGGCAGCCGGGCGCGACGTCGGGAACTTCGAGGACCAAATTCGCGTCGCGAACGAGCTGTTGCGCGGACTCGAGATAATGGCTGCGGTGAAAGAGGTTGGCTCTGAGGAAGAGAGTCAAGTTGCCGCACTTCGAAGTGACCTGAAGGGCATCCTTGCGTCGTTCGCTAAGTCGATCCTGCAGGCCGAAGAGAGCCTAGTGACAGCCGAGGAAGCGAAGCGCGAGGAAGCCTTCAACTACCTCGTCAGCTTCTTGATGAGCTTCGCGAGTCGTGCCGGTACGCGCGAGCGCTTGCAGCTGTTCACAACGAACTATGACCGCTTCATCGAAGCCGGTGCGGACGCGGCTGGATTGCGTCTCATCGACCGCTTCGTCGGCACTCTTGCGCCAGTGTTCCGTGCGTCGCGCCTTGATGTGGATCTCCACTACAACCCGCCCGGCATTCGCGGGGAGCCTCGCTACCTTGAAGGCGTCGCACGTTTCACCAAGTTGCACGGTTCGGTCGATTGGCTCGAAAACAACGGCTCGATCCGCCGCGTCGGCCTTCCCTTTGGTGCTGCAGATATTGCGCCCTTCTTGTCTGCGCCGGGCCTGACAGGTGGCGACGCCGCTGGGCTGATGATCTACCCGAATGCCGCCAAGGATCGCGAGACGACCTCATACCCCTACGTTGAACTCTTCCGGGACTTCGCAGCCTCGATTTGCCGGCCGAACAGCACCGTGGTGTGTTACGGCTACAGCTTCGGTGACGAGCATATCAACCGTGTGCTCGAGGACATGCTCACCATTCCATCAGCGCACCTTGTCATCATCGCCCACGGCGATCCGCTTGGGCGCATCATGAGTACCTACACGCGGCTGGGTCGGCACGCTCAGATCACGCTGCTCATCGGTGACCACCTTGGCGACTTGCGAGTTCTTGTCGATCACTACCTGCCGAAGCCTGCGATCGACCGCACGACCTTCCGGATGGCGGAGCTGCTCAAGGCGCGCTGGGGCACAGAGGTGCAGGCCACCAGCGAAGTCGCTGCCCCGCCGCCGAGCGACAGGGACTCGCCGTCTTGAGTCAGGCACCATTCGAGCACGCAGGCAGCCTGCGTATAGGCGCGGTGGACTTCGTCTCGCCGGATGAGATCAAGGTCGCCCTAGATATCGAGGCCCCTGATTCCGTCGCTCTGAATGACGGAGGCCCGCGCCCGTTTCCCAGGGTCAACGGCTATCTACTGATACCCGTGGATGAAGCGTTCCTTGTGGGCCAGGTCGAGTGGCTAACCGTCGAACGCTCTGCCTTTCCGAAGCGACGTGGGATGCAGGACTTCGGCCTGGTGGATCTCCCATATCCGCTGCGCAAGTTGCGACTCAACCCACTCGGCACGCTCCGCAGGCGCTCGAAAGACGGGGCATACGACTTCCGCCGCGGCGCGGACGGCCTGCCTTCGATCGGCGCCGCGGTTCTCTTGCCCACGGATGGCCAGCTTCGGTCGATCGTGGAGTCGGGAGAACGACGTCGGGTGAAGATCGGCACGAGCCCACTCGCCGGCGACGCGGAGGTCTCCATCGACCCCAACCGCCTGTTCGGGCGTCATCTCGCCGTGCTGGGAAATACTGGAAGTGGCAAATCCTGTTCGGTCGCCGGCTTGATCCGCTGGAGCCTTGAACAGGCAACGGAGGCACGCTCGGACTCGGGCGCAGTGGGGCGACCCAACGCCCGGTTCATCGTGCTTGACCCGAACGGTGAGTACTCGCGCGCCTTCAGTAGCGACGATGCGCTCAAGGCACGCATCTTCAAGGTGAACCCGGCTGAAGGCGAGACCTCGCTCAAGGTGCCGCTCTGGTTCTGGAACAGCGCTGAGTGGTGCTCATTCACGCAGGCCAGCGCAAGGGCGCAACGGCCCTTGCTTCGGAGGGCATTGCGTGAGGTAAAGGCCGGGCGCACTGTGGCGGCCGACACAACCGATGAGGAAAGGGACCTCCGTCTACGGAGGCGCTTGTCGTCGCAACTCATCACACTCAGGCGCGATCTGCGATCGAACGCCATAAAGACCGAGGCGACGAGATTCGGCTTTCAGTTGGAGGCGACCGCAGCTGACATCGAGCAGTGGCTTCCACAGCATCCCGAGGTTCCTCTCAAAGCCATCCGCGATGCGGCAAGAGCGGCGCTCGATGTTCGGCACCGCGACGGTAACGACCGGGCTACTGGACGGGCTTTTGTCTACTTCGTGGCTTTCACTGAGGGCGAAGTGCAAGCCATCATCGAGGCTGTTGAGGCCGGCTTGACTGCGTTGGGTGGGATCGTCTACCAGGAAGGTCCAGACGAGGATGTTCCGCTGGTGTTCAACGGCGCCGACCTCGCGGACCATCTGGAGACTCTTGCTGAGCAGGAGAACTTGAGCCAATACGTCGATTTCCTGATAGCTCGCATCCGGACCTTCCTTTCTGACCCGAAAATGAAAGCGATCACCGGGAGTACGGACGACGTCACGCTTGAAGCGTGGCTCGGCGCCTACATTGGTGATGACGACGCAGGTGGCAGGTGCGTTTCAGTGATCGATCTATCCCTTGTGCCGACTGAGATCGTTCATGTCGTGACCGCCGTGATTGCGCGCATGGTGTTTGAAGCGTCGCAACGCTACGCGAAACTCAATGGTGTCGCGCTCCCCACCGTATTGGTGATGGAAGAGGCGCACACCTTCATTAGGCGCTACAAGGAGGATGTCGAGAATGGGGATGCCGCCGGTATCTGCTGTCAGGTGTTCGAGCGCATCGCCCGAGAAGGGCGCAAGTTCGGACTAGGCTTGGTCCTGTCGTCGCAACGACCGTCCGAACTCTCGCCTACGGTGTTGTCGCAGTGCAATACCTTCCTGCTCCACCGTATCAGCAACGATCGCGATCAGGATTTGGTCCAACGCCTCGTCCCGGACAACCTCCGCGGATTGCTCCGCGAGTTGCCCTCGCTACCCTCGCAGAGCGCCATTCTGCTCGGCTGGGCGTCGGAACTGCCCGTCCTCGTGAAGATGAACGACCTTCCGAAGTCGCAGCAACCCCGCTCCGATGACCCGGAGTTCTGGGGTGTTTGGACCGGAGAGGATGAAAGCGGCAATGCGATCGCGCGCGCGACAGACTGGCATCGGGTTGCCTCAGATTGGCAAGCCGGACAGGCGGCCGAAGGTGAGAGCGCTCTGGAGATGGAAGAGTGATCGCCGATCTCAAGCCATATGCGGAGTACAAGGAGTCGGGGCTGCCGTGGCTTGGGCAGGTACCGTGGCATTGGGCGCTCACTCCAAACCGTGGTCTTGTGCGCCGAAGGAAGGTGCTCGTCGGCGAGCGTCATGGTCACCACCGGCTACTATCGCTCACCAAGCAGGGGGTAATCGTTCGCGACATTTCGACAGGGCGGGGCAAGTTTTCGTCGGACATGGGAACCTCGCAGGAGGTGCGTAGCGGAGATCTCGTGTTCTGCCTCTTCGATGTGCCGGAGACACCGCGGACCGTGGGTCTGTCTCGTCACGAGGGCATGATCACCGGCGCATATACGGTGTTCGAGTCGCTCGGAAGGGGCAGTTCGGAGTACTTCGAGTTGTTCTACCGAGCGATGGACGACCGCAAGCTTCTCAGCCCACTCTATTCTGGGCTGAGGAACACGATTCCTGCTGAGAGGCTTCTCGGCACGAAGACTCCACAACCCCCGCCCGACGAGCAGGCTGCAATCGTGCGGTTTCTGGACTGGGTGAACGGGCGACTGGAGCGGGTGATCGGGGCGAAGCGGAAGGTGATCGCGTTGCTCAACGAGCAGAAGCAGGCGATCGTTCACCGCGCCGTCACCCGCGGCCTCGACCCCTCCGTCCCCCTCAAGCCCTCTGGCATCTCCTGGCTCGGCGACATTCCGCAGCATTGGGAGGTGCGGCGAGCGAAGTTCGTCTTCCGGGAGATCGATCAGCGGTCTGTGGATGGTCAGGAGACTCACCTCGCGATGAGTCAGCGACTTGGGCTCGTTCCGAGCAGCCAGGTCTCAAGTAGCCTTCGCTCGCAGTCGTACGCCGGTGGCAAGCTCTGTCAGTCTGGTGACCTTGTCCTGAATCGGCTGAAGGCGCACCTCGGTGTCTTCGCGATGGCGCGACAACCGGGTGTCATCAGTCCCGACTACACGGTCTTCAGGAAGCTCCGGCCGACGAGTGTCGAGTACTTTGAAGACGTTCTACGTTCTCCGGGTTGCCGGCGTGAGCTTAGGATTCGAGCGAAGGGCATCGTCGAGGGGTTCTGGCGGCTGTATACGGATGACTTCTACGACATCCGGCTTCCAGTGCCGCCCTTCGACGAGCAGGGTCGCATTGCTTCCGGGATTGTTGACGCCACAGCCGACCTCAAAGCCACCATCTCCCGCCTCGAACGCGAGATCGGCCTCCTCCGCGAGTACCGCACCCGCCTCGTCGCCGACGTGGTGACCGGCAAGCTCGATGTTCGCGAGGCGGCGGCGCGGCTGCCCGACGAAGCGCCGCTCGACACCATCGAGGACTACACGGACCTGAGCGACGAGGCCGAGCCGGCTGACGAGGAGGTGATCGTCGCTTGAGTCCCGAAGGCCTCATCGCCCTCATCGACCGCCTGCGCGCACTCCCCACGGAAACCGAGTGGCTGGAGTTCAAGCGCAACCACGCCGAACCGCAGGAGATCGGTGAGTACCTGTCTGCACTGGCGAACGAGGCCAGGCTGGGCAACCAGCCACGGGGCTACCTGGTGTTCGGCATCGACGACACCTCACATGACGTGGTGGGTACTCGATTCGACCCGTACGCGACCAAGGCCAAGGGCAACCAGGACCTGCTGCCCTGGTTGGCCGCCTTGCTGCTGCCCAACCCCGGCGTCGATGTCCTGATCGTCGACCATCCCGCCGGGCGCGTCGTGATGCTGGCCGTTGGCCCGGCCCGTGACCGTCCGACAGCCTTCGCTGGCAAGGCCTACTGCCGGGCCGGTACCAGCAAGACCGAGTTGTCGCGGCATCCCGAGAAGGAACGTGCGCTGTGGACGCGGGGGAGCGACTGGTCGGCGGAAGTCTGCGACGGCGCAAGCCTGGCCGACCTCGATCCGGCAGCGATTGCCAAGGCCCGCGAGCAGTTCCTGGTCAAGCATCCGAGCCAGGCCGCTGAAGTGAACGACTGGGACGACCAAACGTTCCTGAACAAGGCCCGCGTGCTCAAGCAAGGCGCCGTCACGAACACCGCGCTCTTGCTGCTCGGGCTCAGCGAGTCTGCAACGCTGCTGACACCAGCCGTCGCCAAGCTCTCGTGGATCCTGAAGGATGCCGCCAACCGCGAACTCGACTACGAACACATCGGGCCGCCATTCCTTCTCGCCGGCGATCGCCTGCTCATTCGCATTCGTAACCTCATCGTGCGCGCCCTCCCGAGCGGAACCCTCTTCCCCCAGGAGATCACCCAGTACGACCCCTGGGTGCTTCGCGAGGCGCTGCACAACGCCATCGCGCACCAGGATTACCGTCGCCACGGGCGCATCGTCGTGGTCGAGTTTCCAGATCGCGTCCTCGTGACCAACGTGGGCGATTTCCTTGCGGGCGACGTCGAGACGGTCATCCGCCAGGACGCGCCGCAGGCCATCTACCGCAACCCCTTTCTGGCCGACGCGATGGTCGAGCTGAACTTGATCGACACGCAGGGCGGCGGCATCAAGCGCATGTTCGAGACGCAGCGCCGCCGCTCGTTCCCGCTGCCGGACTACGACTTGAGCGATCCGCGGCAGGTAGCAGTGAGTATCAGCGGCCGGGTTCTGGACGAGCGCTACACGCGTTTGTTGATGGAGCGGACCGACCTTGACCTGGTGCAGGTCATGCTGCTCGATCGGGTGCAGAAGCGCATTCGGATCGGGCAGGTTGAGCACCGGCGCTTGAAGGCTGCTGGGCTGGTCGAAGGCCGCTATCCCAACGTCATCGTGGCCGCTGCGGTTGCGAAAGCCACGGGCGAGGTGGGCAGGCACATTCGCGAGCGGGGATTCGAGAAGCAGTACTACCTGGACCTGATTCAGGCGCTGGTACGCGAGCACGGGCCGGTCACCCGAGACGATGTCAACCAGGCTGTGATTCCCAAGCTTCCGGACCGCCTGACCCAACAGCAGAAGCTGCGCAAGGTTCACAACCTCATGCAAGAATTGCGGCGAGCCGGGAGGATCGAGAATCGTGGGTCCAGGGGACAGCCAGCTTGGTTCTTCACCGGGGAGGCCGCCGGTGGATGAGCAGAGGAACCGTGCGCGCGTGGGTGTCCTTGGGCTGCTGAGGGAACCGAATGGCCGCTCACTTCCTGTGGCGATGAACGGACGTCGTCCTTTGCTAGATTTGCGTGCCAGGGCCCCGGTTAGCAGAGGGATTAGCAAACGGCCTAGCAATGGGTTGCCAGCAGCGTGCTTCAGGCGGGCGCATTGTGGGTTGCTTGACGGGCACTTCAAGGTACCGGCAGCCATGAAACGGAATGAGGGTGTTGCTGCTTGGCGTCTGGATCGTCTAGGCCCATCGAGGTTGCTTGAGGGTTGCTTGATCGGTAGGCGGATCGCCCGATGACCACCGACACCAGCGAGAAGGGCCTCGAAACGCTGATCATCCGGCACATGACCGGCACGGACGGTCTGGCCGTCGCGCCGAACATGGTCGTCGAATGGCCGCCGCCCTCCGGCGGCACCGGCTATACCGCCGGCAGCGCGCAGGACTTCGACCGCGCCCATGCGCTCGACGTGCCGCAGCTCTTCGCCTTCCTGCGCGCCACGCAGCCCGAGGCGTTCAAGAAGCTATCGCTGGCCGATGCGGACGATGCGAAGGACATCAACCGCCTCAAGTTCCTCGCCCGTCTCTCTGGCGAGATCGGCAAGCGTGGCGTGATCGACGTGCTGCGCAAGGGCGTGGAGCACGGGCCCGTGCACTTCGACCTGTTCTACGGCACGCCGTCGCCGGGCAACGCCAGGGCGGAAGAGCTGCACTCCGAGAACCGCTTCTCGATCACCCGCCAGCTCGCCTACAGCATGGACGCGGCGCGTCGCGCGCTCGACCTCTGTCTGTTCATCAACGGCCTGCCCATCGCCACCTTCGAGCTGAAGAACAGCCTCACCAAGCAGACGGTCGAGGATGCCGTCCAGCAGTACAAGCGCGACCGCGACCCGCGCGAGCGGCTGTTCGCGTTCGGCCGCTGCGTGGTGCACTTCGCGGTGGACGACAGCGAGGTGCGGATGTGCACCGAGCTGCGCGGCAAGGGCTCGTGGTTCCTGCCCTTCGACAAGGGGCACAACGACGGCGCGGGCAACCCGCCCAACCCGCACGGCCTCAAGACCGACTACCTGTGGAAAGTGGTGCTCACGCCGCCGGGGCTGACGAACATCCTCGAGAACTACGCGCAGATCGTCGAGGAGAAGGACCCGCGTACGGGCAAGAAGAAGCGCAAGCAGGTGTGGCCGCGGTATCACCAACTCAGCCTTGTGCGGCAGGCGCTGGCCGACGTGCGCACGCACGGAGTCGGCAAGCGCTACCTGATCCAGCACTCGGCGGGGAGCGGCAAGTCGAACTCCATCGCCTGGCTCGCGCACCAGCTCATCGGGCTCAAGCGCAACGACACGGAGATCTTCGACTCCGTCATCGTGGTGACCGACCGGCGCATCCTCGACAGCCAGATCCAGGCGACCATCAAGCAGTTCATGCAGGTAGGCGCGACGGTGGGCCACGCCGAGCGCTCCGGCGACCTGCGCAGGTTCATCGAGCAGGGGAAGAAGATCATCGTCTCGACGGTGCAGAAGTTCCCCTTCATCCTCGACGAGATCGCGACCGAGGCCGGCAAGACCTTCGCCATCGTCATCGACGAGGCGCACTCGAGCCAGGGTGGCAAGACCTCGGCGGCGATGAGCCAGGCGCTCGGTGCCGCCGCTCAGCAAGGGGCGGAGGACGACGACGCCGGACCGGACCCCGAGGACACGGTCAACGCGGCGCTCGAGAAGCGTATGGCGGCCCGCAAGATGCTCACCAACGCCAGCTACTTCGCCTTCACCGCTACGCCCAAGAACAAGACGCTGGAGATGTTCGGCGAGCCGCTGCCGCCCGACGCCGAAGGGCGCGTGCGGCACCGTCCGTTCCATAGCTACACCATGAAGCAGGCGATCGAGGAGGGCTTCATCCTCGACGTGCTGAAGGCCTACACGCCGGTCGACAGCTACTACAGGCTGGTCAGGAAGACCGAGGACGACCCGGAGTTCGACACCAAGAAGGCGCGCAAGAAGCTGCGCCGCTACGTGGAGAGCCACGACCATGCGATCCGGCTCAAGGCCGAGATCATGGCGGACCACTTCCACGAGCAGGTGATGGCGGCCGGCAAGATCGGTGGCGAGGCCCGCGCGATGGTGATCACCAGCGGCATCGAGCGGGCGATCCAGTACTTCCACGCCTTCAGGGCGTACCTCGTGGAGCGCAAGAGCCCGTACCGGGCCATCGTCGCGTTCTCGGGCGAGCACGACTACATGGGCGCCAAGGTCAGCGAGGGGTCGCTCAATGGTTTCTCGAGCAACGACATCGCCGGGAAGATCCAGACGGACCCGTACCGTTTCCTGATCTGCGCCGACAAGCTCCAGACCGGGTACGACGAGCCGCTGCTGCACACGATGTACGTGGACAAGCCGCTCTCGGGCATCAAGGCGGTGCAGACCCTGTCGCGCCTCAACCGCGCGCACCCGCAGAAGCACGACTGCTTCGTGCTCGATTTCCAGAACAACAGCGAGGCCATCACCTTCGCCTTCCAGGACTACTACCGCACCACATTGCTGGCCGACGAGACCGACCCGAACAAGCTGCACGACCTCAAGGGGGCGCTCGATGCCGCCCAGGTCTACTCGCCTGAGCACGTGCAGCAGTTGGTGGCGCTGTTCCTGGATGGTGCGGATCGCGACCAGCTCGACCCGATCCTCGATACCTGCGTGGCGGTCTACGTGGATCAACTCGACGAGGATGGCCAAGTGGACTTCAAGAGCAAGGCCAAGGTGTTCTGCCGCACCTACGCCTTCCTCTCGTCGCTGATCCCGTACAACAACCCCGAGTGGGAGAAGCTGTCGATCTTCCTCGACCTGCTCACGCCCAAGCTGCCGGCGCCGAAGGAGGAGGACCTCGCCAAGGGCATCCTCGAAGCCATCGACATGGACAGCTACCGCGTCGAGAAGAAGGCGGCCATGATGATCGCGCTGGCGGATGACGACGCGATGATCGAGCCGGTTCCGACCGACGCCGGCGGTTGGACGAGTGAGCCGGAGTTGGACCGGCTGAGCAACATCCTGAAGTCGTTCAACGAGCAGTTCGGCACCCTGTTCACCGACACCGATCGGGTGGCCAAACGCATCCGCGAGGACATCGCGCCGAAGGTCGCCGCCGACGCTGCCTATCAAAACGCGAAGGAGAACACCCCGCACACCGCACGCCTCGCGCATGACCAGGCGCTGGCCAAGGTGATGCAGCACCTGCTGACGGACGACACGCAGGTCTACAAGCAGTTCGTCGAGAACGAGTCGTTCAAGCGGTTCGTCGGGGACATGGTGTATGCGATTACGAGCCCGTAGCAGCCGTTGTGCGACGCGGGCTGACTGCTCCACCCACCCGATGTGCTGGGCGCCGCCGCCGATGCCAAACGTTAGGTGTTCAGTCGGTTCGTGGGGCTAGCATGTTCGATGACCTCATCCGCGAGCTCAAACGGCTCGAACAGCCAACGGCGGTTTCGATTCAGCTGGCGCTCGACGAAGACGGATACCTTGGTCGCGCCTGTTCCCACCCGGAGTGCGGTGCGGCCTTCAAGGTGGAGTTCTCGGATTGGCGGGACAAGGTCGCCGATGAAGCAGTGCACTGTCCCATCTGCGGCTTCGTAGCCGAAGCGACTGAATGGAACACGCCGGAACAGGCGGAGCAGATTCGCAGCGTGGCGTTGCGCCATGTTCACGGACAACTCAATGCCGCCATGGCGAGGGGTCTTCGTCGGCAGAAGCCTAAGCGCCAGGGCTTCATGACCGTGAGCTGGTCGTACAAGCCCGGGAGTACGCCTGCCATCGTTACGGCTGAGGCGTCCGAAGTCATGACCCAGAAGTCCACCTGTGAGGTGTGCGGCTGTAGGTACGCTTCCGTTGGCGCTGCGTTCTTCTGTCCGGCCTGCGGTCACAACAGTGCCATCTCGATGTTTCGCGGCGCTGTCGACACGGTTCGCGCCACATTGGCCAAGCTTGATGAGATCAAAGCAGTCCTCGAACGAGACTCAGGTGGTGATGTGGCAGAGGACTCGGCGAGGCACATCTGCGAGAACAACCTCGCGAGACTGGTTGCCGCGTTTCAGCGCTTCGCTGAGGCCCACTACGATGCTCTAGGAGTCGAGGCGAAACCGGTCCCGAGGAGGAACCTGTTCCAGAACCTCCACGAATCCAGCGAAGTCTGGCGACGAGTGGTGGGTTGGAGCTATGAAGACCTCATCGGCGCCAACTCGCTGGCTAGGCTTCAGGTATACTTCCAGCAGCGGCATGCCCTGTCTCACAACGACGGCATCGTAGACGAGCTCTACCTCCAGCGCTCGGGCGACCCAACGTACGGGCTCGGTCAGCGACTCGTTGTGAGAGCTGGCGCGGTCGCCGATGCCGCTGGTCTTGTGACCAGCTTGGCCGAGGCGATGGCAGCTCGCCTCGGAGATGCGTAGGGGACGTCCATCGACGAGGCCATCGTGAACGCCGTCTACCATCGTGATTACCAGGTGCGTGAACCGATCGAGGTGCGCATCACGCCCGAGGATCTGGTCGTGCTGAGTTTTCCCGGTCCGGACCGGTCCATCCGCATGATGGACTTCCAGACCGGCAAGGCCGTCAGCCGTCGCTATCGCAACCGCCGGATCGGCGAGTTCCTGAAGGAGCTGGACCTCACCGAGGGGCGCTCGACGGGCGTTCCCAAGATCCTGCGGGCGATGGAGCGCAACGGCTCGCCGCCACCCGAGTTCGAGAGCGACGAGGATCGGACGTACTTCCTGGTCCGTCTGCCGGTCCACGAGCGGGCAGAGCTCGGTGCCGGCTACATGCCCCCCGCTGTCACCCCGGAAGTCACCCCGGAAGTCACCCCGGAAGTGCGGCTGGCCCAGACTCTCGTCGGGGAGATGGCGCGCCAGCAGCTCCAGGAGGCGCTGGGCCTGAAGGACGACGAGCACTTCCGAACTGCCTACCTTCGGCCGGCCCTCGCGGCAGGCCTGATCGAAATGACGATCCCAGACAAGCCCCGTAGCAGCAAGCAGCGCTATAGGCTCACGGACCTCGGTCGCCGCGTGCAGGCCGAGCTTCTCGCGCGTCGGGCAGGCACCAAGGAGACAGATCCCGAATGAGCGACACCGCCCACCGCATCGTCCAGAAGCTCTGGTCCTACTGCAACGTCCTGCGCGACGACGGGTTGTCGTACCAGGACTACCTGGAGCAGCTCACCTTCCTGCTGTTCCTCAAGATGGCCGATGAGCGCGCGCGGCTCACCGGCGAGTCGCAGCCGATCCCGGAGGGCCACCGCTGGGCCGACCTCGCGGCGCCGCAGATGGAGGGCGTCGAGCTGGAGCAGCACTACCGCGAGACGCTGCGGGTGCTGGGGCAGCAGGGCGGGATGCTCGGCCTGATCTTCGAGAAGGCGCAGAACAAGATCCAGGACCCGGCCAAGCTGCGCCAGCTCGTGGTCGAGCTGATCGGCAAGGAGAACTGGTCGGCGATGTC
>ERZ869909.1391-NODE-1391-length-19683-cov-7.265327_pt1 | contig 19683 bp, 18 predicted proteins | sample MGYA00520892_ERZ869909 | MGnify/ENA primary metagenome ERZ869909 (study PRJEB32215, sample SAMEA104723947) | bioreactor metagenome | biome: bioreactor; feature: anaerobic bioreactor; material: water | place: China | collected 2015-03-12 ... | reverse complement strand
ATGCGATCTTTGTGGTTAATTCATGCTGACGCGGTCACCACACGAGGGCTTGGATTCATATTCTAAGTGCGGCGCCGGGGAACGCCAAGTGGACCGGGGTCACAACCAAGCTGACGGGACCTTTCTTCTTCACACCCCCGCCTTCGGCGGTTTAAACTCGCGGGCCTGCGCTCCGAAGCCTTGGCGAAGGAGGGGACACTCGCCCTCCCAGAATGCGTATGCATAGCAAATTAGACTGCCCTAGCCGCGCTTGAGGGGGATGATCGCCGGCCGCAGGGCTGTCACTTCGAACGGGCGGCCACGGCGTGCGCGCCGCACGATGAAGTCCACGCCGTTGTGATGCATGCGCGCGCCGCGTTGGATGCCGCCGCCGAGGTGGGTCTCGAGCCACGCGGCAAGGCTGCCGGAATCGGCCCCGGGCTCGAAACCGATCACGCCCGCCACTTCGCGGATCGGCGCGCCACCGCCGATCATCCAGGTGTCGTTGCCCAGCGCGTGGATGTGGCGGGGCAGACGGTCAAACTCATCCTCGAGATCGCCCACCAGCTCCTCCACGAGGTCTTCCATGGTGATCAGGCCGAGGCAATGCCCATCCGCGTCGCGCACAATCGCCATGTGGATGTGCTGCTCGATGAAAGTGCGCATCAGGTGTGCCGCGGACTCCTCGGGCGACACGAAGTGCACCGGGCGGATGATTCCGCGCAATCCCGGCATGTTCGGGTTCATGTGCAGCAGGCCGACGATCTCCTTGAAGTTGATGTAGCCGATGATGCGGTCGCTGTCTTCCCCTTCGAGCACGGGGAAACGCGTGTGGTTATCCTCGTGCGCGGTGATGAGCGCGTCGTAGGCGTTCTGGTCCGCGCGGATCATGGCCACCTGCTCGATCGGAATCATCACCGAGCGCAAGGGGACTTCCGCCAGGTGCGAGGCGGCGTTGATGATGCGCTCCTCATGGCGGCCAATCTGGCGTGCGGTTCGCGCCATGGACGCAAGCGCGGTGATCTCATCCAGCGTGGAGCCCTCGCGTGCGCCGTCGCGGTTGGACTCGAACGGACGGTTGAGCCAGTACACGAGGCGGATGACGGGCGAGAGGGCGCGGATGCCCCACTCCATCGGGCGCGCGGTGACGCGGGCGATCTCGCGGTTGAAGTAGACGCCGAGGGTCTTGGGGAGAATCTCAGTGTATTGCACCATGAGGAAGGTAAAGAAGAGCGAAAACAGCCAGATGTACCCGCTGCCGAAGAGGGTGTCGAACTGCGCGCCGGCCATGGAGGCGCCGATGGTGTGGCCCGCGGTGTTGACGATGAGGATGACGGCAATCGGCCGCTCGATGTTTCCCTTGAATTGCTGCCAGGTTTCCCCTGTCCGTGGGTGGCGTGCACTGAGTTCCGCGGTTTGCGATGGCGTCAGGCTGAGCAGGGTCGCCTCCAGCAACGAGCAGAGGAACGATACGGACAGCGTGAACAGGACGAGCATGACCAGGAGTGTCACAACGCGGGTTCTCCGGGTGTTGAGGGACGATGAGGAACAGCCCCCTCATCGTCGTCAATCACCGTTCCCTTGACCGTGCATCGTGTGAGGTCCGCCGGGGGGACTGTCCCGCGCTTGGCCTATTCCAATACGAGTACGGGCTTGCCGTGGCATTGCCGCGACTCGATGGACTCGAGCGCATCCGGCAAACCCTCGAAGGGATATTCCTTGTAGACCACGGGTTTAATGGCGCCCTTTTTGTAGAAGTCGAAAAGGACTTCGAGCGTTTCGTGCACGAAATCGTTCATGAACAAATTGTAGTTTCCGAAAAACACGCCGACCGCGTCGGCATTTTTCAGCAGCAAGCGGTTCGTGGCGATCTCCGGGATCCGGCCCGAGGCAAAGCCGATGATGATCAAACGGCCCTCGAAGGCGATGCACTTCGTGGATTGGTCGAACACATCGCCGCCGACGGGGTCGTAAATCACATCCGCCCCGCGGCCGCCCGTAATGCTCTTCACCGCGCCCACGAAATCGGTCTCGGTGTAGTTGATGACATGATCCGCGCCTGCCTCGCGGCACACGGCCAGCTTGTCCTCGGTGCTCGCGGTGGCAATCACCGTGCACCCCACCGCCTTCGCCAACTGAATGGCCGCCGTGCCCACGCCGCTCGCGCCCGCATGCACGAGCACGAACTCGCCAGCCTTGATGCGGCCGCGATGGATCAGGCCCATGTAACCGGTCTGGTAATTGATGCAGAAGCAGGCCGCATCGACGAAGGACATCGCGTCCGGAATCGGGAAGGTGTTGGCGTTCAGTCCGAGTGTTTTCTCCGCGAAGCCGCCCATCATGTTGACGGTGACGACGCGATCGCCCGGCTTGAAACGGCTTTCCGGCCCCGCCTCGAGCACCACCCCCGCCGCCTCGCTGCCCGGAACGAAGGGCAAAGGCGCCTTCATCTGGTATTGCCCCGCGATGTTGAGCATATCGGCGTACATCACGCCCGTTGCCTTCACATCGATGATGACGCCGTCGGACGCGAGGTCCGGCTCCGCCACCTCGGCGATGGACAGTGCTTCCTTGTAAGGGCCGAATTCTTCTACTTGCCACGCACGCATGATGGTTTCTCCCGCTGATTGATGTGGAGCGCTAGCCTATCAGCGGGGAAAGGGGCGATCAATTGACTGACACGGACTGACACGGACGCCTGAAGCCCAAAGCCTGAAACCGACACCCCATGTCCGTGAAGGTCCGTGTTCGTCCGTGCTAGTCTGTGTTCTTCACGAATGCAAACGCCTCTACCGGAGGGCCGGGCCGTGGCGCGCAGTCATTCCGACGAACCTCTCATTCCCAAGCACGGGGGCTACCGCTCCCTCAAGACCTTCCAGCTTGCCGAGGTCATCTACGATGTCACCGTGCTGTTCTGCGAGAAGTACATTCCACCGGGCAGCCGCACGCGCGACCAGATGATCCAGGCCGCGCGCAGCGGCCGGCAAAACATCGCCGAAGGCAGTGTGGACTCCGCCACTTCGAAGAAGAGCGAGTTGAAACTAACGGGCGTCGCGAAGGGAAGTCTGGAGGAATTGCGGCTCGATTACGAGGATTTCCTGCGGCAGCGGGGCCTGCCGCAGTGGCTACCTGAACACCCCACGCTTACGCGCTTCAAGGAGCGGCGCTGCGCGAACCTGCAGGAGTTTCGCCTCTGGGTGGCGGATGAATGGCGGCGGGGGAAGGGGGAGAAGAGCACGGACAAGCACGGACTGACACGGACCGAATGGAAACCGCCAACGAGGACCCTGTCCGTGAAAATCCGTGTCAGTTCGTGTCCCCGTCCGTGTTGGCCGCAAATGGCGCGCTCTCCCTCTTGAATCTCTGCATCTACCTTCTTGACCGCCAGTTGCAGGCACAGGCGGATGCCTTCGAAAAGGACGGCGGCTTCACTGAGCGCCTCTACCGGCGGCGCACCGAGAAGCGCCAGGAATAAGTACCGCCCCATTCGACCGCGCTTGTCCGTGTTCGTCCGTGCGGGTCCGTGTCCGTCCGTGTTCCCCCAATAAAAACCGCCCGGCCCCGCTTTGACGCGGAACCGGGCGGTGATGGTCTGGCTATGCGCCGGTCTTAGTCAACCAGCTCGAAGACGCCGGCTGCGCCTTGGCCGCCGCCGATGCACATGGTGACGACGCCGTATTTCTCGCCGCGGCGCTTCATCTCGCTGATGATCTGCGCGGTGAGCTTGGCGCCCGTGCAGCCGAGGGGATGGCCGAGGGCGATCGCGCCGCCGTTGACATTGACCTTGGCCGGGTCGAGGCCGAGCTCTTTGATGACGAGCATGGCCACGGCGGCGAAGGCCTCATTGATCTCCCACAGGCCGACATCGGACGGGCTGATGCCTGCGAGTTCACACGCCCGCTTGATCGCGCCGGGCTGGGCCGGTCCGAGGTAGCGGGGGGTGGCGGCGTTGACGCAGTAGCTGCGCAGCTTGGCGAGCGGCTTGGCGCCGGTCTCTTTCAAGCCCTTCTCGCTCATCAACACGACGGCGGCCGCGCCGTCGCTGGTCTGGCTGGAGTTGCCGGCGGTGTGCAGTCCCATGCCGGGCACGCCGAAGGCCGCGCGCAAGCCGGCCAACGCCTCCATGCTGGAGGGACGCGGCCCTTCGTCGGTGTCGAAGGTTTTCGTGGAGCCGTTGACGGGCACCTCGATCGGCACGATCTCGTCCTTGAACTTGCCTGCCTTGATGGCCTCGACGGCCTTTTCCTGGCTGTTCAGGGCGTATTTGTCGAGATCTTCGCGCGTGAAACCGTTGTCCTGCGCGACGCCGTCACCGGCGCAGCCCATCGAGGTGTAGTACTCGGGGCGGGCGTCGACGATCTTCGGATTGGGGGATACATTGTAGCCCGTCATGGGGATCAGGCTCATCGACTCGAGGCCACCGGCGATGGCGATATCGAAGAAGCCAGCCTCGATCTTGCTCGCGGCGATGGCTTGCGCCTCGAGGCCGGACGAGCAGAATCGGTTGATGGTCATGGCGGGCACGGAGTCGGGCAGACCGCCACAGAAGGCGGCCATGCGGGCGACATTCATGCCCTGCTGGGCCTCGGGGTTCGAGCAGCCGAAGACGACATCTTGCACCTGCTCCGGCTTGATGCCGGCTTCGTTCACAATCGCCTTGATGACTTCGCCCGCCATGTCGTCCGTGCGGACATTGGCGAGCGCACCGCGCCCGGACTTGCCGACGGCCGTGCGTTTGGCTGCGACCACATATACATTATCCATGGTGTCACGCTCCCGTCGTGTTAGTTGCGCAAAGGCTTGCCGGACATCAGCATGTGCTGAATCCGCTGCTGGGTCTTCTCGGTACCGCACAGGCTCAGGAAGGCTTCCTTCTCGAGATCAAGGAAATCCTGCTCCGTCATCAGCGTACCGGGGGAACGATCGCCACCGGTCAGAATATGCCCGACCTTGTTCGCGATCAGTTCGTCATGCTCGGAGGCAAAGCCGCCCAGCTTCATGGGATAGAGGCCAGCCTTGAACACCGCGCGCTGCGGCTCGCCCAGGGCCTTGAGCACCGGCGGGGTCGGCGGCAGGTAGCCGGAAACGGCCAGCCCGCGGCAGACATCCTTGGCCTTCTGCACCTGCTGGTCGTAGTTCGGCAGGATGATGTCGTCCTTCCGCAGGTAACCGTAGTCGATCACCTCGGCGGCACTCGTGCCGACGCGAGCCGTGGCGATGTTCATGAACGCGCGCACCATCAGCGGACCGATCGGCATGTCGTCCACGCCCACGGGCAGTTCCTCGAAGGCGCGGCGCACGAGTTCCTTGCAGCCGCCGCCGCCGGGGATCAGGCCCACGCCCACCTCGACGAGGCCGCCGTAGGTCTCGCCCGCCAGCACGACCTTGGCCGCGTGCATGCAGACCTCGAGGCCGCCTCCGAAGGTGTAGTGGTGCGGAGCGGCAACCACCGGGCCCTTGCAGTAGCGCATGGCCATCTGCACGCCCGCGAAGTTGCCCACCATCTCCTCGATGGCTTTCCAGTCCTGGTTCATGGCGTAGCCGAGCAGCACGAAGATGTTCGCGCCCGCGCAGAAGTGCTCGCCCTGGTTGGCGACCACCATGCCCTCGAACTGGCCCTCGTTCACCATCGTGACGCCCTCGTAGAGCATCATGCCGATGTCCCCGTCCAGCGCGTTCATCTTGGTGTGGAATTCGCAGCAGACAATGCCGTCGCCCAGGTCGATGAGCGTGGCGCCGCTGTTGGACTTGATGACCTTGTTCTGCTCCTTGAGATCGAGGAGCACCAGGTTCTTCGGGTTGACCGGCACTTCCTGGTAGGACTTGGAGGCCAGGTCGAAGTAGAGGCGCTTGCCGTTCTCCTTCTTGTAGAAGGCGGTCGCGCCGGCTTCCTTCATCGCCACGGCGATCGGGGGCAGCGCGAGGCCGTCCTTCTCCATCCGGTCGACGACATACTCAAAGCCAAGCACATCCCAAGTCTCGAAGATGCCGATCTTCCACGCAAAACCCCAGCGGACCGCGTCGTCAATGCTGTAGACATTGTCGGCAATCTCGGGGATGCGGTTCGCGGCGTAGATGGCGGTATTCGCGAAAACCTTCCACACGAATTGAGAACCCTTGTCCTCGCTCGTGTGCATGATCTTGATCTTGTCCTCGAGCGACTCGGCGCCCTTCGCGGCGCCGATGCAGTCGAAGCGCGGCTTGATCGGGTCGCGGTACTCCAGCGTCTCCGGGTCAATGCCCAGGATGATCGCCTTACCCTTTTCGTCCTTCTTGCTGGTCTTCTTGTAGAAGCCGCTGCCGCTCTTGTTGCCAAGCAGCCCCTTCTCCACCATCTTCGTGAAGAATTCCGGCGGCTTGATCACCTCGATCATCTCGTCGTCCGGGCAATTGCTCACCACATTGCCGATCACCAGCGTCAGCGTGTCGATGCCCACCAGGTCCGCCGTGCGGAAGGTGGCCGACGAGGCATGGCCGACCACATCGCCCGAGAGCGCGTCAACTTCCTCGACGCTCAGGCCGTCCTTGAGCATCTCCTTGGCCGTGAACGGCATCGCAAAGGTGATGATGCGGTTGGCCACGAAGTTCGTCGTGTCCTTCGCGTGCACGACGCCCTTGCCGATGCGGTCCTCCAAGAACTTCGCCATGAAGTCGATGACTTCCGGCTTCGTGTCCGGCGCCGGGATGATTTCCAGGAGCTTGAGGTAGCGCGGCGGGTTGAAGAAGTGCGTGCCCAGGAAATGGGCCTTCATGTCGTCGTCCATCACCTCGACCATCGAGCCAATCGGAATGCCGCTCGTGTTCGATGTGACGATCGTGCCCGGCGTGCGGTGCTTGGCAACCTCGGTGAAGACCTTCTTCTTAATGTTCAGGTCTTCCTTCACCACCTCGATGATCCAGTCGCACTCGGAAATGCGCGCCATGTCATCCTCGAAGTTGCCCGTCTCGATCATCTCGAGGTTGGACTTGCGGTACAGCGGCGAGGGCTTCGTCTTCAACATGGCCGCCTTGCTGCTGTCGGCGAAAGTGTTGCGCTTGGCCCGATTCTCCCGGTCCGCACCTTCCAAGTTCGGCGGCACAATGTCGAGCATGATGCTCGGGATACCGCAGTTGGCAAGATGCGCCGCGATGCCGCCTCCCATCACGCCCGAGCCCAGCACGGCGACGCGTTTAATGTCTCTCATGGCTCCCTGGCTCCTTTTGCCTGCACCGGGGGGTGCGTCCGACTCCGAAGTGATTGCGCCGTGGGTGTACCGACCGGTAGGTCGGTCGCGGCCCGCTAATACCGCCCTCGGTGCATCTTCTTCGGAACCGATCCTCGCGTGGCCCCCCACAGGAGAATCCGTAACTCGTAACAAAGCGGAAAAGAAGAATACACCGGCCCTGCAAAGGCCGTCAAGGGTCCATTTTGAGAATGCGACAGGTCCTCTGGGCGGTCCCGGCCCCGCCGCCGGGGCCGCATCTGCCCGAGAATCTGGCCCGATGAGGTAGAAGGCCCGAGGTCGCGCATCGGCTCTCGCCGGCGCACAACTCCTCTCTCCATACGGGTATTCCCTTGCAGGGCAGAGAGATACAATGCAAGTTCAGGGTGCTTTTGAGCGCTTTATGTGTGGTATACTGTGTCCGCTCATTGGCACTCCACGGGGGCGAGTGCTACCACTGCAACCATGACCCGAAGGCCCCCCGGCGGAACCAAATACAGAGGGTGACCCATGCCTACCTATACCTACGAATGCCAAAAATGCGGAACTTCGCAAGACGAATTCCACGGAATGAACGCCGCGCCCATGGTGAAATGCACGAGTTGCGGCAGCAAGCGCATGCGCAAGATGCTTGGAACGGGCGCCGGCATCATCTTCAAGGGCTCGGGCTTTTACGAGACGGACTACCGGCGCAACGGCGGCAAGGGCGGCGAGCTGAAGCCCGACACGAAGTCTGGCTCGGAAGGTAAGTCGGAGGGCAAATCCGAGAGCAAGCCCAGTGAGTCTGGCTCGTCCACCAAGTCCAGCGATCCCGGCAAGAGCAGCGATTCCGGCAAGTCCAAGAAGGCTGCTGCCTCGAGCTGATTCGCCGGTTACCCCACGGCAAACAAAGAAAACGGGCGCCCTTTCCATTTGGAGAGGGCGCCCGCTTGTCATTCAGAGCGAATCAAGCAGGGACTACTTACCCTTGAGCTCGACCTTGGCGCCGACGGCCTCAAGCTGCTCCTTGAGCTTCTTGGCTTCGTCCTCGTCCAGGCCTTCCTTGATCACCTTCGGTGCGCCGTCGACGAGATCCTTGGCTTCCTTGAGGCCCAGGCCGGTGATGGCGCGGACTTCCTTGATGACCTTGATCTTCTCGGCGCCCGCCTCGGCGAGGATGACATCGAACTCGGAGGGGCCTTCGTCGGCGGCGGCATCGCCACCACCACCAGGGGCAGCAGCCGCCACCGCCATCGGGGCGGCCGCGGTCACACCGAACTTCTCTTCGAACGCCTTGACCAGCTCACTGCACTCGAGAAGGGTCATCTCGGCGACTGCGTCGAGGACTTGCTGTACCTTATCGGACATGGTATTCATTCCTTTCGTCTTCACGCCGCGCTTGCCGCGCGGCCGTTGGTTTCATCCTGCCGGGAGCCCCTAGGCTGCGGCCTGTTCTTCCTTCTGCTTGCGGATCTGGTCCAACACATTGACCACATCACGCTGGACCGCATTGAAGCAGCCCGCGAGCTTTGTCATCGGTGCGGCGATCACCCCGACCATCTGGCCAAGGAGAATCTCGCGCGCCGGCAGACCGGCCAGCTCCTCGAGCTGCGCCTTGTCCACCACCTTGCCCGACAAAATGCCGCCGGTCATCTCAACCTTGGGCGACTTCTTGTTGTATTCCTTCAACAGCTTCGCCGCTGCGACGGGGTCCGAGCTGAACGCCCAGGCCGTGGGACCGTCGATGTATGCGGCTGCCTCGCCATAGCCGAGGTCTTCCAGGGCAATCTTCGCCAAGGTGTTCTTATACACCTTGTACTGCACCTGCTGATCGCGCAACTGCGAACGCAACTCCGTGGCCTGGGCCGCGTTGATGCCAATCCATGTGGACAGCACCACCGCTTCCGCACCCTCGATGCGCTCCTTGAGCTCCGCGACGGCATCTACTTTTACTTGTTTCGGCAAACCAATCACCTCCTTTCGTGCCGATGGCACGAAAAAATCCCGCACGGTCGATGAGACGGTGCGGGATAAACATCCAGCATGGGCCCGAGGGCCCTGCATTCGTTCGAGTCCGCGATCTCGGCGGGCGTATTTTAAGGCTGCCAAGCCCCGTCCAAACCGGACGATGAAGGCCCACAGCCGCCTGCTGTCTACGACCGATTGCGCACAGGATTGCTTCGTGCACGCAAATTCGTGACCGAATCATACGAAATAAGCAAGGCGCAGGTCAAGCCGCGGCTCAGGCGCGCGATGCGGGCGCGGGAGCGGGGAGCTTCCCGGTGTGCTTGAGCACCCAGCGCATGCAGCGGTGGCCCATGTCCACCGGATCGCAGAACATCATCGGGCAAGCCCCGGGAATGACGGCAATGCCGACCTCAACGCACCGGGCAACGGCGGCCTCGGTCACGCTTCCCTGTCCGAATGAGCGGTGAATCCACACGCGCGGCACCCCGGCGGCGATGCACTGCTCGACCATCTCGAGGGCCTGATCCGGGTGCGTGGCGATGACCACTCCGTCGACCCCACCGTCGATGGCCGCGAGGTTCGGGTAGCACGGGTCCCCTTCCACCACATCCGCATTCGGATTGATGGCAAACACCGCATACCCGGCGCCCCTCAGTTTTTTGTACACAATGTTGGCGGCGACATCGCCCTTGCGGGACACCCCCGCCACCGCAAGACGGTGTTGGGCAAGGAAATCGGCCGCGGCTTCTGCGAGGGTAGGCATCGCCATGCACTCCGCGTTGCGGGAACCAAGACGGAAAGGGCGCGGCCACGGTTCCCGGCCCGGCGCAATGCCCCACGCCCGGCATTCGGGCGCGGTGACAGCCCCTCCCTTGATTGTACCCGGGAATCACGCGGGGAAGCGGGGGGGGCAAACATGAAACACGACGAATGCCCCTCCTTACATCCAGCCAATCATCTGTGTGTATCCGTGTTCATCTGCGGTTCATCCGGAAGTTATCCGCAGATGAACACGGATACACACAGATAGAATGCGGGGGGTTGTCGTGCGCACGCACGGCAACCCAATTAAATCCCCCTTTGGAATAGGGGGACTTAGGGGGATTCGACTCGCGCGATGCGGCATAGCCGCGAGCGCGTGGCTATCGGCGCTCCGCCGAGTTGCGCAGTGCAACTGCGCGATACAAGTGGATCCCCGAGTGCAACTCTGGGACCAGCGGGGAGGAGAGCTGCTGGACGGTGAACAGAACATCATCTGCGCTCATCTGCGCCATCTGTGGATAGCTCCTTCTATCCATCCGCAGATGGCACAGATGGCCGCAGATTGGAGGGCGGAATGGTCGGCATCTCCCTCTATCGCAAATACGCCCCCGTGTGGCTTCTTTTCACCTTGGCGATGGCTTCGGGCGGGCCGGTGGCGATGATCCAGTCGGCGGTGCGGATGATATCCCGGGGAAACTATCGTCAAATCGGATACTGAGACAAGATCAAGTTCTCTTTGTGAAAATAGGACCACGCCAAGACTAAAAATTGATATACGCAGTGGCGACGCGATGCTGCAAGTATGGCCCAGTAGCGCGAATCCCGAACCTTCTCCAAAAAATCCGGTTTGTATCGAACCACTGAAGACATGTGAAAGAATAGAAGGGCGATCGGCAATTCTTCCGGAAGCAAAAGCATCTTTGAACACTTTGGTGTCAGAATATTCCTTCCTTTGGAGTGATAGATTAGGTAATCTCGAAATTGCTCTCGTACCAACGGATTAGCCGCAGTGCTTGCGTTATATTTAATGGGAACTGCCGTACCCAAGAACTTCTTATCACTAGGGGCTCGCTTGAATCCTTTCAGAACCTTGAGTTGACGGACTGAAGCGTCTGTATCGGACGTAATTCGAACGGAAGGTATAATTTCCGTTGCACTCTTTGGATGCTCAAAATCGAGGTGAAGCTCAACTAATGATGGCCTCTTGCGAGTGGCCAAGAAGTACTCTGCGCTAACAGATGATATGTACGGATAGATATCAGACATGCAGACATCTCTTTCACTCCAGGGCTTTCCCACAATCGTCTTGTAAAATAGTGGGAGAGCGCCTTTCTGCTTGAGGAAAATCCTCTCGGTGAGGAGATTTTGGCTATCTTTGTGGAAGCCCCTATAGACTGCTCCATGCCATCTCTCAGATGTCAGGTTATTGTGATATGGGCCAAACAGAACATAAACCTTGATGAGATTGAGTATGCCATAGTAGTTTGGAAGGAAACTCAATTCTGGCGGCCCCGTCTGAGCTTGCTGAAAAAAGCCCAAGGCAGCGTGAATGTGCGGCACTATCAACTTTGCACGCGCTTTTGCGTCCGTTAGCGCGATAGAATGCGTTGAAGTTAGCAAGTCCAACAAATAATCTGTCGCAGTAAGGTATGACAATAGCACTTGAACATCTTCGAACGGGTCGAGATCCGTGAAGATGTGGTGATTTTTGGGATATCTCTTCATTGGAAGTTGCGAAGGCTCCAATATCGAGGCTATGGCTTGGACAATCGAATGAATTGCTGCTTGCGCCCTACCCTCTTAGGGTTCACAACATCGGGACGCCATCATTTCCAGACATCATACAACAATCAGCTTCAATAGTACTCAACGACCCCCCCCCTACCGCAGATACGCCCCAGTGTGGCTTCTTTTTACCTTGGCGATGGCTTCGGGGGGGCCGGTGGCGATGATCTCGCCGCCGCCGTGGCCGCCTTCGGGGCCGATGTCGATGATCCAGTCGGCCGTGCGGATGACATCGAGGTTGTGCTCGATCACGACGACGGTGTTTCCGTGCTCGACGAGGCGGTGCAGCACGCGCAGCAGCTTGTCGATGTCGACGGCGTGCAGGCCGGTGGTGGGCTCGTCGAGGATGTAGAGGGTGCGGCCGGTCTGGCGTTTGGCGAGTTCGGTGGCGAGTTTGACGCGTTGGGCCTCGCCGCCGGACAGGGTCGTGGCGGCCTGACCGAGCTTGATGTAGCCGAGGCCGACATCGTTGAGGGTCACGAGCTTTGCATTCACCTGCGGGATTTTCTTGAAAAACTCGCAGCCTTCCTCGACGGTCATGTCGAGTACCTCGGCGATGCTGCGGCCCTTGTATAGAATTTCGAGGGTGTCGCGGTTGTAGCGCGCGCCGTGGCAGTCCGGGCAGGGCACATAGACATCGGGCAGGAAGTGCATCTCGATCTTGATGAGGCCGTCGCCCTCGCAGGTCTCGCAGCGGCCGCCCTTCACATTGAAGCTGAAGCGGCCGGGTTGGTAGCCGCGCGCGCGGGACTCGGGCACCTTGCTGAACAACTCGCGGATGGGCGTGAACAAGCCGGTGTAGGTCGCCGGGTTCGAGCGGGGCGTGCGGCCGATGGGGGATTGGTCAATGTCGATGACCTTGTCGATGTGCTCCAACCCGCGGATTTCGTCGTGCGCGCCGGGGCGGGCGCGGGGCGAGTCGTGCAGGTAACGCATGGCGGCGGGGTAGAGGGTCTCGTTGATCAGGCTGGACTTGCCGGAGCCGGACACGCCGGTGATGCAGGTAAACAGGCCGAGGGGAATGTCGACATCGACATTCTTGAGGTTATGGTGCCGCGCGCCGATGATGCGCAGGCTCTTGCCGTTCTGCTTGCGGCGCTTCTCCGGCGCGTAGATCTTGAATGCGCCGGAAAGGTACTTGCCGGTCCACGAATTCTTGTTCTTCTCCACCTCGCGCGGCGTGCCTTGCGCCACGATGGCCCCACCGTGCACGCCCGCGCCCGGCCCCATGTCGATCACATGGTCCGCCTTGCGGATGGTGTCCTCGTCGTGCTCGACGACGATGACGGTGTTGCCGAGGTTGCGCAGGCGCTCGAGCGTGGTGATGAGCTTTTCGTTGTCGCGCTGGTGCAGGCCGATGCTGGGCTCGTCGAGGATGTAGAGCACGCCCGTGAGGCCCGAGCCGATCTGGCTGGCCAGGCGGATGCGTTGCGACTCGCCGCCCGAGAGCGTGCCGGCCGCGCGGTCGAGCGTGAGGTACTCAAGCCCGGTGTTGATGAGAAACGAGAGGCGCTCGCGGATTTCCTTCAGCACGCGCTCGGAAATGAGCATCTGGTGCTCGCTCAACTCGACCGTCTCGAAGAAGCGGTGCGCCTCGCCGATGCTCATCGCCGTGATATCAGTGATGCGTTTTTGAGCGAACTGCACCGCCATGGCGGCGGGCTTGAGGCGCGCCCCTTTGCACGCCGGGCAGGGGCTGTCCGCCATGAAGCCAGCAATCATCTCGCGGGTCTTGTTCGACTCGGTGTCCTGGTAGCGCCGCTGCAAATTGGGGATGACCCCCTCGAAAGTCCGCTCGACCTTCACGCTCTTCCGGCTGGTTTCGTAGGAAAAATCGACGAGATCGCCGTTGGAACCGTAGAGAACGATCTGGCGGAAGTCCTCGGGCAGCTTCTTCCAAGGCTTGTGCGGGTCGACGCCGTAGTGGCGGCACACGCTGCGCAGGGCACGCCGGAAGGGGCCGTCGATCACCGGGCGCATGTTCCAGGGCTTGATCGCGCCGTCGTAGATCGACAGGTTTTGGTCCGGCACGACAAGCTCCGGGTCCACCTCGGTGATCACGCCGAGGCCGTGGCAGGTGTCGCAGGCGCCGTGCGGACTGTTGAACGAGAACAGCCGCGGCTCGAGTTCCTCGAAGCTCAGGCCGCACTCGGGGCAGGCGAAGTGCTCGGAATGCAGCACCTCCTGCGGGCTGCCCTTCTCGATCTCGTACCACACGCGGATGAGGCCGTCGGCCAGCTTTAATGCCGTCTCGACGGAGTCCGTCAGGCGCTTCTGGATGCCGTCCTTGACGACCACGCGGTCCACCACGACATCGATGTCGTGCTTGTGGAAGCGCTTGAGCTTGATGTCTTCGTCCAGCCCGCGGATTTCGCCGTTCACGCGCACGCGCGTGAAGCCGCGCCGCTGGATGTCCTCAAAAACCTTCTGGTAGGTGCCCTTGCGCTGGCGGATGATCGGCGCGAGCAGTTGCACCCGCGTGCCCTCGGGCATGGCCATGATGCTGTCGACGATGTCTTGGGGCGACTGCCGCTCGATCGGCCGGCTGTACTTGTTGCACCACGGCTGGCCCGCCCGCGCGAACAAGACGCGGAGGTAGTCGTAAATCTCGGTCACCGTGCCGACGGTTGAGCGCGGGTTGCGGTGGGTGGTCTTCTGCTCGATGGAAATGGCCGGGCTCAGGCCGTCGATCGAGTCCACATCCGGCTTGTCCATCTGGTCGAGGAACTGGCGCGCGTAGGCCGACAGACTCTCGACATAGCGCCGCTGGCCCTCGGCGTAGAGCGTGTCGAACGCGAGGCTGGACTTGCCTGAGCCGCTCAAGCCCGTGATCACCACCAACGAATCGCGCGGAATCTCGACCGTCAGGTCGCGCAGGTTGTGCTCCCGGGCCCCCTTGATGAGGATCGAGTCATGCGCCGCCGAGCCCTTGCGCCGAGCGGCGCCGTTACGGGAGGAGGCCGCTGGCTTCTTTTCTTTCTTCTCGTTCCCAAGTTGCACTTGGGAACGCTCTTCCGCACCCCGCTTGGAGGCAGGGGTAGCGGCAGATTTCTTCGCAACGGCCTTCTTGGGCGTGGGCTTCTTGGAAGCGGCCTTCTTGGCCGGTTTCTTGGCAGACGGCGATTTGGGGGGCATGGCATACCTCGTGCGAGGAAAAATGGGGGCAGTAACCATTTTTCCGGGAGATCAAAAACGGACAGCAGCACCGGGGATAGGATACCAAATCCGGGCGGGGTGGGGGGAGCGCGTTTACCCCGTCACGACGATCTGGCGGCGGGTGAAGAGGAGGCAGGCGAGACAGAAGAATACGACGCCGTGGAGGGTGTTTTCGGCGAGGGTGAATTGGTACAGGGCGTGGTTGGGGGCGATGACTTCGGTCTTGAAACTGAGGTCGACCAGGTCGTCGGCGAATCGGGCGGGAAGGACATGCGTGGCGATGGTGACGAATCGCTCGATGTACGGGTCATTGAACAAGGACAATCCCCACACGGCGCCGGGGACGAGGTACAGCCACACGACGGTGAGTGCAAAGCCGGTGGCGGGGGAACTGAGCGAGGCAATGCTGAATGCGATAAGAAGGCAGAGCATGGTGCTGGTGTAGAAGCTGAGCACGCAGTACCCGATCAGGGTCGAGGGGTAGAACTGGAAGTAGATGACCACGGCCGCGGCGAGCAGCATGCCCACGGTCTGCACGATGAGGAGGAAGGAGGCCGTCCCGAGCAGTTTTCCGGTGAGAAACTGCCAGCGGTCGACCGGCCGCGGCAGGATGGTGACGATGGTTCGCCGTTTGATCTCGTTGGGCACGGCCATGGACCCGAGCAGCAGGGCCAGCACGAGGGAAAGAAGCCAGAAGCTGTACAGGATCATGTAGAGGAAGGACAGCTTCGCCTCGTGGAGAAAGGTTTCGTCGCCGCTGCTGGTGGCGATTTCGAACAGGGCCATGGGGATGGTCATGAGCATGAGGATGCCGCCGCCCACGAGCAGCACGGCATACACGAGGCGCATGGCGAGGATTTCGCGAAAGGTGTTGGTCGCAATCATCCAGATGCTAACCATGCGGCGACACCCCGATGCGTTCCATGTAGATATCCTCGAGGGTTTGGCGGTACAGGGTCACGCTGCCGATATCCACGGGCATGTCCAGCAGTTGCCGGAGCAGGGCGTGCTTGGCCGCGGCGGGGCAGGCCAGGGTGACGCGCCCATCCGTGCGCGCGGCGATGTCAGCGTCCGGGAGGCGTCCGGCGGCCTCGTCGTTCCAGCCTTTCACTTCGATGTGCCAGACCTCGGTGTCGTCCTCCGTGCGCTTCATGGGTTGTGAGTAGACGATCTTGCCGCGATTGATCATGACGACATGATCGCAGGCCCGCTCGACATCGGCCAGCACATGACTGCTGAAGAACACGGTCGCGCCTCGGGCCTTCTGCTCGGCAATGATGTCGTTCACCATACGCCGGCCCTCGGGGTCGAGGCCGGTCGCGGGTTCGTCAAGGATGAGAAGCGCGGGCTCGTGGAGCAGGGCCTGGGCGAGGCCCAGCCGTTGCACCATGCCCTTCGAGAACGAGCCGACTTTGCGGTCCCGCGCCGCGGTGAGTCCTACGCGCTCGAGGAGGGTGTCAATGCGTTGTTCGAGGGTCTCGGGGGACAGCCCGGAAAGCCGCCCGTAGAACCGCAGGGCCCCGTGGGCGGTGCGGAAGGGGTAGGTGTGAAATATCTCGCTCTGGTAGCCGATCCGGCGCCGCACCTCGAGCGCGCGCGGCTTGCCGCCCAACACACGCAAGGTGCCGATGTCCGGACGCAACAGGCCCAGAAGCATGTAGATGGTCGTGGTCTTTCCCGCGCCGTTCGGGCCCACGAATGCGACCACGCGGCCCTCGTCGACGGTGAGGCTCACCTCGTCCACGGCCTTGACGGGGGGGCGGCCCAAGCCGGCGGAGAAGGTCTTGGAGACATTCGTCAGTTCTAGTCCAGGCGCCATTTGACCTTCCACTCGATGGAGGAGTCGTAGCCGATGATGGACTCCTCAAGGCGTGCGTCGGGGGTCACGAGCAACGAGGTTGGGAAGGCGCGTATACCGTAGGAGTCGGCCAGGCTTCCATCCTCATCCAGCAGAATGGGGAATGTGTAGCCCTCGTCCTCGATGAAGGCCCGCACGACCTCCGGGGACTCGCGCACATTCACGGCGAGAATCGTGAACCCGTCCTCGCCGTGGTCCTGGTACATGCGCTCGAACATGGGCATTTCCATGCGGCACGGCCCGCACCAGGTCGCCCAGAAATTGACGAGAACGATCTTGTTCTCCGCTGCCACGGCGTGCATGTCCACTTCGGAGCCATCAAGGGTGGTCAAGGTGAAATTGGGCAGTTCGTCACGAATGGAGAACGAGCCCACGCGGTTCTTTTCCTGCTCGGAGAGGTTCTCTACATGGATGCTGAGTGCCGCGTACCCACAAATTACCACCACCGTCACCGCTATCATCCGCATATCGAGTACCCCTACTGACTGTCGCGTGTGATGGCCGCAGTATAGAGGGCCAAGGCGGATCTGGCAAGCCCCAAATCCGCAGGCCGGACAGCCTGAACGACGGCGGACTTCATGGCTCGTGCGGCGTCCGGGAGACGGCACGCTCTCGCGTGGCAATCAGTCCTGCCGCGCCTACATTAAAAATCCGCCGGAATCGTTCCTTCGGGCGGCGGGTGGGGGCCGAATTGTTCGGGTACTTCGAGGAATTGCCCGTCGGCCTTGAGGCGCTTGGCCAATTCTTCGTAGGGCACTTCCTGCACGGGGATGCCGGCCTCGTTGGCCATGACGGCGGCGGTGGCGGCGGATTGGCCTAAAATCATGAACACGGGCTCCATGCGGATGCTGCCGAAGGCGATGTGCGAGGAGGACACGCACACGGGCACGAGCAGATTTTCGCATTCTTCCTGCTTCGGCGTGATGGCGCGGTAGCTGATCGCGTACGGCCCGCCGGGCGAGACCTCGATGTTGCCCTCGTTCTGCGCGAAGCCGTCCTCGGTGATGTAGCGCTGCACATTGTGCGAGTCCATGTTGTAGGACCCAAGCCCGATGCTGTCCTCGGCGATGCGGTAGCGGCGGCAGTCCCACTCGGTGTGGACATACGCGCCGACCATGCGCCGCGCCTCGCGCACATAGATTTGATAGGGCCAGTGGCCGTTGTCGGCGAATTCGTCCTTGGGCAGACCCCATTCGGAAATCACTGCACGCATTTCCTCCGGCACGCGCGGGTGATTCGCCAAGGTCCACATGAATCCCATCTGGTAGTCGCGGTGGGCCTGCTCGATTTGCGCGCGCGTCTCGTAATCGCCCTCGGGGTAGTCGTAGTTGCCGCCGATGAGGTTCGACGACACGCCCCAGCGGTTGTTCGTGTCGTTCTTGCGGTTCGGCATGCGTTGCGGCAGCCAGGGGATGCGCTCCTCGCCCGCCTCGAAGTTACGGAACAGCAACTCGTAGGTTTGCTCGTCGTAGTTGTCCGGTTTCGTGAAGGGCACGCGGTTTTCCGGCGCATCGGTCAAGCACAGGCGGTAGCAATAGGCCTGCACGCGATGATCGCCCGCGCCTTCCTCGCCCGGGTCATCGCCGTGCACGCCGGGAAGCAGGCCACTCTCCGGATCACCGGGAATGACATAAGGGTCGACGCCCTCGGCCAGCGCCCACTCCGGCGGGGCGTCCGGCGTGCGTTCGGAGTCCCAGAAGCGCGGGTCGACCAGCACATGGTTGTGCGTGCGGGCTTTTTGGACGCCGTTGTAGACCTCGCGGTATTGCGCGTTCGACTCACGGCCGACGGTGTAACTCACGCCGGCCATGGCCATCAGGTCGCCCTCGTAGGTGGCGTCGATGAACGCGCGCCCCTCGATGCGCAGGCCCGACTCCATGAGGATGGCGGTGATACGCGCGCCGTCCTTCTCGACAGCGGTCTCGCGGTCAAGCAGCAGGCGCTCACCCTTGAGCACGGGGATGCCTTCCTCCTCGAGCCATGCCTCGAACACGGCCTCGGCCGCGTGCGGTTCGAAGCCCCACTGGCCCGGATGATCGACGGGTAGGTGCTGCGTGCCGAGGTAATCCTCGCGCTCCTCGTAGATCCACTTCTCGGGGTCGTCGTAATAGACGCGCACGCGCTCGTAAAACTCCAGCGACACCCCGCCGATTGCGTCCCGCCGTCCCCAGTCCGTATGGCCGAGGCCGCTGCTGGTCAACCCGCCGATGGGCCGCGTGTGGGCAATAAGCACGACGGACTGCCCCATCCGCGCGGCTTGAATCGCCGCCGCGACGCCCCCCGAGCTGCCGCCGTAGACGACGACATCGTACCGCTCGGCCGTGGCCATGGAAGCAGCGAGAATTAACGAACAGGCAATCATTAAACGCATGAGGGTTCCCCCGTATTGCTGGCAACAAACACGCAGACACCATACTACCCTCGGCTGCTCCGCGTCGAGGCGGAGCGCCATGCATGCGTGGGTGAGCCGGTTGTCGCGTTCAGCGGGGACTTGGAAATGAGTTGGTCGCTATATTACCCGTGCCAGAACCGCTCCATTTGCAGCGTCTCCGGAACGCCACGCTCCTGCGTGGCATCTTCTGCGTTGGATGCGGAAGGTACCTGCAGCTGTGCCATTGCCCGTCCCGGTACATGTACATTCTCCGAACTTTCCGCCGAAGCTTTGATGTGGCCCGATGCGTAGGTCCAGCCACGCGGGAGCGTGGCGTTCCCATCGGGCATGCGTGGGTTTGCGTCGGTTGTCGCGTTCAGCGGGGATTTGGAAATGCGTGGACGCTGTATCACCCGTGCGAGAACCATTCAACTTGCAGCGTCTCCGGAACGCCACGCTCCTGCGTGGCATCTTCTGCGTTGGATGCGGAAGGTACCCGCAGCTGTGCCATTGCCCGTCCCGGTACATGTACATTCTCCGAGCTTCCCGCCGAAGCTTTGATGTGGCCCGATGCGTAGGTCCAGCCACGCGGGAGCGTGGCGTTCCCATCGGGCATGCGTGGG
>ERZ869909.1389-NODE-1389-length-19749-cov-32.171106_pt1 | contig 19749 bp, 17 predicted proteins | sample MGYA00520892_ERZ869909 | MGnify/ENA primary metagenome ERZ869909 (study PRJEB32215, sample SAMEA104723947) | bioreactor metagenome | biome: bioreactor; feature: anaerobic bioreactor; material: water | place: China | collected 2015-03-12 ... | reverse complement strand
GGGATCCACACCGCCAGCCGCCTGGGCATAGGCCGGAGAAATGAACATGTTTGGACAGGTCCTTGTCGGATCGTCTAAGCGAAACGCGGACGGGCCCTGCCGGAGATATCCCCGCAAGCCTGTCCGCCCGAGATCGGCCGCGACTATAGTGTCCGCCGCCCGCATTGCAAGCATGTCTCCGGCGCCTTTGCGGCCCTGTAAGACAGCCCTCGCCCCCGCGGCATGGCCCGGGTTATAGAGGGCGCGCCGCACCGGCTGAGCTTGGCGCCCGTCCAGGCGCGCCCCCCGATCTCAAGCCGCAGGTGTCTATCGACACACGGAAAATCAAGGCCCTGCCCCATGACGAGCACAGATTCAGACCTCACAAACCGCCTCGACCGCATTGCGGCCGCCCTCGAACGGCTGGCGCCGCCCGCGCTCCGCCCCCAGCGCTTCGACGCGGCGGACGCCTTCGTCTGGCAGGCGGCGTCGCTCGGCTTCCAGCCCGTACCGCGCGTGAACCGTGTTCCCCTGGGTCTTCTGAAAGGCATCGATCACGCAGCGACCCAGCTCCTCGACAACACGCGCCGCTTCGCGGCCGGCCTGCCGGCGAACAACGCCCTCCTGTGGGGCGCGCGCGGCATGGGCAAGTCCAGCCTCGTCAAAGCCGCCCACGCAGACGTGCTCGCAGCTCTCCCCGAGGGCGCGCCCCGGCTCAAGCTCGTCGAAATCCATCGCGAGGACATCGCCACGCTTCCAGCCGCGCTCGCAGCCATGCGCGACGCCCCTCACCGCTTCATCGTGTTCTGCGACGATCTTTCGTTCGATTACGACGACACGAGCTACAAATCGCTCAAGGCCGTGCTCGAAGGCGGCATCGAGGGACGCCCCACGAACGTGCTCTTCTATGCGACCTCGAACCGCCGCCACCTGATGCCGCGCGATATGGTGGACAACGAGCGCTCGACGGCGATCAACCCATCGGAAGCCGTCGAGGAGAAGGTCTCGCTGTCCGACCGCTTCGGACTCTGGCTCGGCTTCCACAACGCGTCGCAGGACGACTATCTCGCCATGGTCCGCGCCTACGCCGCACACTTCGGCCTCGACATCGACGAGGCCACGCTACGCCGCGACGCACTCGAATGGAGCATCACGCGCGGCGCCCGGTCCGGCCGCGTCGCCTGGCAATTCACCCAAGACCTCGCCGGCCGCCTCGGCAAGCCAATGTCGATTTGAAAGAGTGAATCCACCAACGCCAAGCGCCGCAGGCGCTCGGGAGCAACGCGACCCGGGCCAAGTGGCCCGCCCCCGCGGAGCGCCAGCGCGGCGGAAGCCGCGCGGTACGGCGCGTGAGCGAAATCAGATCCTTTCCATGAACGGCGTCGGATCGACGGGCTTCTGGCCCTGCCTCAGCTCGAAGTGAAGCTGCGGCTGATCCACCTGCCCCGTGCGGCCGACCTTCGCGATCACCTGCCCACGGTTGATACGGTCGCCGCGCTTGACGAGGATCTCGTCCGCATGCGCGTAGGCGGTCACCCAGCCGTTGTCGTGGCGGATCAGCACGAGGTTGCCGTAGCCCTTGAGCTCGTCGCCCGCGTACGCCACCACGCCGCTCTCGGCCGCGTGAATGTCCGTTCCCATCGGCGCGGAAAGGTTCACGCCGTCGTTGTGCGTGCCGTCGGGACGCGGCCCGAAGCCGCCGACGACCTTGCCAACCACCGGCCAGCGCAGCTTGCTCGACCCGGCCACCGAACCGGAGTTTTGCGAAACCGTAGGCGAAACCGCGTCGCTCGCCGATCCCGGCGTTTCCAATCGCGCAACGCGCTGCTCGGCATTGGGAGCGGGCGTGCTCGATCCGTTGAGCAGCGTCGGCTGCTGCGCGGTGGAGCCCGGCGGCATCGCGCGCTGATCGCCAAGGCGCACCGTTCCCGAAGGATTGCGCGCCTCTTGCGCCGGGCGGTGCTCCTGGGTCTGCACGGGACGCGTTTCGACGGTCGTGCGCGGCATCGGCTGCTGCGCGGCGGGCGGCTGATGGGCGGGCGGCGGCTGGTACGCCGGCGGTGCCTCGGCCACCTGCGTCGACGCGTCGGCTTCGCCCGGCAGTCTCAGCACGGTGCCCGGCATGACGCGGCGCGAGTCCTGAATGCCGTTGTAGCGTTCGAGATCGGCGAGGCTGATGCCGTTGCGCCGCGCGATGGCGTAGAGCGAGTCGCCCGGCTGCACGGTGTAGGTCTCGTTCCAGTCGGACGGCGCCTGGCTCGCGGGCGCAACTGCCGCAACGTGCGAGGGCTCGTAGCCGGGCTGGCGCTGCTGCTGCGCCGGCGCACGCGAGCCCGACGGCAGAACGAGACGCTGGCCCGGCTGCAGGTTGGACGACGTGAGCCCGTTCGCGCGCATCAGTTCGTTGACCGACACGCCGTGGCGGCGCGAGAGACCGTAAAGCGTATCGCCCGAGCGGACCTCGATGGAATCTCCGCTTCCCTGGCTCTCGTAGGATGCCACAGGCGCGACATCGCGCGATGCGCCATAGCCCGGCGAGCCCGAAGAGGGATAGGACGGCGACTGGTAGCGCGTGGTGCCGTAGCCCTGCTGGCTCGGATGCTGCGCGGGCTGCTGCCCGTAACCCGAGCCGCGGGTGGCATAAGGATCCGAATTCTGGGGCGAGAGGGCGCTGGTGGTGAACTGGTCGTCCGGCGGCGGCAGATCGGAGCGCGAAACCTGTGTGGTGCGCTGCGCGGGCCGATCGTATGCGGCTGTGCCGAATTCGGACGACGTGGAGCGCCCGCTCATGCCGACAGACGGCGCGTAGCCGGACTGTGCCCGTGCGCCTTCAGGATTGCCGAGATCGAAGCGTGAAATATCCGCGCTGCATCCCGCCAAAGCGGCGGCGGCAGCAACGGCGAGCACGGGAACCGACCCGGATACGCCGAAGGATCGATGACATTTACGCAAAACCTTTACCATGCCACACACCCTAAATACCCACTTCAGGTAACCCTTAACTCGTTAATGGGTCCTTAACGCGAGCTGAACATTGCGCCGCGATTCGCGGGGGGCGTGGGACGGCTGACAGCCGGCTCTGTCCGGACAATCCGGCCCCTGAGCCTTATGAGTACGCACCGATTGTGCTGCGATGACGGAAAAATATCGGCGACTTGACGGCCTTTGAGCTGCCTCTGTGCTTCCGGAAAAGTGGGAGCCGGTTTTGCGATAGGACGCACGACACCGCTTGAGTTGCAGCGTCAGCCGGCATCCTTGAGACGCCCGCTCCCGTCGAGCGTGAGCCTCTCGCCGAGCGCTTCGCGCGTCGCCTCGTGCGTCAGGTTGAGATAGAGCGGCGTCACCGAGACGAAGCCGTCCGCGATGGCGCGCAGGTCCGTCCCTGGCACCGGATCGGACCGGCGATGCGAGAAGCCGACCCAGAAATAGGGCGCACCCCACGTGTCGCTGCGTTCCTCGATCTTGAGACCGCCCTGGTCGCGACGGCCCTGGCGCGTCGCGGCGATGCCACGGACATCCCCCGGCGCGAGATCGGGATAGTTCACGTTCATCAGCGTGCCCGCCGGCCACTCGGCGGCGAGCAACTGCTCGACGAGGCGCGCACCGTAGGTCAGCGGCGTCTTCCAGTGCTGCTTACCCTCGGGATCGAAACCGATGGTGAGGCTCATGGCGATCGAGCGGATGCCGAGCAGCGTGCCCTCCATGGCGCCCGCGATGGTGCCCGAATAGGTCACGTCCTCGGCGAGGTTCGCGCCGTGATTGACCCCGGAAAGAACGAGATCCGGCGCCCGGTCCTTGAGCACGTGCTTGACGCCCATGATCACGCAATCGGCCGGCGTGCCGCGCACGGCGAAGGCCCGCTCGCCGATCTCGCGATAGCGCAGCGGCACCTGCAGCGTCAGCGCATGCGACGACCCGCTCTGGTTCGTCTCCGGCGCGACGATCCAAACGTCGTCGGAAAGCTGACGCGCGATCTGGTGCAGCACGGAAAGCCCGTGCGCGCCCGCTCCGTCGTCATTGGTGACCAGAATGCGCATGTCGTTGCCTACGCCCGTACGTTTCCTCAATGCGAGACGATGAGTACGGACCCTAGCACACCCGTCAAGGGCCCCGGGTAAAGGGCCGCGCTTCAGCCCGCCGGCCGCTCGATCCGCGTAATGCCGCCCATATAGGGCTGCAGCACCTCGGGAATTATGACGGACCCGTCGGCCTGCTGGTAGTTTTCCAGCACCGCGACGAGCGTGCGGCCGACCGCGAGGCCCGAGCCGTTCAGCGTGTGCACGAAACGCACCTCTTTGCTCGTCTTGTCGCGATAGCGCGCGTTCATGCGCCGGGCCTGGAAATCGCCACAGACCGAGCAGGAGGAGATTTCGCGATAGGCATCCTGCCCCGGCAGCCACACCTCGATGTCGTAGGTGCGCTGCGACGCGAAGCCCATGTCGCCCGTGCAGAGCATCACCGTGCGGTAGGCGAGCCCAAGCCGCTTCAGCACCTCTTCCGCGCAGGCCGTCATGCGCTCGTGCTCGTCGAGGCTCTGCTCCGGTGTGGTGATGGAGACGAGTTCGACTTTCGAGAACTGATGCTGACGGATCATGCCGCGCGTATCGCGCCCGGCCGCACCCGCTTCCGAGCGGAAGCAGGGCGTCCACGCGGTCAGCCGCATCGGCAGCGCGTCCTCGTCCAGGATCTGCTCGCGCACCATGTTGGTGAGCGAAACCTCGGCGGTCGGGATCAGCCAGTAGCCGTTCTCCGTCTTGAAAAGATCCTCCGCGAACTTCGGCAGGTTGCCGGTGCCGAACGCCGCATCGTCGCGCACGAGCAGCGGCGGGTTCGTTTCCGAATAGCCGAACGTGTCGGTCTGAAGGTCGAGCATGAAGCTCGCGAGCGCGCGCTCGAGCCGCGCGAGCGCACCCTTGAGATAGACGAAGCGTGCGCCCGAGACCTTGCCCGCGGTCTCGAAGTCCATCAACCCCAGCGCTTCGCCGATCTCGAAATGCTGCTTTGCCGTGAAGTCGAACTTGGGCGGCGCGCCGACGCGGCGCACTTCGACGTTGTCCGTTTCGTCCGCGCCCACCGGCACGTCGTCGCGCGGCGTGTTCGGGATGACGGAGAGCGCCTCTTCGAGCGCGTGAATGAGCTGGCGCTCCTCCTCCTCGCCTGACTGGATGACCTCCTTGAGCTCGGCCACTTCCGCCATCAGCTTGCTGGCGAGGGCCTCGTCCTTCGCGCCCTTCGCCTTGCCGATCTCCTTGGACGCGGCGTTGCGCCGGCTCTGGGCGTCCTGCAGCTTCGTGAGATGCCGCCGCCGCGCTTCGTCGAGCTCCAGAAGCTTGGCGCTCGCCGGCTCCAGGCCGCGATTCTTCAGCCCTGCATCGAAGGCTGCGGCATTCTCTCGAATCCACTTGATGTCGAACACGTGGCCCGTCCTTGGCGTCGGTTGTTTGCGAGGTCCCCGAGAGCTATAGGGCGCGAGACGGCCGAGGTCCAGGCGGCCGCCGAGACGCATGTCGAACGGGGTGTTTTTTTAAGTCGTCTTGGCTGCCGCTTCGGCGGCCTCCTTGGCCGCCTGCTGCTTCTCGACCCAGGCGACGGAATAGATCGCGAGCTCATAGAGCAGCGCCGTGGGCAGCGCCATGATGATCATGCTGATCGCGTCCGGCGGCGTCATGATCGCCGCCACCGCGAAGATGCCGACGATGGCGAAGCGGCGCCCGTTGCGAAGCATGGCAGACGTCACGATCCCGACCCGCGCGAGCAGCGTCAGCACCACCGGGAGCTGGAAGCAGATGCCGAAGCCGAAGATCAACGTCATGATCAGCGACAGGTACTCGGAGACCTTCGGCATCAGTTCTATGGCAGCCGACCCGTCGCTTGCCGATTGCGCAAGCCCCATCGAGAAGCGGATCAGGATCGGCATCGCGATGAAGTAGACGACCATCGCGCCGAGCACGAAGAACACGGGCGTCGCGATCAGGTACGGCCGGAAGGCGGCGCGCTCGTTCTTGTACAGCCCCGGCGCGACGAACTTGTAGATCTGCGTCGCCACGACGGGGAACGACAGGAACGCCGCGCCGAACAGCGCGAGCTTGAGGTGCGTGAAGATCTGTTCGAGGAAGTGCGTCGCGATGAGGCGCACCTGATGCTCGCCCGAAACCCACACGTAAGGCCACACCAGCACGTCGTAGATATAGCGCGCGACCGCGAAGCATAGCAGGAACATCGCGAAGAACGCGGCGACCGAGTAGATCAGCCGCTGACGCAGCTCGATCAAATGATCGAGCAGCGGGGCCTTCGAGGCTTCGATATCGTCCTGGCTGGAGCCCGGAGCACGATCCTGCATCAGCCCGTCCCCTTCGGAGCGTCGGCCGGCCGTTCGCTCGCCACACGCTCCTCGCCCTGGGGCGAGGGCGTGACCCCGAACTCACGCTCGGGAATCACGGCGTCCGGCTGACCCTCGGTCGGAACGTCGGGCGCCGTGGTGTCGGCAGTGATTTCGGGCTTCGCCTCCGCCTCGACGGCGCTCTCGGGCTTCGGCTGCACGGCATGGTTGGCGTTGAGGTCCACGCGCATCGCAGCCTTTGCGCTATCGACAGAGCGCGTCGCATCGTCGAACGACTTCTTCACGCCATCGCCGATATCGCGCATTTCTTTTTGAATGCTGTCCATCTCGGCCTCGCGCATGGCCTGCTCGAACACGGCCTTGAACTCGTTGGCGTGCTTGCGGATAATACCGAGATGACGGCCGAGTGTGGAGAGAAAGCGCGGCAGCTCCTTGGGTCCCACGAGCAAAAGCGTGACGACGCCGAGGATAAGGATCTCGCTCCAACTGACTTCGAACATCTGATCGTCCAACCCGGAAAAAGCGAGCGCAGACCAAGCTCACGACCATGCCGCCCGGCACGAGAGCTCGCGGCTTGGGCACGAGCCGGATCCTGCGGGCCGAGCCCGCCTCAGCCCGCCTTCGACCTGTCGCGTTCGGCGGCTTCCTGTGCGGCGTTGTCGATCACCTTGGGATCGGGCTGAGGCGGCGACGCCTCCTCCTCGGCCAAGCCCTTCTTGAAGCTCTTGATGCCACGCGCAACGTCGCCCATCAGGTCCGAAATCTTGTTACGGCCGAACAGGAGAACGACGACGAGCAAAAGAATCAAGAGATGGGTCGCGCTCAACCCCATGGGGATACCTCCTCTAGTATCTTTCGTCTTTCATCGAGATGCCGAAAGACACTAGCCCGTTGTTTTGTCGTGCCCCTTATCCGAAAGCAAGTCTCGGCCCGAGGCACGGCCGCGGCGCAAGAGGCCGCATGTTTCGGCGGGCACTATCGCAGAATTGCCCCCTGCTCGCAAGCGCGCGCCTGCCTCGGCATCTCGGCATCAATCATTTGATATTCAAGCGTCTTTGCCGTTACGCGCCGGAAAGACGAGCACCTCGCTCGGGTCGATGTGAAGCCGCACCTCGCTCCCCCGTGCGATATCGTGGCCGACCCGTGTGCGGACATTCAGAGGCGCTTCGAACCCTTCGACGACGACTTCGAGCCGCATCGCGTCTCCAAGGAACCTCGCGTCGCGCACGCGCCCTGCGAGTCCCGACGGCTCTCCGCCTCCGTTCGTGCCGGCCGGGGCGAGGCCGACCGACCGCTCCCGGATACAGAGCGTCGCCCGCCCGCCGTCGGCAAGCCCGGGAACCGCGACGGAACCGAAAGGCGTCAGCGCCCGTCCGCCCGCGACCGTCACGCCGAGCTCGTTGATCTCCGAAAAAAGCCGCGCAACGAACAGCTCCGCCGGACGGCGATAGAGATCCTCGGCGCCGCCCACCTGCACCAGCCGCCCGGCACGCATGACCGCAATCCGGTCGCCGAGACGCATCGCCTCCTCCGGATCGTGCGTGACGATCATCGTCGTTGCGCGCGTCTCGCGAAGCAGCGCCAGCGTCTCCTGCTGCATGGATTCGCGGAGTTGTACGTCGAGCCCGGAGAACGGCTCGTCCATCAGCATCACGGCCGGGCGAGGAACGATGGCACGCGCGAGCGCCACGCGCTGCTGCTGTCCGCCGGAAAGAATATGCGGATACTGGTCGGCATACCGCTCGAGCCCGACGCGTGCGAGCACGGCGAGCGCCTCGCGCCGCGCATCCGCCCGCGGCAGCGCCTTGAGGCCGAACGCGACGTTTTCGAGAATCGTGAGATGAGGAAAGAGCGCGAAATCCTGAAACATCAGGCCGACGCCGCGCGCCTCGGGCTGCACGAACCGCTCCGGCCCCGCAACCTCGCGCCCATGGATGAGAACCCGCCCGCTGTCCGGACGCTCGATCCCGGCCGCGACCCTGAGCAGCGTGGTCTTGCCGCAGCCGGAGGGCCCGAGCAGGCACACCACCTCTCCCGGCGCGATGTCGAGCGAGAGGCGATCGAGCGCGGCCCGCTCTCCATAGCGTTTCGAAACCTCCTCGAACCTGACCTCGGCCGCAAATGTCGCACCCGCCCGCACGCGCCCGCCGTCCGCGAGCACGTTCGAAACCGCGTCTTTCGAGGATTTATTGAACAGCCAGTTCGCCACGCGCCACCTGATCCAGCCTCATCGGAAGCCCGCAACCGAAGGAGCGGCGTGGCTTAAGTAGACGAGGCTAGTCCGGTTTAGCGTCGCTGTCGTCGCCGGGCAAGTCGCGATCCTGTTCGGCCTCGCCCGCATCGTCCTCGGCTGTCGCGAAATCGTCCGTCCCGGACGTTTCGACATGGTCCGTCTCGGACGTTGCGACATCGTCCATGTCGGACGTTTCGACCTCGTCGCCCGACGCCTCGTCCTCCCCCGCGCTCTCGTCTTCGCCGGCCTCTTCGAGCGGCAGCTCGTCCGGCATCAGAGACGCAACCGACGTGGGATCGGGAATGGCGAAGCCCGGCGGCAGGTGCCCATCGAGCAAGCCCTGCGCCTTGAGGTCGGAGAGGCCCGGCAGATCCTTGACGCTGTCGAGCCCGAAGTGCGCGAGGAAGCTGTCGGTGGTGCCGTAGGTCAGCGGCTTGCCGGGCGCGCGCCGACGCCCGCGCGGACGGATCCAGCCCGCCTCCATCAGGATGTCGAGGGTGCCGGCGGACGTGGTGACGCCGCGGATCTCCTCGATCTCGGCGCGCGTCACCGGCTGGTGATAGGCGACGATGGAGAGCGTTTCGAGCGCTGCACGCGAAAGACGCCGCTCCTCCACCGCATAGCGTTCGAGCAGGTATCCGAGATCCTCCGCCGTGCGCAGCACCCATTTGCCGGCCACGCGCACGAGGTTCACGCCGCGCGGCGCATAGGCGGCCTTGATCTCCGCGATCACGTCCGCGATGGCGCTGCCGTGGCGCAGATGTCCTGCGAGCCACGCATCGTCGAGCGGCACGGGGGATGCAAACAGCAGCGCCTCGACGATCCGCACGTCCTCGATGTGAACCTCGCCCTCACCCTCGGCGGACGGCGAAGAGGACTCCGGCTCGCCGCCCTCCAGCTCCTCGCCCAGCGCGCGCGCAAGCTCGATCGCTTCCTGCGCCTCGGGCGCGTTGAGGGCCCCTTCGCTCGTCACCAGTCTCAGCCTCGGCGGAGCCATGTCGCCTTACCTTTCCCGTTGCGCGGTCGGAGCCCATGAATGACCGTCCGCCCCGATCGCGCACGATGTCTTTACGAACCGGCTACGGCGCCGCGCCGCCATGCCGTTGATCCAGCCGCTCCCATGCCGCGCCCGCTTCGCGCTTGCGCATGTAGATCGGCTCGAAAGGAGCGTCCTGGCGAAGCTCGATCAAGCCTTCGCGCGCCATTTCGAGCGTCGCGCCGAACGAGCTTGCGAGCGCCGTCTTGTCCTCGTCCTCGGCGACCGTCTGCGGCGTGAGATAGGTCCTGAGACACATTTCAAGCTGAACCCAGTCGCCGCTGCTGACCGTCTCGCCGACAAGCGCTTCGAGTTGGCGACGCGCCCTCTCGATCGACCACACGCGGCGCGCCTTGACCACATGCACCACCTTCGCGGTGCGCCGCCGGAGTTCGGAATAAGCTTTGAGAAGATCGTAGATCTCGGCCGTCCAGCGGACATCGGTGACCTTGGAGCGCTCCTCCGGCATTCCGCGCTGGAATACGTCCTGCCCGAGGCGCTTCTTCGTCATGAGCTCGGCGATGGCGCGGCGCATCGCTTCGAGCCGCATCAGCCGAAAGGCGAGCCGCTGCGCCATCTCCTCGGCCGACGGGGTCTCGTCGGTGGACGGCTCGCGCGGCAGGATCATGCGCGACTTGAGGAACGTCAGCCACGCCGCCATCACGAGATAGTCGGCCGCGATCTCGAGCTTGAGCCGCTGGGCTTCCGCGATATAGGCGAGATACTGATCGACGAGCGCCAGGATCGAGATCTGCGAGATGTCGATCTTGTGCGTGCGCGCGAGCGCGAGCAGCAGATCGAGCGGCCCCTCGAACCCCGCGACATCCACGATGAGCGCTTCGGATGCGGCAGGCTGAAGCTCGCCGTCGGGGCTTTCCCAGCCCGGCGTTTCGTCCATCTGTCCCGCGTCTTCGATCATCGTGCTCCCGATAATCATGTGGTCCTGACATCGTGGTTCGGCGGAGGCCCGGCAGGCCCAGGCGCCCGCCCGGAAATCGGCGCCGCCGCAATCCCGTCCGGACATTACACTGATTCAGGAGCCCGTCCCGTGGTTCCCAAGGCCCGCGCAAGCCCCGCCTGGGCGCGCTCCGAATCGTAATCCTCCGAACGGCCGAATATTTCGAGCGCGGCGCGGAACCGCCGCAGCGCATCGCCGGAAAGCGCCGGAACAGCCGCAGCCACGGCCTCCATTTCGGCGAAATCCCCGCTGCAGTGGAGCGCCAGATCCGACCCCGCGGCCAGCACGGCTTCGGCCCGCGCGCCGAGGGGCCCGGCCAGCGCCTTCATGCTGAGGTCGTCGCTCATGAGCAGACCGTCGAAACCGATCGCACCCCGGATCACGTCCTCCGTCACCCGGCGCGAGGTGCTGGCCGGCGCCTCGCCGTCGACGGCCGTGAAAACGACGTGCGCCGTCATTGCCGCCGGCATGTCGGCCAACGCCTTGAACGGCGCGAAGTCGGTGGCGTCCAGCACGTCGCGCGGGGCGTCCACGACAGGCAGCGCGAGATGGCTGTCGGCCGTCGCGCGCCCGTGACCGGGGATGTGCTTGATCACCGGCAGCACGCCGCCCGCCATGAACCCTTCCGCCACCGAACGGCCGAGGCGGGCGACCTGATCGGGGGACTGCCCGTAGGCGCGGTCGCCGATGATGTCGTGCGCACCGGGCACAGGCACATCGAGCACGGGCGCGCAATTGGTGTTGATGCCGAGAGCTTTCAGATCGTCCGCCAGGAGACGCGCCGAGAGGAACGCCGCATCGGCAGCCCCGTTCTCATCGTCGCAATAGAGACAGGCGTACGCGTCCGCGGGCGGCAGCGCCCGTCCGAGCGGCGGGCGGAGACGCTGCACACGCCCGCCCTCCTGATCGATCAGCACCAGAAAATCGTCGCCCTGGCCGGAAGCTTCCCGCGCCGCGCCGACGAGACGGCGGATCTGCTCGGGCTCGACGCAGTTCCGCGAGAACAGGATGATCCCGGCCGGCGCGGTCGCCTTGAGAAAGCGGACCTCTTCCGCGCTGAGCGTCGTGCCCGCAAGTCCGGTGATGAAGGCCAGCGTCATGGCTTGGATTCCGATTAGAGTGCTTCCGGAAAAGTGGGAACCGGTTTTCCGATAAGAAGCACGATAAAGAAAAAACTTAGAGCCGTTCCGCGATTTCACCAAAATCGGAACGGCTCTAAGATCTTCTGAGAGAGAGCCTGCGCTACGCGCCGCCGGCGCCGAGGGGCACCAGACCCTTACATTTAGTGACTTGGTGGTTCGAACGATAGCTTTTGAAAAAGGCGCGAAGCGCCCGGGAGCGTCTTGGCGGAGCCTTGCTCCGCACAGACTGCGCCGGCCATCCACAAAGCACCACGGACCTTGTTCGAAGCGTCCCTCAGCTTGAAAAACGCGTCAGTACGCCGTGATCCAGCAGCCGTTGTAGCCCTGCGCCTTGAGCTGGTTGCAGACCGAGTTCGCCGAATCCCGAGATCCGGGCGGCCCGACGAGGAGGCGGTGATAGGTGCCCTTGGCCCCGAGATTGGCTTCCTGAATGTCCGGCGTCTTGCTGCTGAGAATGGCTCCGTACTTCTGCTGCATGTCGGCAAACTGCGTCAGCGCATCGATACGGCTGCTCGCAGACGCCGGCACCGAAGCCAGCACGGCGACATACCCGGCGCCCGACGAGCGCGGTGCGCTCGGCGCGGGTGACGGATCGGCCGCGGCCATCTTCTTCGGCGCGTCGGCCCTGGGTGCGGACGGCGCTTTTGCGGGCGCCGCGTTCTTCTCTGCCGCCGGACGCTGCTCCGCGGGCGGCGCCTTGCTGGAGCCCGTGACCATTTCCACCTGAGGCGGCGCGGCGGCCGCTGCACGGCGATCGGGAGACGGCGGTGCGCCTGCGGGCGCCTGCCCGGCAGACGGCGACGCCGCCCCGCCCGGACCCGGAGGCCCGCCGAGACCGTCGATCACCGTGAGCCCCGGAACTCCGACGATAGCCTGTGTTCCCCGCTCGCTGGACGGCGGCTGGATCTGTCCGTCGCGGCCGACGGACACGACCGGCACCTTGCGCACGCCGGACGGATCAGCCGTGGCCGCCCCTTCACCCAGGCGGCCCATGATCTTGCTGTCGGCATGGTCGAACCGCTTGCCGCCCGGTTCCGATGGCTTGACCTTTGATGGCCCCTCCGCGCCCTTCACGAGCGGCGGCGCCTCGCCGCTACCGGGCCCGAAAAGCCCCGAAACGCCGTAGACCAGACCTCCACCGAGAAAGACCGTGCACGCGACCAGCACCGCGGCTTTCTTCCAGCCGGCGCGCCGAGGCTCGTCCTCGTACATGGCGTCGTCGTCGGCATAGCTCTGATCGAACGTGCCCTGCTGCTGTCCCTGATAATGGCCGTGCGCCAACTGGGCCTCGTCGTGCGGCACCTCGCCGTAGGATTCGGCACCCCAATGCGCATGCTGGCCATGGTCCGCCGCATCGCCGTAGCCGCCCTGCGACTGATAGTCGTGCGCATCGAGCGCCAGGCTATGGGCGCCGGCATGGGCATGAGCGTGCTCAGGCTCCATGCCCCATTGATCTGCCAATGGCTGCGGCGAGAGATGGGAGTCCGCCCCGCCGAATCCTCCGCCCTGCCCTGGCGACGCGTAGCCGGCATACCCCGACGGCGACGAACCGGGAGACGAGGGCTGCTGAGCGTATCCCTGCCCGGCGCCCCCATGTGAATCCCGGCCGGGCGCGCCATAGCCGTTGGCCTGCAGCGAGGCCGCGTTTCCGAATGCCGGCTGAGAATATCCGCCCGGCTGAGCATGCGGCGCATAACCCTCGCCCGGCGGGGCGAAGGGATCGTACTGGGCGTGGTGCGACTGAGACCGCTGCGCAGCGGGGCCCTGCGAAGCCGGAGCCTGCCGCGGAGGTGCGTACCCCTGCGGGGCCGGCTGCGGCGAAGCATAGCCCGCAAGGCCGTACGGATCGGCCGGGTTTCCCTGCGGCTGTTGCGGCGTGCCGTAGCCATCCGGCCGAAGCGCAGCGAACGGATCCTGCGGCGCGGCGGCGTCCTGCTCCGGATAGCCGAGATCCGGATACCCAGGCTGCGCCTGCCGATGCTGAGGAGGAGCGGCTTGAAGCGGGGTTTGGCGAAACGCCGCAGGCTGTGGCCAGCCTGAAAGCTCGGGCTCCACGTGAGGCTGAGAGTGCCCATGCCCCGGATGGGGCTGGTGCGGATGGCCAGACCCGGCCGGCCGGCCCTGAGCGGGCGACGCCTGGGTATGTGGCAAAGGATTATTGTACCGTGTCATCGCTCGGAACCCCCGTCGCACATCCCCGACCACCCGATCCAGTGGCGCGATCAATCCAGCGACGCGATGTCTACGTCCTGGGCGTCCCGCCTCGATCCACCGGGCGACCGGCCCCACGATTTTCGCGGTGGCGACACCGCAATCGTCGCGGGTCTTGCCATATCGCGAACTTCGCGACGCATGCCGCGCTAGCCCACCCGCTTCTCGCTGCCTTGCAACTGGCGCCCAGGGAAACCGAGCGATCGAGTATCGGGCTTTCGAATCGAGACTCTAACGCATCGCCTCAGGCGCTCCGACACCAAGCACCGCAAGGCCTGAGGATAACACGAGCTGCAACGACGCAACGAGCGCACACCGGGCCGCTGTCAAAGCGCGATCATCCTGCTGAATAACGCGTAATTGTGGCAAATCATTGCCACGTGTCCAATGCGAATGAAAAGCCGAAGCCAAATCATAGAGATAGAACGCGAGCCGATGCGGCTCGTGTGCGCGCGCGGCCCCAGAGATCAGGCTCGGATAGTGCGCACACCGACGGATGAGGTCGAGCTCGCCGGGATCGGTCAGCAGCGCGAGGTTCGCACCCGCAATGCCCTCGCGCGTCGTATCGAGACCTGAGAACACCTCGCGGGCATTGCGGAGCACCGACGCGGCCCGCGCGTGGGCGTACTGCACGTAGAAGACCGGATTGTCCTTCGATTGCTCGGTCACCTTGGCGAAGTCGAAGTCGAGTTGCTCGAGCTCTTTGCGATAAAGCATCATGAAGCGCACGGCATCGGAGCCCACCTCGTCCACGACGTCGCGCAGCGTCACGAACGTTCCCGCCCGCTTCGACATCTTGTAGGGCTCGCCGTTCTTGAACAGCTTCACGAGATTGACGACCTTGATGTCGAGATCGGCGCTGCCGCCCATCGTGTGCCAGTGCTTGAGCTTGCCTTTGGCGTCGCGCTCGACCGTGCCCTCGGTCAGCGCCGCAACCGTCGCCAGCATGCGCGGGATGTAGCCGATGTGGTCGGCACCGAACACGTTGATCATGTGACGGTAGCCGCGCTTGAGCTTGTCGTAGTGATACGCGACGTCGCCCGCGAAATACGTATAGGTGCCGTCCGCCTTCATCAGCGCACGGTCCGCCTCGTCGCCATAGCTCGTTGAGCGGAACAGCGTCTGCTCGCGATCCTCCCACTCCTCGTCGTCATGGCCCTTCGGCTTTTCGAGGCGGCCCTCGTAGATGAGCCCGCGCGCGCGAAGATCGGCGATGGCGGCGGAGACCTTGTCGGCTTCGCCCCGCGTCAGCGAAGCTTCCGAGAAGAACACGTCATGCTTGATGTTGAGCGCCGCGAGATCGTCCTTGATCATCGGCATGATCCGGTCGATGGCGAACGTCCGCACGAGCGGCAGCCACCGCTCCTCGGGAAAGTTGAGCAGCGAAGGCCCATGCTCGCTCGCGAGCGCTTCGCCGACGGGCTTCAGGTAATCGCCCGGATAGAGCCCCTCAGGAATGTCGCCGATCTCTTCGCCCAGCGCCTCGCGATAACGAAGGAAGACCGAGCGCGCGAGCACGTCCACCTGCCCGCCGGCGTCGTTGATGTAATATTCCCGCGTCACGTCGTAGCCCGCGAACGCGAGCAGGTTGGCGAGCGCATCGCCGAACACGGCGCCGCGGCAATGGCCGACGTGCATCGGGCCCGTGGGGTTGGCCGATACGTACTCGACATTCGTCCGCGCGCCCTGCCCCACATCGGACGCCCCATAGCGCGCGCCGCGCGACAGGATGGCGCGCACGACGCCGTGCCAGAAGTCGGCGCGGAGCCGGAGATTGAGGAAGCCCGGGCCCGCCACTTCGGCCGAGACGACGTCCGCATCGCCCTGAAGCTCGGCGGCAAGCGCCTCGGCAATGTCGCGCGGCTTCTTCCCGGCGGCCTTGGCCAGCACCATCGCCGCGTTGCAGGCGAGATCGCCATGCGCGGGATCGCGCGGCTGCTCGACCGCGACGTTGCTGAGGTCCAGGCCCTGCGGCAGCGCCTTCTTCTTCTGAAGCCCTGCGAGCGCGTCGAGAACCTTGGCCTCGACTTCCGCGAACACGTCCATGGAATAGCGTCCTCGAACCGGACGACAGCCCCGCTACCTTGAGGTGGTAACGCGCCGGGACAGCCGTCTTTCTGCTGGCAAACGATCGGCCCGGCTAACGCAATTCCGGCGCGGCGTCAAACAGGCGGGCATGTTCCGCGATGGCGTAGCGGTCGGTCATCCCGGCCACGAAATCGGCAATGACGCGGGCCCGCGCGCGCTCCGAGAGCCCCCTCTGGGCGGCACGCCAGGCATCCGGCAGCGCGCTTTCGTCCGAAAGGTAGCGGGCGAACAGCCGCCCCACCACGGCCTCGGCTTCCTCCATCACGCGCATCACGCGCCGGCTTCGGTAGACCCGCTCCATCAGGAACCCCTTGAGCGCCTTGAGATCCCGGGCCACGTCGTCGGAGAAGGCCACGCTTGCCCGCGGCGCGGCCATGACGTCGATGGGCGATGCCGGATCGAGCGCGGCAAGCCGACGCCGGCTTTCCTGCACCACGTCGTGGATCAGGCGCGTGATCATGCGCCGCGTCACCTCGTAGGTGAGCCGGCTCGCATCCGCCGGCGCCCCGTCCCGCGGAAGCGATCTCACGATCTCCCCCACGAACGGCACGTCCGCGAGGGCGCGCAGCGAAAGCAGGTCCGCCCGCAACCCATCGTCGATATCGTGGCTCACGTAGGCGATGTCGTCGGCGAGCGCGGCCGTCTGCGCCTCTCCGGACGCCCAGTTCCCAGCTTCGAGGCTCTGCCATCCGTCTTCGAGACGGCGCACCACCTTCAGAACCGGATCGCATTCGTCCGACAGCGGCCCGTTGTGCTTGGCGAGCCCTTCGAGCGTCTCCCACGTGAGATTGAGCCCGTCAAAATCGAGATACTTGCGTTCGAGCGCCGTCACGACGCGCAGGCTCTGCGCATTGTGGTCGAACCCGCCGAACGCCTCCATGATCCGGTCGAGCGCACGCTCGCCCGCATGGCCGAACGGCGGATGGCCGAGGTCGTGCGCGAGCGCGAGCGCTTCCGCGAGATCTTCGTCGAGGCGAAGCTGACGCGAAATCGTGCGCGCGATCTGCGCCACCTCGAGGCTGTGTGTCAGCCGCGTGCGATAGTGATCCCCCTCGTGGAAGACGAACACCTGCGTCTTGTGGATCAGGCGGCGGAAGGCCGTGGAATGAAGGATTCGGTCGCGATCCCGCTGGAAGGGGCTGCGCGTTGGACAATCCGGCTCCGGAACCCGCCGCCCCCGCGAGGGCACCGCGCTGGCCGCATAACGCGCGGGGCTGCGCGCCCCGGGCGCGAGCGAGGCCCCGAAGTCGGCCATATCCGCAATCTTGTCCAATCCCGCCGAGTCGCTCATGCCCTGAGACCTAGGCCCTGCAAGCCCGGGGCCGCAAGCCATTTGACTTGGATCAAGCGATCCCTATCTTCATGCCGAGACGCGACGCACGCGAGGCCCCGGAACCGGCTGGTAAAAGCCGCTCCGAGCCTCCTGAGGACCGCCAGGATGACAGAGATCGCACCCATTTCCGTAACCTTGACCCAAAGCGCGGCGCGCCGCATCGCCGAGATCGTGGCCGGCGAGCCCGCGGGAACCATGCTGCGCGTCTCCGTGGAAGGCGGCGGCTGCTCGGGATTTCAGTACCAGTTCGATCTCGTGGACGGCGCGGCCGGTGACGACGCCGTCATCGAACGCGACGGGGCGAAGGTGCTGATCGATCCGGTCTCCATGGCCTATCTCTCGGGCTCCGAAATCGATTTCGTCGACGATCTCATCGGCGCGGCCTTCAAGATCCAGAACCCCAACGCGACCGCCTCCTGCGGCTGCGGCACCAGCTTCTCCCTCTGACCTCTCCGCCCTCCCGGATCGGACGGGAGGGCTCCGGACCCTCATGCTCATCACCACCTGGAACATCAACGGCATCCGGGCCCGCATCGAAGGCGCCGTCGCCTACGTGCGCGAAGCCAAGCCCGACGTGTTGTGCCTGCAGGAAATCAAGTGCCAGGACGAGGGCTTCCCGCGCGAGGCCTTCGCCGACCTCGGCTATGCGATCGAGACGCACGGCCAGAAGGGCTTCAACGGCGTGGCGCTCCTCTCGCTGTACCCGCTCGAAGACGTGACCCGCGGCCTTCCCGGCGACGAGGCCGACGCGCAATCGCGCTTCATCGAAGCGACCGTCACGGCCGGCTCGCTATCGGTGCGCGTCGCGTCCCTCTACCTGCCGAACGGCAACCCGCTCGGAACCGAGAAATTCGCCTACAAGCTCGGCTGGATGGCGCGGCTCGAAGCGCACGCGCGTGCGTTGCTCGCAACCGAGATGCCCGTCGTTCTCGCAGGTGATTACAACGTCATCCCCGAGCCTGCCGATGCGCGCCGCCCCGAAGCCTGGGTGAACGATGCGCTCTTCCAGCCCGAAAGCCGCGGCGCATTCCGCGCCATCGAAAACATCGGCTATCTCGACGCCGTCCGCGCCTGCCACCCGGAGCCCGGCATCTACACGTTCTGGGACTACCAGGCCGGCGCCTGGCAGAAGGACGACGGCATCCGCATCGACCACCATCTCTTGTCGCCGCAGGCCGTGGATCGCCTGACGGGCGCCGGCATCGACCGCTTCACGCGAAGCTGGGAGAAACCGTCCGATCACGTGCCGGTGTGGGTCGCACTATCCTAGAGTGCTTCCGGAGACGACAACCAAGCCTCCAAAATGAAAACGCGCGCCGCACTCAGCGGCGCGCGTTTCGCGTTCGATCGGTGGGTGTCTCAGCGCACCTGGCCGGGCGCCGTCACGTCCCGCAACCGCGCACCCTCTCCGCCAGCCGAACCGTAGCTGAACGTCGGCTGCTGAGGCGTCTCAGGCGGCGGCAGCCGGTCGGTGGTCACCGTGGTTTCGACGATGCTCGGCCGGCGCGGCGAGAGGAAGTCCACGGCCTCGCCGTTCTTGCAGGTCCGGATCGGTGCCGCGGTGAGCTGGGCCAGACCGCTGTGGTCCCGCAGCTTTTCGGGCTTGCGGCCATAGCGGTTGCCCCACTGCGCGACGATGCCCGTCGCCTGGCTGCGCGTTCCTTCGGCGGCACCGCAGAAGATGTTCTGATAGATGTCCTCGATCCACATGGCATCCTGCGGCGGCGCATTGCGGACCGCGATGGCGATCAACGCCAGCGCGCGGGCCGGATCGGCGTCGACGTGCTTTCCGCGCCAGAGCAGATCCGCGAAGAACGCCTGTGCGCCCGCATGTCCGTTCTGGCTCAGGATGGAGAGCCAGTGCCGGCCGAGCGGAATGTTCGCCTCCACGCCCTCGCCCGTAAGCTGCAGCTTGGCGAGTTCGAACTGCGCATCCTCGTCGTTGTAGGTCATCGAGGCGTTGTTAAAATAGAACGCCGCGCGCGCAGGGTCGGGCGCGAGCCCGATCTCCGGCAAACCCTTGAGCCAATACCCGGCGAGCGCGGTCAGCGCCTTGCCGATGTAAGGCGCGCGCGGATCGAGATCGGGATCCGCTTCGAGATGATCGTCGACGATCTTCTCGAACAGCGCATACGCCTTCGAATGGTCGGTATAGGCGCCCGTGTTGTCCTGGTAGATCCTGGCGAGATAGTAGGTCGCCATGAAATCGTTGGACGCCGCCGCGTACTTGAGCGCCGGAACCGCGATCTCGTAGTAGCCGCCCTGGTAGGCGCTGACGCCCTGCCGAAGCGCCTCGCGTGGCGAGTTGAACGACGTCGACTGCGCGTGCGCCGCCAACGGCCCGCATGCCACCACGATCAAACCGAGTAGAAGCCTAGATGTCCGCATAGCAGTGAACTTCCGCCTTCCCGCCTGCGTGGGTGACGGCG
>ERZ869909.1388-NODE-1388-length-19760-cov-93.818676_pt1 | contig 19760 bp, 22 predicted proteins | sample MGYA00520892_ERZ869909 | MGnify/ENA primary metagenome ERZ869909 (study PRJEB32215, sample SAMEA104723947) | bioreactor metagenome | biome: bioreactor; feature: anaerobic bioreactor; material: water | place: China | collected 2015-03-12 ... | reverse complement strand
AAGGTCATGAACCGGCTGATGATGTCGGAGATCCAGACCGAACGCTACCTAACCCTTGCCTATGCGGAACTTGATCTGCTCACCGGACAGGCGCGGATGGTTCAGGCCGGCCACCCGCATCCGGTGGTGCAGCATCGCGATGGCACTATCAGCTTTCTCGGCAACGGTGGCCTTCCGATCGGGTTGATCGAAGATGCGGAATATGAGGTATTCGAGACGTGTCTATTGCCAGGCGAGCGGCTGTTGCTGATCTCTGACGGGATCACTGAATGTGCGCGGCCGGATGGCCAGCAACTGGGCCATACCGGGCTTGGGCGCATCCTGAAACGTCTCAAGGATCTGCAGGGCAACGCGCTGCTTGAAGCGTTGATGTGGGAACTCGCGCGCTGGGCCGAGGGCGAGGATTTCGACGATGATGTCTCATGCGCCCTGTTCGAATTTCACGGCCCGCCATGACGGCGCCGATCAGCGCTCTGTGCCTGCCTTCTCTTGAAGCCGGGCTTCGATGGTCTTGAGCCGCGCCAGAACCTCGTCGCGGTATTCGTCGGTCCGCAGGTTGGCTTCTTCGGCGTGTGCGTCCTGCATCGAATTGACGATCAGACCGACCAGCAGGTTCACCACCGCGAAAGTGGTGACCATGATGAACGGCACGAAGAACAGCCAGGCTTGCGGGTAAACCTCCATCACCGGACGGACGATGCCCATCGACCAGCTTTCCAGCGTCATGATCTGGAACAGTGAATAGGCCGAATTACCCAGATCGCCGAACCAGTCGGGGAAGCTGGCGCCGAACAGCTTGGTCGCCATGACCGCGCCGATATAGAACAGCATTCCCATCAGCAGGAACACCGAGCCCATTCCCGGCAGCGCCCGGATGAACCCTTCCACCACCCGGCGCAACGACGGCGAGACTGAAACCACCCGCAAAAGACGCAAGATCCGCAGCGCCCGCAGCACGCTGAAGGTCTGCGCGCCGGGCACCAGCGAGATACCGACGATCACAAAGTCGAACAGGTTCCAGCCCGAACGAAAGAAAGACAGGCGCTGCGCGAACATCTTCAGCGCCAGTTCGATCACGAAGATTGTCAGGCAGGCTGTGTCCAGCGCGATGATCAGTGGCCCCGCCACCGCCATCACCTCATACGAGGTTTCCAGCCCCAGCAGCACCGCGTTGAACAGGATCACGGCAATCACCCCGTTCTGCACGATGCGGCGTTCGAGGAATCTGGCGGTCTTTTCGCGCAATGTCATTTTGGGCCTCAAGCTGGGTTTCAGCCGATATGGTTCAGGCTGAGGCGGGCTGCAAGTTCGACATGGGGCGACCAGCGAAATTGATCGATCACCTGCACCCAGTCAAAGCGGTATCCGGCCTGAACCAGCTGTTTGGCATCACGCGCGAACGTGACCGGATTGCAGGAAACCGCAGCGATCACCGGCACCCCAGCGCGGGCGATCTGTTCGAACTGTGCCTCGGCCCCGGCGCGCGGCGGGTCGATTACCAGCGCATCGAACCGGGCCAGTTCGTCCGGCAAGAGTGGCCGGCGGAACAGGTCGCGCGCCTCGGTGGTGACACGTTTCAGCCCCGCGCTGGCACGCCAGCCGGTATCGAGCGCGTCCAGCATCGCGGCCTCACCCTCGACAGCGTGCACCTCGGCGCGCTCTGCGATTGGCAAGGCGAAGGTGCCACAACCGGCGAAAAGGTCAGCGATGTGCTGGGCATCGCCCACGGCCTCCAGTATCGCGGCGACCAGCGCCGCCTCGCCGTCAGCGGTGGCCTGCAGGAAGGCACCGGGCGGGGGCGAAACGGTTGCACGCCCGAAGGTCAGGTGCGGTGGCTGGGCCTGATAGAGCGTCTCGCCCTCCCATGTCAGCCGGGCCAGTGCGTGACGCGCGGCGATCTGCGGCAGTGCCACGCGCAAGGCGGTGTCCAGCGGTTTGCCGCCCTTCACTGACAGGTCCACCCCGCCATCCAGCACGGTGACGGTCAGTGCCAGTTCGCCCTTGCGCGATGCACCGGCGAGGGTCACTTCTTCCAGCGCGGTCAAGGTGGCCAGAAGGGCGGGGTGCAGCAACCGGCAATCCGGCACGGCCGTCACAGTGTCCGAGGCGCGGGCATGGAACCCCACCAGCGCGCCAGATTTCAGCCGCCGCCCGGAAAGTGTGGCGCGGCGGCGTGTGTTTGCTGGCGAGGTATGCATGGGACGGAACGGCGCTGTCAGCCCTTGTGCTTCCAGTGCCCGGGCGACAATCTGTTCCTTCCACCGCGCCACGAAGTCATCCGAGGCATGCTGCAATGCGCAACCGCCGCAAGCCTTGTAGTGTCGGCACGGCGCGGCAATCCGGTCGGCTGATGGCGTGACGATGCGCGGCTGAGCGATGCGCCTGTTCTCGACTACGCCTTCGACAACCTCGCCCGGCAAGGCGCGTGCGACGAATATACCCGCCGCGACCCCTTCGCCCCGATGCCCCAGCCGTTCGATCACATATGTCATGACAGGGCGCGGGCGGGTGAGAAAGCGTAGCCTTCAGGGGACAGGATGGTCGCCTCGCGCAGCCCGTGCGGCTTGTCGGCGGGAGGTTCAAGCACAACGCCGCCGGCCTCTTCGGTGCGCGCGGCTGCCAGATCGGGGTCGATGCCGAACAGATACAGTTGCAGCCCCGCCCCGCGTGGCGGGGTTTCGGGCAGCAGGGCAAGCAGCGGATGGTGGCCATAGGTGGCGTCGGAATGCAGCTGCATCAGCACATCGCCATGCCGGACGAGCGCGAAATCACGGCTTTCGCGGTGAATCGACAGATCGAACACGCTTTGAAGAAACCGCGCCATCCCGTGCACATCGCGGCACAACAGGTTAACGCCAAACCCCCGCAGGCTGGGGCCAAAATCGGCGGGTGATACAGTTTCCAGATCCATCATGCCGGCACTTCCTCTGTCCCCAGAAATCCACCTGACTGTCGCGTCCAGTAGCGCGCATATAGCCCGTCGCGTGCGAGCAGCTCTTCATGGCTGCCCTGTTCGACGATCCGTCCGGCATCGAGCACGATGATCCTGTCCATCCTTGCGATCGTGGAAAGCCGATGCGCGATTGCCAGCACCGTCTTGCCGGCCATGATCCGTTCAAGCGCTTCCTGTATCTGGGCCTCCACCTCGCTGTCCAGCGCCGATGTGGCCTCATCCAGCACCAGAATCGGCGCGTCCTTCAGGAAGGTGCGGGCCAGCGCGATCCGCTGGCGCTGCCCGCCGGACAGGCGCACACCGCGTTCGCCCAGATGCGCGTCATAGCCCTTGCGCCCTGCGTGATCTTGCAGGCCAAGGATGAAATCATGGGCTTCGGCCGCGCGGGCGGCGGCCTCGATCTCGGCATCCGTGGCCTCGGGGCGGCCATAGCGAATGTTGTCGCGCGCCGAGCGGTTGAACATGGCGGTGTCCTGAGTGACCATGCCGATCTGGCGCCGCAAGGATTCCTGGGTGACGCGGCGCAGGTCATGTCCGTCGATCAGAATTGCGCCGTCTTCGACATCATAAAGACGAAGCAGCAGCGCCACCAAGGTAGTCTTGCCCGCGCCCGAGGCACCGACGATGCCGATGCGCTCGCCCGGCTGGATGGTCAGGTCAATGCCGTCGACGCCACCATCGCGCCGCCCATAGGCGAAGGCGACCGCATCAAAACGGATCTCTCCCTTGGCGACGGGCAGGGCATAGGCATCTTCGGCATCCGTCAGGGCATGCGGGGCGGTGAGCGTGCGCATTCCGTCCTCGACCTCGCCGACATTGGCGTAGATCGCCATCAGCGTGAAGCTGACCCAGCCGGTCATCTGTGCCAGACGTATTGCCACGGTCCCGGCAGCTACAATCGCCCCCGGCGTGGCCTGCCCGGCAGACCAGAGCCATAGCGCACCGCCAATCAGCATCACCGGCAGAACGCCCGCAAGCAGCATCAACGAGAACCGAAACAGTGCCGAAACACGCCCGAACGCCAGCACTTTCTCACGAAACCGGGCCATGGCATCGAGCGCGTTGCGGTCCTCGTGGCGGGCATGGGCAAACAGTTTGACGGTGCGGATGTTGGTGATCGTATCCACCACCTGCCCCGTCACCATCGCCCGCGCGCCGGCGCGGGCCCCTGAACGCTTGCGGATATGCGGCAGGAACAGCTTGATCAGGCCCAGATAGGCCATGGCCCAGAACAGAAGGCCCACACCCAGCCGCCAGTCTATTACAGCCACCAACGCCAATGATGCGACCAGCGATGACAGCGCAAAGGCCACGGTGTTGACGCTCTCGCTGACCACGTCTGTCAGGGCGCGGGCGGTCTGGATCTGTTTTTGCGCGATGCGACCGGCGAAATCATTGTCGAAAAACCCGATATCCTGCCCCATCGTCCAGCGATTGAGGCGCGAGAGCACCAGCGGGTCCACATTTGGCGCGATGGTCAGAAAGTTGGCGGCCGAGTTGAGGCCAAAGGCCAGCGGGCGGAGAACAAGGAAAAACGCCGCGAACAGCGCCAGCAGGAGCCAGTTATTCGCAAAGAAATCGGCGCCGTCCGATGTCACAGCCGCGTCGATTACCCAGCCCAGCACCAGCGCCGCCATCACCTCGACCGTGCCACCGATCACCGAGATGACGGTGGCGAACAGGATGCCCGGCCAGGCACCGCTCAGCGCCCAGCGAAAGAACGCGCCCAGCCGGCCCGGTGGCGGCCCGTCAGCGTGGCGGAAGGCGGGGATAAGGGTGGAGAGGGTCATGGCCACCCCTCCGATTGCCTGTGCCGCCTCATCTTGCCCCAAATACGCCGGGGGGTGAGCCCGAAGGGCGAGGGGGGCAGCGCCCCCCTTTCCAGCCATGCCCGCGCACTCATGGCTGGTCCTCATCGGTGCCGATGAACCCGCCCGACTGCCGCGCCCAGAACCGCGCATAAAGCCCGCCCCGTTCCAGCAGTTCCGCATGCGTGCCCTGTTCGACGACCCGCCCGTCATCCAGCACCACAATCCGGTCCATCCGTGCGATGGTGGACAGACGGTGGGCAATGGCGATCACGGTCTTGCCCTCCATCACACCGTAAAGGGTTTGCTGAATCGCGGCCTCAACTTCGCTGTCCAGAGCCGATGTCGCCTCATCCAGAACCAGAATGGGCGCATCCTTCAGGATCACGCGCGCCAGTGCGATCCGCTGCCGCTGCCCGCCGGACAGTTTCACACCCCGCTCGCCGACCCGCGCCGCATAGCCCAGGTTGCCTTCGGGATCGGTCAGATCCTGTATGAAATCATGCGCTTCGGCGCGGCGGGCAGCGGCAATCATGGCCTCTTCACCGGCATCAGGGCGGCCATAGAGAATGTTCTCGCGCACCGAGCGATGCAGCAATGAGGTATCCTGCTGGACCATGCCGATCTGTTTGCGCAGGCTGTCCTGTGTAACGCGGGCGATATCCTGGCCGTCGATCAGGATCTGGCCGCGTTCGACATCGTAAAACCGCAACAGCAGCTTGACGAGGGTCGATTTTCCGGCGCCCGAGCGGCCGATGACCCCCAGCTTTTCGCCCGGTGTGATAGTCAGGTTGATATCCTGCAACCCGCCCGAGGCGCGGCCATAGTGATGCGTCACGCCCTTCAACTCGATCCGGCCTTCCCGGAAATCCAGTGGCTTGGCATCAGGTCGGTCAACCAGTGTGATCGGCTGGGCAATGGTTTCCATCCCCTCGGCCACCACGCCCAGGTTACGGAAAAAGCTGGAAACCGCCCACATGATCCAGCCGGTCATCGCGTTCAGCCGCAGCACCAGTGCCGAGGCTGCGGCGACAACGCCCAGGCTGGCGGCGTCGATCGACCACAGCCAGATCGCCCAGCCCACCACCGAGACAATCAAGAAGCCGTTCAGGACGACAAGGCACAGGTCCATCACGGTGAAGATACGCATTTCCTTCTGAAAGGTCTTTCGTGCGTGCTCAATCGACTCATGCGCATAGTTCAGTTCGCGCTCATGATGCGCGAAAAGCTTGACCGAGTGGATGTTCGAATAAGCATCAACCACGCGCCCCGTCACCGCGCTGCGCGCATCCGCTGCCGCTTGTGACGCCGGGCCGACGCGCGTGATCGTCCAGCGCACCAGCGCTGCATAGAGGGTCAGCCAGACCAGAAGCGGAACCACCAGCCGCGGGTCGGCTCCCATCAGCAGCACCGCAGCACCCAGGATATAGGCAATGGAAAAGCTGAGCGCGTCGAAGATCTGAAACACCGCCTCGCCCGCCGCTGGCGGTGTCTGCATGATGCGGTTGGCAATGCGGCCCGCGAAATCATTCTCGAACCAGCCGACCGACTGGCGCAGCACCTGCCGGTGCGCGCGCCAGCGGATGATGGTGCCGAAATTGGGGAGGATCGAGTTGTTGATCAGTCCGACATCGAGCACCTGAAGTACCGGCCGGATCAAGAGGATGAACACCGCGGCGGCCGCCAGTTCCCAGCCATGCACGGCCCAGAAATTCGCCGGGCCAGTCGCGCCCAACAGATCGACGACGCGGCCAAGATACCACAAGAGGCCCACCTCGACGAAGGCGACAACGACAGACATGATCCCGGCGGCCCAGAACACCTTGCGGAACGGGCCCATGTACTGATGCAGGAACGGCCAGAGCCGTTGCGGCGGCCGGTCGGATTCGGTGTAGCTGGTGTAAGGGTTCACCAGGTTTTCAAAGAAACTGAACACGAGGAAAATGGCTTTCGATTGGTGGTGGCAAGGTAGGCCGCGCCGGATCGAAAGGAAAGGGGTGCACCTAGCCCAGCGCAATCGCCTTCAGGGTCTGGCGGTCGGCAAGAAAGCCGCTGGCGATCCAGTGTGCCTCGGCCTGTTTGAGGGCGGCGCCCAGCGCGGGGCCGTGCAGATCGGGCATCAGGTCGGCGGGGCGCAACGGAAAGCGGGCGCTTGCGCCGGTGGCTATGTCTTGCTTCCAGTTGGCGGGCAGAGGCGCCTCCATCAGGGCCGCGCGCGCCAGGGTGATGTCGGTCGCCAAGGCTTCGTTCAACCGGTAGCCCAGTTCGGCCGGGGGGGCGAGGCTGCTCAAACCTTCTCTGATATGGCCGAAATCGCGTGTCTCGGCGCGTGACAGGCGCAACCCTTCGGTCGGGTTTTCGCCGCCCAGCACCGCCAGCCGCCGCAGCCAGCCACCCGGCGCATCATCCTCCAGATGCACCAGCACGGACAGCGCGCGGGCGTCCGCGCCGGGCAGCAGATGGCTCAGCACACCGCTGGATTGCATGGCCGACACGGCGGGCGCAGGATCTGGCGCGCCCAGAAGCTTTCGCATCTCCGCACCGATGCGTTCGCGCGAAAGTGTCTCTAACATGGCGGAAAATCGGGCGCAGGCGTCCAGCGCATCGGCGTCCAGCCCCTGTTCGGGGTCGCCGTATTGGGCATGAAAGCGAAAGAAGCGCAGGATGCGCAGATAGTCCTCGCGAATGCGGTCTTCGGGCGGACCGACAAAACGCACCCGCCGCGCCTTGATGTCCGCCAGCCCGCCTATCGGGTCGATCACCTGTCCATCGGCCTGTGCATAAAGCGCGTTCATGGTGAAATCACGCCGCTCGGCATCTTGCTTGAGATCAGCGCTGAAGGCGACGCGGGCGTGTCGGCCAAAGGTTTCGACGTCATGGCGAAAGGTCGTAACCTCAAATCCTGTGCCCCCGGCCACGACGGTAACGGTGCCATGCGCAATGCCGGTGGGAACCGCGCGAAGTCCGGCGTTTTCGGCAAGGTTAGTGACAGTTTCGGGCAACGCATCGGTGGCAATATCGACATCTGTCACCGCCACGCCAAGCAGCGCATTGCGTACGCAACCGCCCACGCACAGCGCTTGATACCCATTGCTGGCGAGCATGCCCAGAACCGTCTGGGCCGCAGGGTCAGATAGCCAGTCGCCCGAGATCTTCATGGCTCCAACCTTTCGGCCAGAACCCGCAACATACGCGCGGTCGCACCCCAGATGTAATAAGGGCCCCAAGGCACGATGTAATAGGACCGCCATTGCCCCAGCCACAGCCGCCGCTCTACCCGGTAGCTTGCAGGGTCGGCCAGATGGGCGAGCGGCACGAAGAACGCCTCCTCAACCTCGCCGGGCTGGGCAACGGGGTCAAAAGCGTCTCTGATATGGCCCAGAACCGGCGTGACGGTGTAGCCGGTCACGGTTTCATGCGGCGGCAACTGGCCCAATGTCTGCACCAGCGATGCGTCCAGCCCCACCTCTTCGCGCGCTTCGCGCAGGGCGGCGGCGATGGCGTCGGAATCGGTGTCGTCAATCTTACCGCCGGGAAAGGCGATCTGGCCGGGATGGTGGCGCAGCCCCGAGGCACGTTTGGTCAACAGCACGGACAGACCATGCTCGCGCTCGGCCAGCCCCACCAGAACGGCGGCGGGCCGCAACCGGGTGTTGGGCGGGTGGCGGAATTCCGGGTTCAGGTCAAAATCGCTGGATCCGGGCGCTGGCGGTTTGGCCAGCGCCCGGATCGCGCGTTGCAGAAGGTCAGGTGCGCGGCTCATTGGCGGCCTCGAATCCGACAGTTGTTGGGTCCAGCTCGTAATGGGCGCCGCAGAACTGGCAATCTGCGGTGACGATACCTTCATCCGTGGTCATGGTCGCAATATCCTTCGCCGAATAGATGGACAGCGAATTGCGCACCTTTTCCTCGGAGCAGGTGCAGCCGAACGACAGCGGCTGTGCATCAAAGACGCGCGGCGCCTCTTCGTGGAACAGCCGCAACAAGAGATCGGTCGATTGCACGGATGGCCCCAGAAGTTCATCCTGTTCGACCGTGTCCAGCAGCAGGTTCGCGCGGTTCCAGTTCTCGGCCTCGTTGCCTTCAAGCATGTCGCCGGGGGCCAGCAGGCCATCCTCGCCGGTGGCTTCGCCGCTGACATGCGGCGAGGCCTTGGGCAGGTGTTGCAGCATCACGCCGCCGCCACGCCAACGCTTCGTTTCCTTGCTGAATGCCACCGAAAAGCGGGTGGGTAGTTGTTCGGATTGGGCGAAATAGGTTTCGGCGCAGGTAGACAGCGAATCACCGGAAATCGGCGTCATGCCCTGATAGGGGGTCATGTCGCGGCCCTGGTCGATGATCACCGCGAAATAGCCTTCGCCAATCTGGCTGAAGGGTTGCGCGCTCAGGTCCAGCCGCTCCTTGTCATAGCTGGCGTAAGCACGGATGCGCGCGGGTTCGCCGTTTTCACCCGGCGCAAAGTAGTCGGTCGCGATCAGCCGCGCCGCGCCGTTGCCGCGGATTTGCAGCGACAGCCGCCAGCGCAGTTTCAGCGTCTGGCCGATCATGGCGGTCAGAAGCACGGCCTCGGCCACCAGTGATTCGATCACCGGCGGATAGTCATGCTGCGCCAGAACCGCATCCAGCACGCCGTCCAGCCGGGCGACCCGGCCGCGGATGTCGCTGCGGTCAAGCTGAAAGGGCAGGACGGTATCGTCCCAGGCGATTTGCGCACCGAGGGTCATGGGTAACCTTCACGTCAGGGGCTTGGCTTTGGACCCTGCATATAGGAAGCAAACGGTCAGGGCCAAGGGGCAAAGCCGATTCGCCCGCAACCACTGAGGATTCCCGATGACACCACGCTACGGCGAACCACGCGAGGCCGGCCGGTCCTACAAGCGCAGACCGGGTGCCTATGCCATTCTGCTGCGCGATGCCCGGTTGCTGCTGACCCATCAGTCCGAACCGCAGCCCGAATACCAACTTCCTGGCGGCGGGATCGACCCGGGTGAAAGCCCGCTGCGCGCGCTGCATCGCGAGGTGTTCGAGGAAACTGGCTGGCGCATTGCCCCGCAGCGGCGGCTGGGCGCGTTCCGGCGCTATACCTACATGCCGGAATATGACCTCTGGGCCGAGAAGCTGTGCATCATCTACCTGGCCTTTCCGGTGCGCAGGCTCGCCGCGCCGTCAGAGCCCGGCCACAGTGCGCATTGGCACAGCCCGGCGCAAGCGGTCGAACTGGTTGGCAACCCGGGTGATGCCGTGATGATCCGCGCGGCATTGCCGGATTTTCTGGCGTGAGCGCGAAAGCTCAGGCAAATTGGTAAAAAACGAGCAGAGCCAGACCATGATTCGCGTCGCACTTTTCGCCCTGTTGGGCTTCGTCCTGATGGCCTGTAGCAGTGGGCCGCGCTTTTTGTCCTATGACGGCCCACAGGTGACGCAGATCCGCGTCCATAAGGCAGCGCGCACCATGGAGCTGATGCATTACGATACGGTATTGCGCAGTTTCAACGTGCAGCTTGGCGGCAACCCCAATGGCCACAAGCTGCACGAAGGCGACCGCCGGACGCCCGAGGGTGAGTATCTTATCGATCGTCGCAATCCGCGCAGCGCTTTTCACCTGTCGCTCGGCATCTCGTATCCGAACGAGGCCGATGTCGCCCGCGCCGAGGAAAACGGCTGGCGGCCTGGTGGCGATATCTTCATCCACGGGCGCGGGCCGAATGTGCGCAGGCCGCGTGGCGACTGGACGGATGGCTGCATCGCCGTGCGCGACCGCGAGATCGAGGTGATCTATGCGATGGTGCAGGATGGCACGCCGATTTCGATTTACCCCTGAGGGTCAGCGGCCGGGAATGCCCGCCATAGCCACCGGGGCGCCGGTGGTCAGGGTCCACCAAAGCTTGCCGTTGGCTTCCTGGTGCCAGGCAAAGCCGATTTCACGCATCCGGGGTTCCAGCAGGACGGTTCGGGTTTCGCGCTGTTCCAGCCAGGCGGTGAGGGTTTCCAGCTCTGTCTCGAAGGTTTCCGAGATCAGCTCCCCCAGGAACTGGCCCGAATAGCCCACCCGCTGCACCCGGTCGATCGGCGACGAGCCGTCCGAACCAAAATGCCAGGGGCGGCCTTGCACCGCCATGTCGCGCGCATGGGTCGCAGCGGCGCTGGTCAGTTGGGCGTTCAGTTCGACCGGGGCCAGCCCCTGCTGGCCGCGTACCGTGTTGATTGAATCGCGCATACGGACCTGAATGCGCTCAACATCGCCGGGGGTGATCCGGTATACAACGGGTATCGGCCGACCATCCGGGCCCATGCGCTGGGCGACGGGTTCGGCACAAGCGGCAAGCAAGGCAAGCGCGGCGAGAACAGAGAACAGTGGCTTGGTCATGGCGATCCCGATGAAACAATGAAGTATCGCCATAGCGGTTGCGGCGAAAAAGTTCAAACGCAACTCGTCATGTCATCAAACGGTTCCGTTGCGAGCGCGGCAAAATTGGCATATAGAAAACCCAAATTTGCGTGACATAAGGTTTTTGAACAATGGCCTACGATCTTCGCAAAGGGCTGAGCCGTCGTCATTTCCTGATCTCCAGCGCCGCAGCCAGCAGTGTTCTCGCCGCGCCTGCGGTTCTGGCTCAGACAGCGACGATGGCTGACAGCACCGAGATGGAAACCTCCGTTCGTGAAACGGCCCGGCGCAATCTGTCGAGTTTTCGCACGCTGCACTGGCGCGATTACTTCTCGAATCTCAATAACGGTGCGATCCTGTGTGACATAGACAGCCGCTGCGTGCATTTCTGGTCTGCCGACGAAAGCATCTATCGGCTGTATCCGTCATCGGTGCCGTTGAGCGAGGATCTGACGCGCCGGGGAAGTACCCACGTGGTGCAGAAGGTCGAGGGGCCTTCGTGGCGACCGACCCCCGCGATGCGCCAGCGCAACCCGGAATGGCCGGAATTCGTGCCCCCCGGCCCCGACAACCCGCTGGGGACACACGCGCTTTACCTGTCATGGACCTATTACCGTGTTCATGGCACGCATGATACGCGCAAAATCGGGCGGCGGTCATCGAACGGCTGTATCGGGCTCTATAACGAGCACATCGCCGAGTTGTTCGATTACGCGCGCGTCGGCACGCAAGTGTTGCTTATTTGACGACAAGAGCAGAGAACAGGGTGATTTCCAGCACTTGACCCGTTGCTTTTCTGTCCACAAGCTGCTTTCAGACAGAATACGAGGTATCGTCTTGGGTGCGTCTGATCGTCCTCAACAAACAATGCGATCATGCGCGAATACTGGAGGTTAACATGAAGAAACTTGCTCTCGCCGCCCTGCTCGTGGTCGCCGGTACCGCCGCTATGGCGGGCTCGTATGTCGAACCGATCGTCGAGCCTGAAGTCATCGTTGCGCATTCGTCGTCGTCGGTTGGTGGCGTGGTTATCCCGCTGCTGCTGCTGATCGTCGTCGCTGCTGCGATCGCGTCCTGATTTCTCGCCTTAGCCGGCAAAATCAGTAAGGGACGAGGGGTTTTTTCCTTCGTCCCTTTTTCTGTTTTCGGGTCTGGTGAACTAAAGCTCAGTCAATCCAGCCCTTCAGGTTCTGATCGATCACGGCGCAAAGCGCGTCGATATGGGCCTCTTCATCGTTCAGGCATGGAATATAGGTGAATTCCTCGCCGCCTGCGTGTTCGAATGCCTCGCGGATCTCGCCTTCAATTTCTTCCAGCGTCTCGATACAATCGGCCGAAAAGGCGGGCGCCACAACGGCGATGCGCTTCACACCGCTTTTCGCCAGTTCCGCCACATGTTCGACGGTGTAGGGCTGCAACCAGACCTCGTTGCCAAAGACCGACTGGAAGGTGGTGTGGATCTTGTCCTTGTCCCATCCCAGCCGTTCGCGCAGCAGGCGCGTGGTTTTCTGGCACTGGCAATGATAGGGGTCACCTTCCAGCAGGTAGCGCCGCGGCATGCCGTGATATGATGTGACCAGCACATCCGGTTTGACCTCGATCTTCTCCCACGCACGTTCGACCGAACTGGCGAGTGCCTCGATATAGGCGGGTTGATCGAAATAGGCGGGCACGGTGCGCACGGCGGGCTGCCATTTCTCCTTCATCAGGGCGCGGAAAAACTGATCATTCGCGGTGGCAGAGGTGGCGCCGGCGTATTGCGGGTAGAGCGGGAAGAACAGGATCTTCTCGCAGCCCGCCTCGACCATTGCGCGAACCTTCGATTCCGTCGAAGGGTTGCCGTATCGCATGCAGAAATCGACCATCACGCCGTCGCCCATGGAATCCTGCATCCTCTTTGCGATCTTCACGGTCTGATCGCGGGTGATCGTCATCAAGGGGCTTTCGTCCTTCTCCTTGTTCCAGATCAGGTCATAATCCTTGCCCTTGGAAAAGGGACGCCGGGTGAGGATGATCAGTTGCAGGATTGGCTGCCATTTCCACCAAGGGTAATCGATCACGCGCTTGTCTGACAGGAACTCGCCCAGATAGCGCCGCATCGACCAGTAATCGGTGGCATCGGGCGTGCCCAGATTGGCCAGCAGAATGCCGATCCTGGCCTTGGCGACGGGCGGATGGTCGGCGGGGGCATGAAGCAGGCGGCCCTCGCCGGGTTTGTCGCGGGAGACATTGGTATGAACCGGGCATTGGCCGGGGCGGCTGTCTGGCTGGGCGTCACGCATGGCTTGCATCGTGTCCTTCTATTGCTCAGGCCGTGAGTTAGCGGCCTGGTGTGCGGGGTCAATCGCCTGGTGCGCCATTCTCAGGGCCAAGCGGTGTTTCTGTCGTGCCCAGCGCCTCGGCCAGCCTGGCAGCGGCCGATCCGGGCCTTAGGGGTTTTTGCTGGGTATCCGAGGGGGCCCAGCCGGTCAGAAACAGGGTTTCGACGGTGGCAGGCAGGCGGCCCTGTGCATCGGCGAAATTGTCACGATAGATCGCCTCGGTTCGATCCATGAGCGCGCGTGGCATCGGCGCGCGACGCCGCTGGGCCAACGCGTTGCTTTCGCCCATCGCGCGCAGGTCGCTGACCAGATGGCGCAGATCGCGATACAGGATGCGACGACTGAAGGCATCGGCCACCGGCAACGCCAGCCCGGCACGCTGCAAAAGCGCCCCCAGATCGCGGATCTCGCCCATCGGCAGCACGCGCGGCGACAGTGTGCCATGCAGATCGCTTTCGGCCTGCGCCAGAGCGGCGCGCAACTCATGCAGGCTTTGCCCGCCAAAAAGCGCAGCGATGAACAGCCCGTCCGGCCGCAGCGCCCGCCGGGCCTGGATGATCTGGCCCACCGGGTCATTGGCCCAATGCAGCGCCAGCGCATGGATCACCAGATCATGCGCGCCGGGTTCCAGCGCCAGCGTATCATCGTCGGGGATGATGCACGCATCGGGCAGGATGTTACGCCAGATTTCGGGAAAAGGGGTCACGACGGCGGGCGCAGTAAAGGTTCTGTTAACCTCTGTGAGTCTTTCCTTGATCTCGTCGGCCACGTCCTCATGCAGAAAAAGTGCCGGGGCGCGACGGGCGCGGGCACGAAACTGCGCGAGGGCGGAACGGTCGGTCAAGGCCGGTGTCATGCGCCCCTGATTGGCCGAGGGGCGGGCGTTGTCAAGGGAAAGCGGGGTCGCATGCCGGTGCGGAAAACGGTTATCCGGGAAGCAGGGGCGACGGTGGCGCGCGTGCTGAGCCTTGTCTATCCGCCGCAATGTCTGACCTGCGATGCGGCTGTCAGCGAGGAGGGAACGCTTTGCTCCGCCTGCTGGGGCAACACGCCTTTTATCAGCGGGCTGGTCTGCGACAAATGCGGTATTCCGCTGCCAGGTGAGGATGATGGCGAACCTGTCCTGTGCGATGATTGCCAACATGTCGCGCGCCCCTGGGGCAGAGGCCGTGCGGCACTGATGTATGGCGACATGGCGCGCAAGATCGTGCTGGGCATAAAGTATTATGACCGCCACGATACCGCTCTGCCCGCCGGCCGCTGGCTGGCGCGTGCCGCCGCACCGCTGATACGCGCTGACACGCTGGTTGCGCCGGTTCCGTTGCATTGGTGGCGCCTGTTTCGTCGACGTTACAACCAATCGGCGCTTCTCTCTGCCGCGCTGGCCCGCGCCGCCGGGCTGGATCATTGCCCTGACCTGCTGATCCGCCACCGTTATACCGGCACCCAGGACGGCCGCACGCGTGAGGGGCGTTTCAGCAATCTGGCGGGTGCCATTGTCGCCCATCCCCGCCGCGCGGACTTGATGGCGGGACGGCATGTGCTGCTGGTCGATGACGTGATGACATCGGGTGCAACCCTTGCCGCTGCTGCCGAGGCCTGTTTCATGCAGGGCGCCGATGCGGTTGATGTGGTTGCCCTTGCGCGGGTGGGCCGCGGCGAATAGGCGCGCTTTTTTCCCCGCGGGCGGTTCACAGTGGCGCAGTTCCGCATTACATCGGGTCAATCCGTTGTCAGGGGAACGCTGCATGCAAACCGTTGAAATCTACACTTCGCCGACCTGCGGCTTCTGCCATGCCGCCAAGCGCCTGTTGCGCGAAAAGGGGGTCGAATTTACCGAAATCGACATCCGCGCCACCCCTGAGCGCAAGCCGGAGATGATAAACCGCTCTGGCGGGCGGATGACGGTGCCGCAGATTTTCATTGGCGACACCCATGTCGGCGGCTGCGACGAGCTTTTCGCCCTGGAGCGCCGGGGCGGGCTGGACCCGCTTCTGGCCGGGGGCTGAGGGGATGCGCGCGGCGCTGGTCCAGTTGTCGGTCAGCGACGAGCCGCGGGCCAATCTTGGCCCGGTGGGCGACGCGGTGCGCCAGGCGGTGGTGGGTGGCGCAGGCTTCGTGCTGACGCCTGAGGTGACGAATTGTGTCTCGTCCAGCCGGTCGCACCAGCACCGCGTCCTCAGCCACGAGGAAGACGACCCGATGCTCGCGCTTTTGCGCGAGGAGGCCGCGCGCGCAGGGGTCTGGCTGCTGGCTGGCTCGCTGGTGCTGAAGACCCATGATGCCGATGGTCGCTTCGCCAACCGCTCGTTCCTGATCGATCCCGCAGGCGCGGTGGTGGCGCGCTATGACAAGATTCACATGTTCGATGTGCAGGTGTCGGAAACCGAAACCTACCGCGAATCGGCTGCCATCCGGCCTGGTGACCGTGCGGTGGTGGCGCGGACTCCGTTTGCAACTCTTGGCATGAGCGTGTGTTATGACATCCGCTTTCCCCATCTTTACCGCGCGATGGCGAAGGCCGGCGCGCAGGTGCTTTGCGTGCCAGCCGCTTTCAGCCCGCTCACCGGTGCTGCCCATTGGGAGGTACTGTTGCGCGCCCGCGCCATCGAGACCGGCTGTTATGTGCTGGCCCCGGCGCAGACCGGTAACCACCCCACCGAGCAGGGCAAGCCGCGCGCAACCTGGGGGCATTCGATGGCCGTTTCCCCCTGGGGCGAAGTGCTGATCGATGCGGGCACCGAGCCGGGCGTCACCTTCGTTGACCTCGACCTTGCCGAAGTTGACAGCGCCCGCACCCGCGTGCCCGCACTGTCGCACGACCGGGCATTCACAGGCCCGGACGGAGGCGTGGGGTGAAGCCCGCCGACGATCTGGCGGTCGCCCTGTTTGCCGAGCTGTTCATGGCCGAGCAACTGGCCCGGGCGCGGCTGTCAAAGGTGCTGCCGAAGGGGATGGAGCTGTCGCATTTCAGCGTGTTGAACCATCTGGCAAGGCTGCATGACGAACGCACCCCGGCACAACTGGCCAAGGCATTTCACGTCACGCGTGGCGCAATGACAAACACATTGAACAAGCTGGAATGGGCCGGGCACGTGCATATCCGCCCCGACTGGGACGATGCGCGCCGCAAGTTCGTGGCAATCAGCCCAGCCGGTCGCGCGGCACGCGACGCCGCGTTGCAGTCGATCGCGCCGGTGATCGCGGATCTGGTGGAATCGCTTGGGCTGGAACGGGTGCGCGCCGTGCTGCCGGTTCTGCGTGAGCTGCGTTCGGAGCTGGAAAAAGACGATTGACGCGCCGTTATTGCCTGCGCCTGTAGCTCAGGCTGGTCTGGTGCTGGCGGTGACGTAGTTCACCGACAGATCGCGGGCTGAAAGCGACCAGGACCAGGTGATCGGATTGAATACCATTCCCTTGCGGTCAACAGGCGTCAGCCCGGCGCGGCGCAGCAGGTCATAAAGCTCATCCGGGGTGATGAATTTTTGCCATTCATGCGTGCCTTTGGGCAGCCAGCGCATGACATATTCCGCACCGACAATGGCCATGGCGAAGCTTTTGGCGTTGCGATTGATGGTCGAGCAGATCATCAGCCCGCCGGGTTTCAGCAGGTCGTGGCAGGCGGTCAGATAGGCCAGCGGATCAGAAACATGTTCGACGACTTCCATGTTCAGCACCACGTCGAACTTTTCACCCGCCGCTGCCAGATCTTCGGCGCTGGTGTGGCGGTAGTCGATGTTCAACCCGGATTGTTCGGCATGAACCCGCGCTACCGGAATGTTGCGTTCGGCGGCATCGGCCCCCACAACTTCGGCACCGAGCCGTGCCATCGGCTCTGACAACAGCCCGCCGCCACAGCCGATATCCAGTATCCGCAGCCCCTTGAAGGGCTGGGGCTGGGTAAGATCGCGGTCGAACTCGGCAGCGATCTGGCCGGTGATATAGTCCAGCCTGCAAGGGTTCAGCATATGCAGCGGCTTGAACTTGCCATTCGGATCCCACCATTCGGCGGCCATGGCTTCGAACTTGGCGATCTCGGCAGGGTCGATCGTGTTGGGGCGCATCTTGATCTCCGGCTTGAGTGGTTTTTGCTCTGTTCCCATGGAACGCAGCCTTTTGCCGGTATATAAAACGGAATATGGACAAGTCCCCAGTGCAAAACAACGCTGTTGCGGTTCTTTATCCGCCGGTCGAACCTTTCGATCGCCGCATGCTGGATGTTGGCGACGGTCATCAGCTTTATGTCGAGCAGTGCGGCCGCCCGGATGGCGTTCCCGTGATTGTGATGCATGGCGGGCCGGGAGGCGGCACTAGCCCCGCGATGCGGCGCTTTTTCGACCCCGGAGTATACCGCGTCGTATTGTTCGATCAGCGTGGCTGCGGGCGCTCAAAGCCTCATGCCTCGGTCGAGGCGAATACCACACCGCATCTGATCGCCGATATCGAGCATATTCGCACCGTTCTTGGCATCGATCGTTGGATCATCTTTGGCGGAAGCTGGGGGGCCACGCTGGCACTGGCCTATGCGCAGGCGCATCCCACGCGTGCCGCCTGGCTGGTGTTGCGCGGCGTATTCCTCGGCACGCAGCGCGAACTGGCGTGGTTTTACGGGGGCGGCGCAGGGCGGTTCTTTCCCGATCTCTGGGCGCGGTTTGTCGAACCCATTCCGCCCGCCGAGCGCCATGACCTGATTGCCGCCTATCATGCGCGGCTGTTCGGTGGGGTTTTCGCGCAGGAATCGCGGTTTGCGCGGCTTTGGGCGGAATGGGAAAATGCGCTTGCCACGGTGGAAACCCGCGCGGGCCACGAGGCGCCGGTCGATTATGCGCGCGCCTTTGCCCGGCTGGAGAATCATTATTTCTCCAACGCGTGTTTCCTAGGCGAGGACGGCGCGCTTCTGGCCGGGATGGACCGGATGGAAGGGGTTGGCGGCACCATCGTTCAGGGCCGCTACGACATGATCTGCCCGCCCGAGACCGCCTGGGCGCTGCACCAGCGCTGGCCGGGAAGCGAGTTGCGCATGGTGCCGCTGGCCGGCCATGCCCTGTCCGAGCCGGGCATTGCGGCTGAGCTGGTGCGTATCATGGACCGGCTGCGCACGCTCTGAGGCCAGGATGAGGGCGTTGCCCCCGCCGTGCTGCGCACGACTCCCCGAGGATATTCGCAGACCCAAAATGGGTCAGTCGAGCAGGAACTCGACGATTTCGGTGCGTTGCAGGAAGAAGCGGTTGTCATCGGAGATGATCGTGGCGCGCAGTCGGCCTGCGCGGTTGAGGGTGATCGAGATACCCTCGTGATTGTCGAGCATCCCCGGCGCGGTCTCGATCAGGGTCTCGGGTCGGTCCCATCGCCCAGGCCGCAGGCGGCTGATCCGGGTGGCGAAGCTGGGGATGCGAAAGCGGCGCTCAAGCAGGTAAAGGTTACCGTCGGGTCCGAAATCGGCACCGACCGGGGCGAAACCGTCGCGTTCTGGGACATGGCTGATGATCTCCCAGCGGTTTTGCGCGAAGCGATATAGCGGGAAGCTGTCGGACGGTGATTCCTCTGGCAGGGTGTAAAGGCGGCCCTGCGCGTCGATTGCCAGTGCTTCCAGCGCGCCATTGCCCGGCATGTCGCGGAAATCAGGGTGGCGGGGCAGGATGCGGGCCGGAGAATCTGGCGTGTCATAGGCGGCCACGCGGGTGCGGCGCGCGCCTTCGAACGCAATGTAGATGGTTCCGTCCGGTCCCAGGGCGATGCCTTCGCTGTCGCCGCGGGGGCCGGACAGAAAGCTGCCGTCACTGTGGCGCAACTGGTGGATGCTGTGGGTGGTCACACCGATGATCCGCTCGCTCTCGTCGCGCTGAAGCCGCCCGAAATAGAGGTAGGCGCGGTCGCTCAGCGCAATGAAATCAAGCCCGTTGGGGTAAAGGTGGATCGCCGAAAACCCGCCGAACGTGCGCCCGGACCCGCGCCAGACATAGACCGGCGCCATGTCGGTGGGTCGTGGTTCCTGGGCCGAGCCTGCAAGCGGGAACAGGGCGACGGCGGAGAGAGCGAGGAACTGGCGGCGACTATGGGACATCACGATCCTTTCAGGGCGCAAGCTAGTGGCGGGCGTCGGCAAAGGAAAGGCCTGTGTGCATTATGCTTGCATTTGCCCGCCAGCGGGCCTATATGGCGCATGAAAGCGGCGTTTCGGGGTCCAAACCTGAGGCACCACCGGTAGAGACGCACGGGCCGCTTGGCCCGTTTTTTTGTTCTGGAGGTCTGCAATGAGCGAGACTGGCAGCCCTGTCGGCGATCTTGTC
>ERZ869909.1387-NODE-1387-length-19762-cov-4.767285_pt1 | contig 19762 bp, 19 predicted proteins | sample MGYA00520892_ERZ869909 | MGnify/ENA primary metagenome ERZ869909 (study PRJEB32215, sample SAMEA104723947) | bioreactor metagenome | biome: bioreactor; feature: anaerobic bioreactor; material: water | place: China | collected 2015-03-12 ... | reverse complement strand
CACCGAAGTCATTGCCGGCCTCACCACCTTCCTGACCATGGCCTATATCATCTTCGTCAACCCGATGATGATGAGTGATGCCGGCATCGACCCGGGCGCTGCCTTTGTCGCCACCTGCCTGGCCGCTGCCATTGGTTCACTGATCATGGGCCTGTGGGCCAACTACCCGATCGCCCTGGCGCCGGGCATGGGCCTGAACGCCTTCTTCACCTACACCGTGGTTCTGACCATGGGTTACGCCTGGCAGACCGCCCTGGGCGCGGTATTCCTCTCCGGGGTGATCTTCTTCCTGCTGTCGATCTTCAAGATCCGCGAGTGGATCATCCACAGCATTCCGCTGGCCCTGCGCGCCGGTATTGCCGCGGGTATCGGCCTGTTCCTGGCGATCATCGCGCTGAAGAACGCCGGTATCGTGGTCGACCATCCGGCGACGCTGGTGGGTCTCGGCGACCTCAGTGCCGGCGGCCCGCTGCTGGCCTGCCTGGGCTTCTTCCTGATCGCCGCGCTGGCCTATCGCAAGGTTACCGGCGCAGTGATGATCGGCATTCTGGTGGTCACCGGGCTATCGATCCTGCTGGGCCTGTCGCAGCTCAACGGTGTGGTGTCGATGCCGCCGTCGCTGGCACCGACCTTCATGCAGCTGGATATCATCGGCGCGCTGGACATCGGCCTGATCAGCGTGATCTTCGCCTTCCTCTTCGTCGACCTGTTCGACACCTCAGGGACGCTGATCGGCGTCGCGCAGAAAGCCGAGCTGCTCGACAAGGACGGCAAGCTGCCGCGCCTGGGCCGTGCATTGCTGGCCGACAGCACCGCCACCATGGCCGGCGCCGCACTGGGCACATCCACCACCACCAGCTATATCGAGTCCGCAGCCGGCACGGCTGCAGGCGGTCGCACCGGCCTGACCGCCTGTGTCGTGGCGCTGCTGTTCCTGCTCAGCCTGTTCTTTGCCCCGCTGGCCGGTGCCGTGCCGGCCTACGCCACCGCACCGGCGCTGCTGTTTGTCGCCGTGCTGATGATGAGCAGCCTGGCCGGCATCGACTGGGACGACATGACAGTCGCCGCACCTGTGGTGGTCACTGCCCTGGCCATGCCGCTGACCTTCTCCATCGCCAACGGTATCGCCTTCGGCTTCATCGCCTGGACTGCCGTCAAGCTGCTGGCCGGACGCTGGCGCGAACTGAGCCCGGCCATGTGGGTGCTCTCGGCGCTGTTCGTGGTCAAGCTGGGCTGGTTCGCCGGCTGACGTTCCGTAGGGTGGATGACGCTTTTTTTCATCCACCTTTGATACGGAGACGGTGGATGGATAAAGCGTCAGCTGCGCGCCCCGATCCACCCTACGATTTATCTACCATTCCAAGAGTCTTCATGAGCGCTCCGCAATTCGACCCCGCCACTTACGAAACCCAACTCGCCGAGAAAGCCGCCCGGCTGCGCGACCTGCTGGCGCCCTTCGACGCACCCGCGCCGGAAGTGTTCGACTCACCGGATGCGCACTATCGCCTGCGCACCGAATTCCGTCTGTGGTACGACCAGGGCCAGCGTCACTATGCGATGTTCGAGCCGGGCGACAACCACACGCCGATCCTGATCGATGACTTCCCCATCGCCAGCCGTCACATCAACGAACTGATGCCGCAACTGAAAGCCGGCTGGCAGGCCAGCGATGCCTTGGGCTTCAAGCTGTTCCAGGTGGAATTTCTGACCACCATGGCGGGCGACGCGCTGATCACTCTGGCCTATCACCGACCGCTGAACGAAGCCTGGCAAGCTGCAGCCGAACAGTTGGCGGCGAATCTGGGTGTGAGCATCGTCGGTCGTTCGCGCGGCAAGCGCATCGTCATCGGGCGCGACTATGTCGAGGAAGAACTCGTCGTGGCCGGGCGGACTTTCCGCTATCGCCAACCCGAGGGCGCCTTCACCCAGCCCAACGGCGAGGTCTGCCAGAAGATGCTGAACTGGGCCTTCGAGGCGCTCGGCGAGCGCGACGACGACCTGCTGGAGCTCTACTGCGGCAACGGCAACTTCACCCTGCCGCTGGCCAGCCGTGTACGCCGCGTACTGGCCACCGAGATCAGCAAGAGCTCGGTCAATGCCGCGCTGGCCAACCTGGCCGACAACGGCATCGACAACGTCACCCTGGTGCGTCTGTCCGCCGAGGAGCTGACCCAGGCGCTGAACGAGGTTCGCCCGTTCCGCCGCCTGGCCGGCATCGACTTGAAGAGTTATGACTTCGGCAGCGTCTTCGTCGACCCGCCGCGCGCCGGCATGGACCCCGATACCTGCGAGCTGACCCGCCGCTTCGAGCGCATCCTCTATATTTCGTGCAACCCGGAAACCCTGGCGCAGAACATCGCCCAGCTGCACGACACCCATCGCATCGAGCGCTGCGCACTGTTCGACCAGTTCCCCTATACCCATCACATGGAGTCCGGGGTGTTGCTGGTGCGCCGCTGAGGCAGTGATCGGGTTCTGTATGCGGATAGCCAGCGGGACATAGCCAGACTTTTCGTTTTAGCAGTCCTTCGGCCTGCATTCGCCGCGAGGGCGCGGCGCCCACGAGATGTGCGATGGGGCTTGGCTTCTTCGTGGGAGTACCGCCCTCGGGGCGAAGCGTTTAGCTCCGTACGCATATCAATATTCAACCTGCAGCTCGGCGCTGCGCGGTTCGGCCTGGCAGGCCAGCGCCCAGCCCTGGCGCACCTCGCTTTCGCTCAGCACCTGGTTGCTGCGCATGCTCACGCTGCCCTCCACCACCCGGCATTTGCAGGCGGCGCAGACACCCGAGCGGCAGGCGCTCGGCGGTTGCAGGCCGGCCTGTTCCATCGCCTCCAGCAGCACCTCGCCACGCGGTACGTCCAGTTCGTGACGGCGACCGTCGAGCGCGACCCGCAGGCGACTGCGGCGACCGCCCGTCTCACGGCCCGCCTCGCCACGCGGCGCCGCCCCAAAACGCTCCAGATGGATGCGCGCCGCCACCACCCCCAGCTCGCCCAGCGCCACGCTGGCGCCATCCATGAACGGCTGCGGGCCGCAGACAAAGGCCTCGGCAAGCGGCCAACCGGCCAGCTTCGCGGCGATGGCCGCAGCATTCGGCACACCCTGCTCGGCATCGAGCCAGATGCGCAGTTGCAGACGCTCGGGGTAACGCGCAGACCACTCGGCCAGCTCCTCGGCAAAGATCAGCGAGGCGGCATCGCGGCTGGCGTAGAACAGGAACACCCGCCCGCTGCCCTCGACCAGCGCCGCCTGCAGGATCGCCATCAACGGCGTGATGCCGCTGCCGGCACCGAGCAGCAGCAGATCGCCCTCCAGGCTGCGCGGCACGAACACCCCGGACGGCGGCAGCGCCTCGATGCAGTCGCCCGCCTGCAGATTGTCCAGCAGCCAGTTCGACGCGCGCCCGCCGGGCACCCGCTTGATAGTGATGCGCAGCGCGCCATCCGCCTGCGGCCGCTGCGACAGCGAGTAGCAGCGCAGCAGCGCCGGCTCGGCACCGGGCACCTTGAGTGTGAGGAACTGCCCCGGCTGCGTGGTAAAGCGTGCGCGCTGGGCGGCCGGCACCTGCAGGGTGAACGAACAGCTGTCGGCGGTTTCAGCCTGGCGTGAGGCGATGCGCAGGCGGGTGAATTCCCCCTCGACCGGCGACGGCGACGGCGACGACGCGAGTGAAGTCGCTACCGGCGCCGAGGTCGAAGGTGCAGTCGAAGCCGGTCCCGACTTCGGTACGCCACGCAGCATCGGCCATACCGCCTTGCGGCGGAACAGCAGCACATAGCCGACATGCAGGCCGATCAGCCACAGCCCCAGGTTGGCGAAGAACTCGTGCACCTCTTCGGCGTCGCCCATCCAGCCGACGAATTCGATGTCGCTGGCGGCGCCGAAGACATCCGGCCCCACGCCCGGCAGGGCGGCCAGCACATCACCGTTGTCTACCATGCCCAGACCGACCACGCTGGCAATGGCGAAACTGCCCAGCGCGCCGACCGTCAGCCACTTGCCGACGCTCGACAGGCCCGGCTTGCTCCGCTGGCCCTTCGGCGGCAGCAACTGCGGGAAGCCGCGCAGGCGCAGCGGCACGATCAGCAGGCGCCACATCAACAGCGCCACCAGGCCATAGCCCAACCAGATATGCAGCGTCTCGGCGTCGTCACCGCTGAGGTAGGCGCCAAGAAAGAAACCGGCCAGCAGCCAGTGGAACAGACGGAAACGATTGAAAGCAGCCACGACGGCGATCCTCTTTGAATGGATGCCGCCTTTGTATTCCTGCGAGCTGAAACGAAACTGAACGGCACCGACCGCTGCGCTTCAGCTTGGCGTAAGGTAGCGCGCCTAGGCTGCGCTCATTCCCAACCGGAGAGCGCACCATGAAAGCCCGCTGGATCATCCTCCTGTCCTGCTGCCTGAGCCTGCCGGCCCTGGCCAAAACCGAACACCCACTGCTGGCCGGCTACGCCGCACAGGCGCGTCAGGAGAATCCGAACTTCACCAGTTTCTCCGCCGAGCGCGGCAAGGCACTGTACTTCGCCGAGGAGCAGCGCAACGGCAAGACCATGAGCTGCACCACCTGCCACACCGCCGACCCGCGTCAGCCCGGCAAGACGCCGGCGCACCGCAAGGTCGATCCGCTGGCGCCGGCAGCCAACCCCGAGCGCTTCACCGACCTGAAGAAGGTCGAGAAATGGTTCCGCCGCAACTGCGACGACGTCTACGCCCGTGAATGCACCGCGCAGGAAAAGGGTGACTTCATCAGCTGGATCGACAGCATCAAGTAAGGAGCCCGCCATGAAGATTGCACCCCTCGCTGCCGTCGCCGGGCTGGGCCTGACCCTGGTATTGGCCGGCCTCAGCTTCGCCGATGACGACGACCATCACGAGCGCAAGGGCTACAAGCGGCCCAAGCGCCTGTCGGTACCGAGCGATGCACCGCTGGTGTGGAAGGAAGAATGCGCGGCCTGCCACATGCTCTATTCTCCTGGCCTGATGCCTGCAGATGCCTGGCGCGAGCAGATGCGCACCCTGGGCGATCACTACGGCAGCAACGCGTCGCTGGACCCGGTGCAGGAAAAGGAAATCCTCGACTTCCTGGTCCGCGCCTCGGCCGTCAACCGCCTGCCGGTGGAGCCGTCACCCACCGCCGGCGAGCCGCCACGCATCAGCCAGACGCGCTGGTTCGAGCACAAACACGACGAGGTCAGCGAAGCCAAGTTCGCCCGCGAGTCGGTCGGCGGCCGCTTCAACTGCGTGGCCTGCCATCGCGACGCAGAAAAAGGCGACTTCGACGAGGACCGGGTGAAGATTCCGCGCTGAGACAAAAATAGCCGGAACATTTTGCCAACCGTTGCGTTATATCCCTGCGGCAACCCGGACGGCAGCGCATGGGCACTGCAAAAACTGAGGCGTTGGCAACGCAGCAGGTTTTAGCGGCGCCCTGCGCGGTCAGCCCAGACGAGCGCTTAATGAACGACAGCGAACAGGACCTCATCCAGCAGGCCGCGCGTGGTGATCGCCAGGCGTTCGGCACGCTGGTGCGCGTCCATCAGGCGCGGGTCTTCCACTTCCTCCGTCGCCTGCTCGGCAGCGCCGACGAGGCCGCGGACCTGACTCAGGAAACGTTCATCCGCGCCTTCCAGGCGCTGCCCAGGTGGCGCCCGGAAGCACGCTTGCAGACCTGGTTGCTGCAGATCGCACGCAATGCCGCGCTGGATGCGCTGCGCCAGCGGCAACGCCACGTCGACGTGGCGCCGGAGGAACTGGCCGAGCCGGTCGATCCGGCGCCATCGCCGCTGAGCCGGCTGCAGACCGGGCGCGATCTGGCATTGCTGGAACGCTTGCTAGCCCGCCTGCCCCACGAACAGCGCGAGATCCTGCTGCTGCGCGAGGTGGAGGGGCTGGCCTACGACGAACTGGCCGCCACGCTGCAGCTCGCCGCCGGCACCGTCAAGTCGCGCCTGGCACGCGCCCGCGAGGCGCTGCTGCACGGCTATCGCCAGGCCAACGGAGGCACCCTCGATGACTGAGCATCTGGACATGGCGATCCTGTCCGCCTACCTCGACAACGAACTCGACGCCGCCGCACAGCGCCACGCCGCCGCCCACCTGGCGGGTTGTCCGCAGTGTCGCGCCACCCTGACCGAACTCGACGGGCTCGGCCAGGGCTTGCGTGCGCTGGCCTGCCCGGAGTTGCCGGCCGAGTTGCAGGCGCGTCTGCAGCGGCCCTTCGCGCCGCCGCCCGTGCGCAGCTGGTGGGCCCGGCACTGGGCGCAGGGTATCGGCGCCGCGGCGTCGGTCCTGCTCGGCCTGCTGCTCGGCTATGCCCTGCCCGGCCAGCCGCCGGGCAGCTCACCCCGCCACGACCTGCTCGCCGTCCTCGGCAGCACCCCACCTGGCGCGCTCTGCGCGCGCCCCGAATTCTGCTACCTGAAGGTAAACCTGAAATGAGCAACACCACCCTGCGCAACGCCCTGGTCCTGTCCGTGCTGGTCAACGTCGGCGTGCTCGCTGGCCTCGGCTGGCAGAAACTCAGTCGCGATGGCCTGCCGATGCCCTCTGGCGCACCGACCGAGCTGTCGCGCGAGCTGCAACTGAGCGCCAGCCAGCTGCAGCGCTGGCACGATGCCGAGGCGCCGTTCCTGGCCTACCTGCGCGCCTCCAACGCCAGCCTCGGCGAACACCGCAACCGGCTGATCGAGGCGATCTTCGCTGAACAGGTAGACCGCGCGGTAATCGACGCCGAGCAGGCGAAGATCGCCGAACTGCAGAACGAACAGCAGCGCCTACTCATCGACCAGCTGCTGCAGGAGCGCGAGATCCTCGAACCGCAGCAGCGCGCGCGGCTCGCCCAGGTGCTCACGCAGCAGTCGTTCGGCGCCGACAGCATCGAGCAATTGCACCGCAAATGACGGATTGCACGGCGCGATGGAACAAAACCGTCGCGCCTGCGTTAGAACATCAGGAGCCGCACTTCGCCGGCTCGCTCAATGGAGTTCTATCGATGATCCGCAAACCCCACGCTCTCGCCCTCGCCATCATCCTCGCCGGCACCCTCGGCCACGCCGGCACCAGCCTCGCCGCCACCAGCCATGACCACGGCCACGGCGAAGGCGCGCCGGCGCTGCAACTCGATGCCGGCAAGCGCTGGGCCACCGACGCGCCGCTGCGCCAGGCAATGGGCACCATCAACAACGATATGCGCCAGGCGCTGCCGGCGATCCACGAAGACCGTCTGCCCGCCGCCCGCTACGGCGAACTGGCCGAGACGGTGCGCGGCCAGGTCGCCTACATGGTGGAGAACTGCAAGCTGAGCGCCGAGGCCGACGCGCAGCTGCACCTGATCATCGCCCAGCTAATCGCCGGTGCCGACGCCATGAGCGGCGCCCCGGCCGGTCAGCGCGACGGCGCGGTGACGGTGGTCGGCGCGCTGGGCGACTACGCCACTTACTTCGCCGACGACAGCTTCAAGCCGCTGGAACACTGATCGACCGCCGCGCTCAACCCTTGTCCGGCCGTGCCGGCGGGGCCGCTTTCACCGCGAGCGGCACCTCGGCGGCCACCGCTTCCGACTCGCCCTCGCCGCTGCGATCTCCGCTGGTGTTGGCCAGCAGGCTGGCGGTGGCGGTCTGCAGGTAGGCGTGCAGCTGGCGCAGCAGCTGCGGCTGATCCTCGGCAGCGGCGATCCGCTCGCCAGCCGGTTCACCGCCCAGGCGATAGCGATACAGCCGCGCCGGCTGCTCCTTGGGCTGTACCAGCACCCGATCACCGCGGATCAGCGCCACGGTCTGGTCGCTGCCCGACGGCTTGACGATGCCGAAACCCGGATCGTCCGCCGGCAGGCTGAGCAAATCGCGGCCCCAGCATTGATGACGCACCTCGCCACCGAGGCGGCCCATGATGGTCGGCACCACGTCCACCTGCGTACCGACCACCTCGCGACGGCTGCCGAAACGCTCGGTGACGCCCGGGGCGATCAGCAGCAGCGGCACGTGGAAGCGCAGCAGATCCATCTCGGTGACTTCCTCCGGCGCGCCGAACCCGTGGTCGCCGACCACGACGAACAAGGTCTGCTTGAACCAGGGCTGGTTACGCACCTTGTCGAAGAACTGCCCCAGCGCCCAGTCCGAATAACGCATCGCCGTCAGATGCTGGTCCAGCGCGCCATGCCCCTCGACAGCAGCGACCGGCAACTGCTCGGGTAGCGCATACGGCGTGTGGTTGGACAGCGTCTGCAGCAGCGCATAGAACGGCGCGCCGTTATCCAGCTTGCCCAGCTCCTCGGCGGCGCGGGTGAACATGTCCTGGTCGGAAACACCCCAGGTCGGGTCGGAAACCACCGGATTCACATAGTCGTTGCGGCCAACGAAGCGCTTCATGCCCTGGTTGCCGAAGAACCCCGCCTGGTTGTCCCAGGCGAAATCGCCGTTGTAGACGTAGACGTCGTCGAACGCCCGCGCACCGAGCAGCTGCGGCAGTCCGGAGAAGCGATGGCCGCCTTCTGGCGTCTGCATCAGGTACTCGAAGCCGGGCAGGTTGGGAAAGCAGGCCATGCTGGCGAACATGCCCTGGTGGGTGTGGGTGCCGTTGGCGAAGAAACGCTCGAACAACAGCCCCTCGCCGACCAGGCGGTCGAAGTTCGGCGTGATGCCGTCGGCACTGCCAAGCGCGCCGACATAGCGGCCGGCGAAGCTCTCCATGAGGATCACCACCACGTTGCGCACCGCCAGCTGGCCGTCCGCCGGCGGCTGGAAGTCACGGCGCACCGGCGCCAGCTCGGCATCCACCAGCCGGTCGTTGCCGGTCAGTAGCAGCTCGCGGGTGATCGCCTGCGCCTGCTCGGCCGGCAGCGTCGCCTTCCAACTGTTGTCGCGATGACTGGAGAAGCGGTGCTTCGCGGCGTCATACAGCGAGAGTGTCGCGTTCAGGCCGAGGTGATTGGCGAACATCGACTCGGTGGTAAAGGCATCGCCCCAGCGCAGCGGCGGTCCCTGGCGCAGCGTGCCGCGCGCGGCCACCACACTGACCAGCACCAGCAGCGTGAACACCGCCGTGCGGGTATACCAGGTCGAGCCACGGCGGCGTGCGCCGGCCTCGCGCACAGCCGGCGCGCCACGGGTCAGCCGCTCCAGCCAGCCGAACAGCGCGTACATCGCCGCGCTCGCCACACCCCAGCTCGCCAGCAGTTGCAGTACCGGGAAGCCATGCCAGAGCATGCTCAGCACGGTGGCCGGGTCTTCCTGCAGGTACTGGAACACCAGGCTATTGAGGCGCTGGTGAAACTCGCGATAGAAGTTCAGCTCGATCAGCCCGAGCAGGATCGTCAGGCTGGCACACACACTCAACCACAGCCGCAGCAGGCCCCGGGCGGCCATCACTCGCATGCTCAGCACCCCGAGCAGCAGTGGCAGCAGGATGTACACCGTCAGCCGCAGGTCGAAGCGCAGGCCGTTGCCGAACGCCTCGACGAAGCTGGCCAGCGGTGTACTGCCGATCAGCTCGCGGTTGAACAGCAGCAAGCCCAGCCGCAACAGCGCGAACAGCGCCAGCAGGGCCAGCGCACAGGCGAACGTGAAGCGCAGGTGGGCGGCCAGGCCATTGAAGCCGGACGCCGGGCGCTCTCGAGCAGAGCGTCGCAAAGAGGAAAGCATGGTACGTCCTTCAGGGGATGAGAATCACCGCCCAGACCAGACCGATCAGGCACAGCGCCAGCAATTGCGCGGCGCTGCCCATGTCCTTGGCCTGTTTGGCGAGCGGATGCAGTTCGAAAGAGATGCGGTCGACCGTCGCCTCGATGGCCGAGTTGAGCAGTTCGACGATCAGGCCGAGAAACACCACGGCAATCAGCACGGCGCGCTCGACGCGGCTGACGTCGAGCAGGAAGGCCAGCGGAATCAGAAGCAGGTTCAGCAGCACCAACTGGCGAAACGCCGCCTCGCCCCGATAGGCGGCCTTGAGGCCGGCGGCGGAGTAGCCGGCGGCATACCAGAGCCGCGTCAGACCGCTGCGCCCTTTCAGGGCCGCGCCGTCCGCCGGCACGTCAACGCCAGCCGCACCATCGGCAACCACGCTGGTCGGCTCAGATGACATCGCAGCGCAACTCGCTGAAGGTGCGGTGGGCGGCCAGCAATCGTTGCCAGTCCTGTTCCGGCATGGCCTGGCGATGACGCTTGAGCTGGCGCAGGTCATGCCGTGCCGCGGCGCTACGACGTAGCCGGCGGCGGCTCTTTTCCAGATCGAGCAGGGCGACCTCGACGCTGGCCGCGTCACCTTCGCCGTGAACCTTGATGAAGATGTGCTTGGGATAGCAGCAGCCGTGCTGCCAGCGCGCCTGGTGGATGCGACCGAGGCTAATTCCGACCGCTGTCAGCATGCGCTCCTGTACCGCCGGACCGAAGCGCTCGCCCAGCTCCTGTTGATACCAGTCCTCCAGGCTGACAAACCCTTCCAGCTCCGCCGTCACCAGCAGCGCCTGCCACTGCCCGGCCTGTTGTCGCGTGCCGCAGTAGATCAGTTCCGGCACCCGCACGCTTAGCCAGCCGAAGGCCTGCAGCGCCTGCAGTTCGCGCAGGACCGTGGGCCTGCCAAAAGGATGCAGCAATGAGCGATACAGGTGGCCGATCTGCCGTTTGCAGTACAGCAGCGGTTGTTGCGGATCGCGCATCCGTATCCGTTGCACGCCACTTTCGCCGGCGCGCCGCTGATTGGGCTCCTCGACCCATTCACCCCGGATGTTCCACCAGCGCTGGAAGGTGCTGGTACGCGCTTCTCGGGCCGGCAATACGAGTGGTCGGCTCATGCTCAACCCCGCTTGCGCAGCACATAGACCCGCCACATGGCGTAGCCCGGGAGGAAGTCATTACGGTCGAGGATGTCGAAGCCGGCCTCGGCGAACTCCGCCTCGATCACCGAGCGCGCGACGACGAAGCGGTTCTGGTTGTCCTTCGCCGGCCGGCGACGCTCCAGGCGCTTGCGCTTCCAGGCCTTGTAGTTGCCATCGACCCACAGCGAGACGATCAGCGTGTCACGGGTGACGCGGTGGAACTCACGCAGCATCGCCAGCCGGTGCTCCGGGTCGGCGATGTGGTGCAGCAGGCGCATGCAGAAGATGTTGTCTACCGCGTTGTCACCCATGTCGATGGCGAAGGCGGAGGTCTGGAAGCTCTCGACCCGATAAAGGATTTCCCGCGACTGCGAGGCTTCGGCGATCGCCAGCATGTCGGCCGAGTTGTCGGCGGCAAAGATCATCCGGCTCGGGTACTCGGCCAGCAGCGGCCAGAAGCGCCCGGCGCCGCACGGCAGGTCCAGCACCAGATCGGGCTCGCCGGCGACCTTCAGTGCGCGGCGCGCCATCTGCTCGTCACGCCAGTGCGACAGCCGCCGGGCCAGGCCATCCTGATGCTTGTGCAGGTATTCGTAGGCGTGCTGGCGATCGTACTTGCGCGAGAACTCCAGTTCGATAGGGCTCGATGTCGTCATGGCGGGCATTCCGGTTGGAAACGGAACGCCAAACTAACCAGCCAGACATCAAGGGCCCGTCAACGGGATGTGAAAAAAACGTCAAACAGCGCCGTCATGAAAGCGCACCTGAAAGCAGCTGCCCTGCGGTTGCCGCGGCACCACACCTACCTGCCAGCCCTGGTGCGCGCAGATCCGCTTGACCAGCGACAACCCCAGCCCCAGCCCTTCGCCGCGCCCCTCGGCACCCCGCACGAACGGCTGGAACATGCGCTCCTGCTCCGCCAGGGGAATGCCCACGCCGCTGTCCTCGACGCGAAAGCCACCTTCGTCGAGGACCAGCCGCACCGTGCCGCGGTCGGTGTAATGCAGTGCGTTGCGCAGCAGGTTGGACATCACCGTGCCGAGCAGGGTGTGGTTGTAGACGCCGCGGTCCTCGCCCTCCTCCAGCAGCTCGAAGGCCAGGCCCTTCTCCGCCAGCAACGGTGCCCAGCGCTCGCTCTGCTCGGTCGCCACGCTCCGCAAGCTGGCGTCGCCGGCCAAGGACGTCTGTTGCGGACGCGCCCGCGCCAGCATCAGGAAGGTTTCCACCAGCTCGTGCATTTCCCGCGCGGCGCGCTGGATGCGTGCCAGCGGTCGCTGCGCGGCTGGCGACAGCTCGGCCTGCTGCTCGAGCAGCTCGCAGGCGCCGAGCACCACCATCAACGGGGTGCGTAGTTCGTGGCTGACATCGGCGGTGAACAGCCGCTCGCGCTCCAGGGTCTGGCGCAGCTGGCCGAGGGTGCTGTCGAACGCCGCGGCCAGATGGCCGACCTCGTCATCGGGATACTGCAGGGCCAGCGGCGGCGCCAGCGGATGCAGCTGGTCGCGGTGGCGCACCTGGTTGGCCAGGCGGCTGACCGGTGCCAACACCCGGTTGGCCATCAGCCGCCCCAGCGCCCAGGCGCCGAGCACGCTGAGCAGAAAGCCGGCCAGCACAACGTTGAACAGCGCATCCTCACGGGCCTCGAACTCGTGCTGCTCCTGCACCAGCACGTAGCGGTCAGCACCGACATTGCGCACATAGACGTAGTAGGCATCGTCACCGCGAACCAGCTCGGTGAACCCCTCACCGAGCCCGGCAAACGCCTTTGGCATCGGGTGCTCGGGCAGATGCGAGGCGAAGAAGTGGGTGCTGGTATCCAGCTGCGGTGTCCGTCCCTTTGGCAGGTCCTCGTTGAGCACGATGTCCAGGTGGCGACTCAGCTCCTCGGTGACCAGCTGCTCCTCGATGAAGTGCACGACGCCGACGATGCCGAGGGCGAACGCACCGCTCACCACCAGCGTCATCAGCGTGAAGGCGATGACGATCCGCCGCGCCAGCGGCTGCTTAGCGAGCATCGCAGTCCTCCGCCAGGCGGAAGCCAAGGCCGTGCACAGTATGCAGCAACGGCTTGTCGAACGGCTTGTCGAGCACCTGGCGCAACTGGTGGATATGGCTGCGCAACGCATCGCTGTCCGGCACGTGATCACCCCAGACGGCATCTTCCAGCGCTTCGCGGCGCACCACCGCCGGGCTGCGCTGCATGAGGATCGCCAGCAGCTTGTGGCCGATAGGGTTGAGGCGAATCGGCTGGCCACCACGACTGGCTTCCAGGGTGTCCAGGTCGTAGCAGAGATCGGCCACCTGCAGCTGCCGGCGACGCGATCCCTGGCAGCGACGCAGGATCGCCTCGATACGGGCAACCAGCTCGGACAGCGCGAAGGGCTTGATCAGATAGTCGTCGGCACCGGCCTGCAGCCCCTTGATGCGGTCAGGCAGCGCATCGCGGGCGGTGAGCATGATGATCGGCGTATCGCGCCCGGCATCATCGCGCAGGCGCTTGCACACCTGCAGCCCGTCGATGCCCGGCAGCATCAGGTCCAGCACGATCAGGTCGTAGTCCTGGGTGGCGGCCAGGTGCAGACCGCTGAGGCCATCCTGCGCGCAGTCGACCACGTAGCCCTTGAGCTCGAGGTAGTCCAGCACGTTGGCGAGAATGTCACGGTTGTCTTCGATGACCAGGATGCGCATCGCTGGGGTACTCGCTAGAAGTTTCGGAACGGCAGACGCTGCTTATTACGCCTGCGCGCGGCGCAGAACATAGCCGAGACGATGTGAAAAAAACGTCGCCTAGCCAGCCCCGCATTTAGCCCTGCGCAGCTTAAGACTGCCTTAAGTTTGCGACCCAACAATGCGGCCCAGGCTTCTAACCGAGGTTCCCCGATGGAACTGCCCTGGGTCGATCACACCGATGTACTGGCACGCATTGGCCGCGAGCCTTCGCTCTGCCTGCAACTGGCGCAGGCCGATGCAGGCGGGCGGCGCACAGCGCTGGAAGACTTCATCCGCCAGCGTTTCGCCGAGCACTATCAGGCGCGGGTGCGTCATTTCATGCCCTGCCTGCTCGGCCTGCATGGCGACAATGGCGAGGTGCATGGCGCGGTCGGTCTGCGCAGCGCCCAGCGTCGACCGCTGTTTCTCGAGCGTTATCTGGACGAGCCCATCGAGCAGGCCGTGAGCCAGCGCCATGGGCGTACGGTGCCGCGCGAGGAGATCGTCGAGGTTGGCAATCTCGCCGCCTTCGGCAATGCCTCGGCGCGCCTGCTGATCGTCGCGCTGACCGATCTGCTGGTCACTCAGGGCTTTCGCTGGGTGGTGTTCACCGGCACGCCGGCACTGCTTAACAGCTTCCAGCGCCTGGCGCTCGATCCGCTGCCGCTGGGCCTGGCCGACCCGGCGCGCATGGGCGAGGAGCTGGCCGACTGGGGCAGCTACTACGCCTGCCGGCCACAGCTGATGGCCGGCGAGATCCTGCCCGGCCACCAGCGCCTGCTGCAGCTCGGCCTCTATGCGCGGCTCGGCTATCAGCCGCTGTTCGACACCACGGAGGCGCCCCATGCAGCCTGCAGCTGAACGCTTCTGGACGACGCTCGACCAGCACGCCGGCATCGCGCTGAGCGAAGGGCCGCACCAACTGAGCTACGCCGAACTGCGCCATGAGGTGGCCGCGCGCGCCAGCCATCTGCAACGGCTCGGCGTGCAGCGCGTCGCCCTGACGCTGGACAACGGTCTGGAGTGGGCGCTGTGGGACCTGGCCCTGCTGCGCGCCGGTTTGGTCTGCGTGCCGCTGCCGGCATTCTTTTCCGCGGCGCAGCAGGAGCACGTGCTGCAGCACGCCGGCATTGACTGCCTGATCGGCGCCGTCAGCCCGCTCAGCGAGCGCTGCGGCTTCCAGCCAGGCGAAGCCGGCCTGCTGTTGCGCCAGCCGGACACCGTCACGCCAGTGCCGCCCGGCACGCTGAAGATCACCTATACCTCCGGCACTACCGGCCAGCCCAAGGGCGTCTGCCTGGATGCCGAGGCGCAGCTGGCGGTGGCCGAGAGCCTGTGGCAGGCCAGCCTGCCGTGTGATGTGCGCCAGCACCTCTGCGTACTGCCGCTGGCAACCCTGCTGGAAAACATTGCCGGGCTCTATGCGCCGCTGCTGGCCGGTGCGCGGGTCGAGCTGCGCCCGCTGGCCGAAATCGGCTTCAGCGGCGCGGCGGGCTTCGAGCTGGCACGCCTGCTTGCCACGCTGCAGGCAAGCCAGCCACACAGCCTGATCCTGCTGCCGCAGCTGCTGCTGGCGCTGGTCAGCGCCGCCGAGCAAGGCGTCTCGCTGCCTTCGTCGCTGCGCTTCATCGCGGTCGGTGGCGGCCGGGTCGCGCCGCAGCTGCTGGAACGCGCCGAGCGCCTCGGGTTGCCGGTGTTCGAGGGCTACGGCCTGTCCGAATGCGCCTCGGTGGTCTGTCTGAACACGCCTGAGGCGCGACGCATCGGCACCGTCGGCCAACCGCTGCCCCACGTCGAAGTATGCCTGGCCGACGATGGCGAGGTACTGGTGCGCGGCCCGCATATGCTCGGCTACCTCGGCGAACCTCCGCCGGTCGGCGAGTGGCTGCCGACCGGCGACCTCGGCCACTTCGAGGACGGCTTCCTGATCCTGCACGGGCGCAAGAAGCACCAGTTCGTCACCGCCTACGGGCGCAACGTCAACCCGGAATGGGTCGAGGCGGAGCTGGTGCAGCAGGCCCCCATCGCCCAGGCCTGGCTGCATGGCGAGGCGCTGGCGCAGAACGTCGCCGTGTTGGTGCCCAGACGCGGCGATTGCAGCGATGCCGAGCTGCAGGCGGCAGTCGAACGGGTCAACGCCGGCTTGCCGGACTACGCCCGCGTGCACCACTGGCTGCGCGCCGCCGAGCCCTTCACCGCCAGCAACGGCCTGGTCACCGCCAACGGACGGCTGCGTCGCGACGCCCTCTTCAACCATTACCAATCGGCGATCAACGCCCTTCCGTCCTGACTTTCGAGGTTCATCATGGATTTCTTCGACCAGTTGCAACACCAGACCAATGCCGAGCGCGAATACCTGCTTGGCGCGCCGATCATCCACGCCGCGCTCGCCGGCACCGCGACCCGCGCGCAGTACATCGCCTTCCTGACTCAGGCCTACCACCACGTCAAGCACACCGTGCCGCTGTTGATGGCTTGCGGCGCACGCCTGCCGGAGCGCCTGGAATGGCTGCGCGAGGCGATCGCCGAATACATCGAGGAGGAAATCGGCCATCAGGAGTGGATCCTCAACGACATCCGCGCCTGCAGTGGCGATGCAGAAACGGTGCGCCACGGCCAGCCCGCACTGCCCACCGAACTGATGGTCGCCTACGTCTACGACCGCATCGCGCGGCACAACCCGGCGAGTTTCTTCGGCATGGTCAACGTGCTGGAAGGCACCAGCATCGCCCTGGCGACCCAGGCCGCCGGCGTGCTGCAGGACAAGCTGCAGCTGCCGGTCAAGGCATTCAGCTACCTGACCTCCCACGGCAGCCTGGACATGGAGCACATCGATTTTTTCAAGAAGCTGATGAACCGCCTCGACGACGAGGACGACAAGACCGCCGTGGTGCACACCGCGCGCGTCGTCTACCGCCTCTACGGCGACATCTTCCGCAGTCTGAGCGCGCCGGAGCACGACCATGCAACTGCGTGACGCGCGCATCCTGCTGACCGGTGCCAGCGGCGGCATCGGCCAGGGGCTGGTCGAGCGGCTCTGCGCGAACGGCGCACGGCTGTTGCTGGTGGGCCGTGACAGCCTCGCCCTGGAAGCGCTTGCCCGCCGCCATCCAGGTCAGATCAGCCTGGTCTGCGCCGACCTCACCCAGCGCAGTGGCCGGCATACGGTGCTGGATGCGGCGCGGCGTTTCGGCGGGCTCAACTGCGTGATCAACGCCGCCGGGATCAACCAGTTCAGCCTGCTCGAACAGCAGGACGAAGAAGCCATCGCCCGCCTGATCGACGTCAACGTCACCGCCACGCTGCAGCTGACCCACCTGCTGCTGCCGCTGCTGCGCCAGCAACCGCAGGCGCTGCTGGTCAACCTCGGTTCAACCTTCGGCTCCATCGGCTACCCGGGTTTCACCGCCTACTGCGCGAGCAAGTTTGCCCTGCGCGGCTTCTCCGAGGCGCTCCGGCGCGAATTGGCCGACAGCCACGTCAAGGTGCTCTACATCGCCCCGCGCGCCACCCGTACGACAATGAACAGCGACGATGTGGTGGCGATGAACAACGAGCTGCAGGTGGAGATGGACGATCCGCAAGAAGTCGCGCGGCAGATCGTCCACGCCATCGCCGCCGAGCGCGAAGAGCTTTACCTCGGCTGGCCGGAAAAACTCTTCGTGCGCCTCAACGGGCTCCTGCCGCGGCTAGTCGACCAGGCCTTACGCAAACAGTTGCCGGTGATCAAGCGCTTCGCCGGCGCCGAACAGCCGCAGCCACCCACACCCCAGCCCAACTCAACCGGAGAACACCCATGAAGCGTCTGCTCGGCCTCTGCGCCCTGATGCTGGCCAGCCAGCCCTCCTTCGCCCTCAGCCCGGCCGGCGAATCGTCGCTGCGCCAGATCCAGACCCGCTGGGCGGAGATCAACTACCAGCTGCCCGCCGCACAACGTGAAGCGGCCTTCGCTCGTCTTGCCTCGGAGGCCGAAAGCGCGGTCGTCGGGGAAACGCAGGCCGCCGAGCTGCATATCTGGCACGGCATCGTGCTCAGCACCTGGGCCGGCGCCAAGGGCGGGCTCGGCGCGCTGGGTCTGGTCAAGCAAGCTAAAGCTGAACTGGAGAAAGCCATCGAACTTGAGCCACAGGCGCTGGATGGCTCGGCCTACACCAGCCTCGCCAGCCTCTACTACCAGGTGCCCGGCTGGCCGATCGGCTTCGGTGACGAGGACAAGGCTGAGGCGCTGTTCCATCAGGCACTTGCGCTGAACCCGAACGGCATCGACCCCAACTACTTCGATGGTGATTTCCTGCTGCGCCAGAAGCGCTATGGCGAAGCACGCGCGGCGCTGGAAAAGGCCCTTGCCGCGCCCGACCGTGCGGGTCGTGAAGTCGCCGATGCCGGTCGCCGCGACGAAGCCCGCGCGCTGCTCGCGCAGGTCAAGGAAAAGCTGGAATAACCGGCTGCGGCGGCGTTGAATGCACAGCAATGCCGCGAACCCTTCAGGACGACAGGAACGACATGCGCATTCTGCTGGTGGAAGACGATCGCGCCCTCGGCGAGGGCATCCGCACCGCACTCAAGCCCGAGGGCTACACGGTGGACTGGCTGCAAGACGGCGCCAGCGCGCTGCATGCGCTGAGCCACGAGAGCTTCGAGCTGGCCATCCTCGACCTCGGTCTGCCGCGTATGGACGGCCTGGAAGTGCTCAAGCGCCTGCGCGCAACGGCCAACCCAGTGCCGGTGCTGGTGCTGACTGCGCGCGATGCCACCAGCGACCGCATCGCCGGGCTGGATGCCGGCGCCGACGACTACCTGGTCAAGCCGTTCGACGTCGCCGAACTCAAGGCCCGCCTGCGCGCTCTGCTCCGGCGCAGCTTCAATCGCCCTGAGCCGGTACTGGAGTACCGCGGCATCCTGCTCGACCCGGTCAATCAGCAGGTCAGCTACCAGGGCACCCCGATCAACCTGCCGCGCAAGGAGTTCGTCCTGCTGCATGAGCTGATCGCCCAGCCCGGTCGCGTACTGACCCGCGATCGGCTGCAGCAGGTGCTCTACGGCTGGGACGAGGAAGTCGAGAGCAACGCGCTGGAGGTGCACATCCATCACCTGCGCAAGAAGTTCTTTCCCGAGCTGATCCGCACCGTGCGCGGGGTCGGCTATTTGGTGGACAAATGCTGAGGCGCTCTATCCGCAACCGCACCCTGGTGCTGGTGCTCGGCATCCTGCTGCTGTCGCTGAGCCTGATCTCCTGGCGCAGTTATCGCGACGCTCGCCACGAGATCGAAGAGCTGTTCGACGCCCAGCTGGCGCAGAGCGCGCGGCTGGTGCAGGGGCTGGTGATGCGCGAAATGGAGCCATCAGCCCGCCACGCGCTGCAGAGCGCCTTGGACGCAGCGGTGAACGCGCGGCGGAATCAGGGAGTGCCCGGACACGATTACGAAACCAAACTCGGCTTTCAGGTCTACGCCGCGGATGGCAGCAGCGTGCTGCAGTCGGCCGGAGCGCCGAACGGCGCTTTGCAGGAATTGGCCAAGGCAGACTCGGCGTCGCCCTTCAGCGACCTGAGTGGCGGTTATCACGACGTGCAGCTCGACGGCCATGCCTGGCGCCTGTTCCTGTTGCACGACCGCGAGGACGAACTCTGGATTCTGGTCAGCGAGCGAGACGATGTGCGCGGCGAGCTGGTCGGCAAGATCGCCCGGCGCAGCCTGCTGCCCGACCTCATCGGCCTGCCGCTGCTGGCGCTGCTAATCTGGCTGGCGGTGGGCTGGGGCCTGCGGCCGCTGGCGCACATGGCACAGCTGTTGAAGAGTCGCGATCCGGACAACCTCGCACCGCTGCGGCTGGCGCCGCTGCCGCAGGAGCTGGAGCCGGTGGCCGCCTCGCTGAATCGCCTGCTGCAGCAGGTCAATCAACTGGTCGAGCGGGAAAAACGCTTCATCGCCGACGCCGCCCATGAGCTGCGCACGCCCCTGGCCGTACTGCGCATCCATGCGCAGAACGCGCAACAGGCCGAGCAGCCGGAGGACCGTCAAGCCGCCCTGCAGCAGCTGCTGACCGGCGTCGATCGCACCACCCGCGTGGTCACCCAGCTGCTCACGCTCGCTCGCCTGGAACCCAATGCGCAGCCGCGGCATCCACAGCAGCTGGACCTGCTGCCGCTGTGCCGCGAATGCCTCGCCGAGCTGACGCCGCTGGCCCTGGCGCGCGATCAGGAACTGACGCTGGAAGCTGACGACGTGGCCGATCACC
>ERZ869909.1386-NODE-1386-length-19764-cov-3.607254_pt1 | contig 19764 bp, 18 predicted proteins | sample MGYA00520892_ERZ869909 | MGnify/ENA primary metagenome ERZ869909 (study PRJEB32215, sample SAMEA104723947) | bioreactor metagenome | biome: bioreactor; feature: anaerobic bioreactor; material: water | place: China | collected 2015-03-12 ... | reverse complement strand
ACCGACACGCCGGCCGCTTCCTGAAGCAGCCGGCCGACGAAGGAGACACCATCGATCACGTGTTCGAAGTTGTCCAGGATCAGCAGCGCGTTCCTGGCCCGGAGGTGCTCGAAGAGCCCGGCCTCGTTCATGGTGTGAGATGGCAGGCCCAGGGCAGCCGCCAGGCACGCCGGCAGCTCGTCGGCTGCTGACAGGGGAGCCAGCGGTACGAAGACGACGCCATGAGTGAAGGAGTGTTCCAGCTGACGGGCGGCATGCAGGGCGAGCCTGCTCTTGCCCATGCCGCCCGGACCGCAGATTGTGAGCAGCCTTGTCGGACTTCCGGTCTGGGACTGCAGCGCGGACACGATCTGCGCAACTTCAATCTCGCGCCCGATGAACGGGGTGGCCTCCGGGTCTGCAGGCAGTGAGGTGGTCGCTCCCGGACGCTCCCGCGCCTGTTCCGCGAGCAGCTCGGTGGCGGGCAGGGGGGACAGGCCCATCTCGCGGGCGAGCTCGCCCTGAAACGCGCCGAAGGTCCGCAGGGCGAGCGCCTGCTCGCCTGAGGCGATCGCGTTGAACATCAGCGCCTGAACGGCTTCCTCGTCGAGCGGATCGCTCTCGAGCAGGCGTTCCAGCATGCGCATCGCGTTCGGAGCTGCGGCCTGCTTTGCTGCCCTCAGGCAGGCAGTGCGCCATTCGCTGAACAACGCGCGGCGCTCGTCTTCAAGCCAGGAGCTGGCGGCTGCGTTCTGATCGGATCGTACGCCCCGGAGGAACGCGTCAGCCTGATACCCGCAGGCTGGCTCCCAGGCGCCTTCGGCCAGCGCTGCCCGGAAGTCCTGCACGTCGCACGTGCCGAGCCAGCGCAGGCTGTCCGGTCCGGCTTCCAGCAGCGGGCGCCACGGCGCCTTGCGGTGGCGGTAAAGCAGCTGGCTGAGGTTGTGGCGGCCGACGCGTTCGTCTTCCTCGGGCCAGAAGCGTTCGACCACGGCTGCCCTGCCGGCGCCTTCCTCGAAGCCTGCCACGAATGCAAGCAGCAGGAGCGGCAGGTCCGGCGGCGTTGCGATCTGCACGTGTGCATGTGTCAGGGCGGGAACCCCGAACAGCTTGAGGTGGCCCGGCATCAAGGCAATCATAAGCGCGGGGCGCGGTCGATTGCGTGAGACTTGCCGCTCAGGCGGGCGGTTCCAGCGGCCTGTTCACGTCCCATTGGGTTGCGATACCAAGCAGGGTCTGGTGTGGCTTGCCGTGTTCAGTCATGAGCAGCGCCTCGAGCTGGGAGTTCTCGGCGAACAGGAACGCGGCCTCCCTGACCGGCAGGTCACGGCCGATGAACTCGAAGTTCCGCCTGGCCTCGCCGAACCTGAGCAGCCCGGCAACTGTCTCCTCGGTCAGGTCGACCAGGCCGTCCTCACGGTCTGCCTTGCGGGCGAGCCAGCGCAGCACGCTGTTTCCGGTGATCAGGCCCTTGAAGTCATCACCGGCATATGCGGGCAGCTGACTGATGTCCTCGTTCCTGAACACTGCCAGGGCGTGCGTCACGCTGTCTCCGATGTCTACCGTGAAGACCTTGCGGCGGAACCGGTCGCCGGAAAGCACGGGCCGGAGCAGGCTCTGGGCGATGGCCTCGATCTCCTGCACGACCTCGGCAGAAGGAACAGAGAGGTAGCGGAACGAATCGAACCGGTCGTGAACGACCATGTTCCTGAGCTCGGCGAAGGCACGCATCGCCTCGGCGTCCTCATGCCACCAGCGGTTACGCTTGGCGAACATGTCGACCGCGCTCCTGAACGACTGGTGGTCCTTGAGTTTCAGCCGCCTGCGCAGCTCATCATCGATCCGGTTGTACGCGGTAAGGAACGCTTCGGCACGGATCGCATCTTCGGAACTGACTGGCATGAGCCAAGGGTAGCAGTCTGCAGGCTACCGGGCCCTGTTCGCCTGGCTCAGGGCGGAGGCAGCCAGTGACCGTGCATCCTCGGAGCTGCTGCGGTCGTTCATGACCTCAACGGCCAGGTCTTCCATCTTGCTGCCGGTCTGCTTCGCAGGATCCCGCTGGGAAAGCACCGAGGCTGCCAGTGAACGCGCTCTCGGGGTTGCAGTCTTGTCACGCAGAACGCGTGAAGCCTTGCTGGCCATGTCCTGGCTAGTGACCTTATCGTTTCGTGGCATAATAGGCATCTCCCCAGATAAGTTTTATTAACTCATCGTACCACGGAAGTTGCGGCCAGGGCAGGAGGAGTGTAGCTCAAGGCGATGTCAGCCGGCGCAGAATCGTGTAATACGCTCACCGGAACTTCGAGGCGTGCCTGCCGGATCAGGCACAGCGCCGCGGCTTCCTCCTGACAGTAGTAGACGGCCAGCTCGACCGCCAGCAGCGCGCTGCCTTCGGCAGCACGGTAGGGGAACTCCAGTACGACCGGGTAGTCCGGACGCGCGATGTCCAGGGTCGCGGTCGCCCCGTCCGGCATCAGCGCGGCGCTATCGCTGTGCCAGCTGACCGTGAGCGGCGCGAGATGGTTGGCCGTGTAGCCGTCCGGCAGGCTCAGCTCGAGTGTCAGGACGCCCTCGCCCGCGGCGACCTCAACGGCTGGCTCCCTCAGGACATCATCGAAGTGGCCGATGCCACTGGACCGCCTCAGCAGCATCCCGGACGCGTCGCTCAACTGCAGGGTCGCGACGTCGAGCGACTCGACGCTGATCACGCGGACGGCGTGATTGTTGGTGTCAGCCACATAAAGGTACCCGCCCGCCACGGTGATGGCGCCCGGCTCGTGGAAGGTGGCGACTGACGCCTGGCCGTCCGCCCAGCCCGACTCGCCGCTGCCCACCAGCGTACTCACCGTGCCCGAGTGGGGCTCCAGGCTCTTGATGCGGTTGTTGTACGTGTCCGCGACATAAATCAGGCCATCATCAAACGCGAGCGCCTTGGGATGCTGCAGCCGCACCTCGTCGCCCACGCCGTCGACGTCTCCGAAGTCGAACAGGCCGGTACCCACGACTGTCATGAGCGAGCCGGATTCGAACACGTCCACAGCGCGGATCGCGCTCGCCTCGCTGTCGGCCACGTACAGGGTGTCGCCGTCGCTGGCGATGCCGCTGGGCTGGTTCATGCCGCCGATCAGCAGGGGGCCGTCGCGCAGCTCCTCGCGACCGCTGCCCGCGTGCAGCCTCACCGACTGCTCCTCCGGCAGGTACTTCCACAGCTGGTGCTGCCCGGCCATGGCGATGAAGAGGGTGCCGTCCTGCCAGTAAACGTCCCACGGCGAGTTGAGGCCGTCAACCAGGGCGTCGACCTCATCCAGACCGAACATGTACTCCTGCCTCCCCACCCCGGCAACGGTGGTCACGGTGCGTTCGGACAGGTCGACCAGCCGGATACTGTGGTTGCCAGTGTCGGCGACGTAGAGCAGGTCGGGACCGGCCAGAGCCATCCCATGTGGCCGCTGGAACGCCGCCTCGTCGAGCCAGCCGTCACGCAGCTCGGGCGAGCCGGTACCGATCACCTCACGGACGACACCCGCAAGATCGGTCACTATGATGCGGTGATTCGCGGAGTCGGCTATGAAGAGGCGGTTGCCGGCTTCGTCAGCCAGGATGCCGCCGGGAAAGCGCAACGCGGCACGCGGCTGGACCACGGCTCCCGCGTTGAGCAGCAAAGGAGTGCGGTCCAGCGTGCCCCTGGCGTCGAACACCTCGATCATCGATGCGATCACGCTGTCGAACAGATCAAAGATACCCTCGCCGGAATGGCGGCCAAGCACCATCCCCTCCGGATCGATCAGTATGAAGCTGGGCCAGGCCGCTATCCCGTAGCTGCGCCAGAGCTGGAACGCGTTGTCGTTCACCACCGGATGCGTCCGGTCGTAGCGTTCCGAGACGAGCCGGATGTTCTCGGTTCCGCCCTCGTGATCGAATTTCGCGCTGTGAACGCCGATCACGACCAGTTCATCTTCATACTTGTCCTCGAGCGCCTGCAGATCCGGAATCACGTGGATGCAGTTGATGCAGCCGTAGGTCCAGAAGTCCAGCAGGACGATCTTTCCTTCGAGCATCTCCAGGGTCAGCGGCTCATCAGTGTTGATCCAGTCGAGCCCCTCGGGGAAGGGTACGGCGGGCTGCACGCCCAGGAAACTCTGGGTCATCGCAGTCGGGCTGAACAGCAGCACGCACAGGAGCAGTGCCGGAGCCAGAAGTCTGTACATGGGCGCATGTTAGCGCGCCCGGCGCCCTGACCGAGCCGGTCACGCGACTCAGCTGAACTGTGCGGCGTGCAGCCGCGCGTACGTGCCGGTCTGGCCGAGCAGGTCCTCGTGCCGCCCCTGTTCGGCGATGCCGCTCTCGTCCACGACCACGATCCGGTCGGCGTTGCGCACGGTCGCCAGCCGGTGGGCGATGACGAGCGTGGTACGGCCCTTCGCAAGTTCCGTCAGGCTCTGCTGAATCGCGCGCTCGGTCTGCGTGTCGAGCGCGCTGGTGGCCTCGTCCAGGATCAGGATCGGCGGGTTCTTCAGGAATATGCGGGCGATCGCCAGCCGCTGCTTCTGTCCGCCCGAGAGCTTCACGCCGCGTTCTCCGATCACCGTGTTGAGTCCGTCGGGCAGCTGGGCGATGACCTCGTCGAGGCGCGCCCGCCGGGCAGCCTCGAGGATCTCGCCTTCGCTGGCACCCAGGTTGCCGTAGGCGATGTTCTCCCGCAGCGTGCCGCCGAACAGGAACACGTCCTGCTGCACGATGCCGATCTGCTGTCGCAGGCTCTTCAGCGTCATGTCGCGGATGTCGATACCGTCGATCTCGATGCTGCCTCCCTGCACGTCATAGAAGCGGGGCAGCAGGGAGCAGAGCGTGGTCTTGCCCACGCCCGAATGACCGACGAACGCGATGGTTTCTCCCGCGCGGATGTCAAGGCTGACGCCGTTCAGCACCGGCTCACGGTTGGCGTACCCGAACGTGATGTCCCGGTAACTGATGTCCCCGCGCAGGTTCGTGACCTCCCGTGCTCCAGCCCGGTTGCTGATGTCGGGCTCGGTGTCCAGCAGCTCGATGTAGCGCCTGAAGCCCGCGATCCCCTTGGGGTACGACTCGAGTACGGCGTTGATCTTCTCGATCGGCCTGACGAAGACGTTGACGAGGAGCAGGAAGCCTACGAAGCCGCCGGCCGAGAGGCTGCCCTGCAGCACGAAGTAGCTGCCGGCCACCATGACTATCATCTGCGTGAGCCGCATGCTGAGGTAGTTGATGGTCGAGCTCATCGCCATTATGCGGTAAGCCTCCAGCTTGGTGGTGCGGTAGGTGCTGTTCTCGGAGGCGAACAGTTCGCGCTCGTGCGCCTCGTTCGTGAACGCCTGGACCACACGGATGCCGCCGACGTTCTCCTCGATGCGGTTGTTGAACCGTCCGACCGAGTTGAAGAGGTTGCGCCATGTCAGCGTCATCTGGCCGCCGTACTTGGTCGTGAGCCAGATGATGATCGGGACGACGCAGAAAGTGACAAGGGCCAGCGGAACGTTGATGAACAGCATGATCGTGAACGCACCTACCAGCGTCATGATCGCGATGAAGGCGTCCTCCGGACCGTGGTGAGCAACCTCGCCGATCTCCTCTAAGTCCTTGGTGAGGCGGCTGACCATGTGCCCGGTCTTCTGGTTGTCGAAATAGCTGAAACTGAGCTTCTGAAGATGGTTGAATGCGTTCTGACGCATGTCGGTCTCGATGTTTATGCCGAGCATGTGGCCCCAGTACGTGTAGACCGCGATCAGGAACGAGTTGAGGATGTAGACGCCCAGCAGGATGACGGCTGCGACCAGGATCTGGGCCCAGTCACCGCTGGGCAACAGTTCATCCACCAGCAGCGTGACCGCCAGCGGAAAGCCGAGTTCCAGCAGGCCCGAGACCACAGCGGCCGAGAAGTCGAGCCAGAACAGGCGGCGGTATGGTTTGTAATAGGAGAAGAAGCGATTCAGCATCAACCGGATGATACCGCTGGTCAAGCGCCTTCAGGCGTCTTGCACGAGCCTGTCCAGCGACCGTCGGATCGCCCTGGCCGTCTCGAGCGCCGCCGGGCCGTCCCCGTGAACGCATAGTGTAGCTGCTTCGATCGAGAGTGAGCCGCCGTCCAGAGTGCTGATGCTGCCGCCGGTGGCGAACGCGACCGCCTGCGCGGCGGCCGCCGCGGGGCTGGTGATCAGCGCACCCTGAAGTTGCCTGGGGGCAAGCGTGCCGTTGCTCATGTAGGCACGGTCCGGGAACGCCTCCGGCACGGGAGTCACCTCGAGGTCGCCCACTGCCTCTACAATCGATCCGAAACCGGGGCCGCCGAGCGCGTACAGCTTCAGCCCCGGCCGGAAGGCGGCAGCGGCCCGGGCAACCGCGCGGGCTGCCTCCGGGTCCACGGCCACGCGGTTGTACAGCGCCCCGTGCGGTTTCACGTGCGTGATCACCGCGCCGACGCGCCTGATGATCGCATCGAGTGTACGCAGCTGCTGCAGCGTGTCGGCCTCGATCCTGGCGGGCGTGTGCCCGTGTTCGATGCGTCCGAAGCCTGCCCGGTCGGCGTATCCCGGGTGCGCGCCGATCAGGATCCCGAGTTCGGCAGCCCTGATGGCGGCACGCAGCATCAGCGTGGTATCACCCGCATGGAAGCCACAGGCAAGGTTGACGGAGGTGGCCACGCTGAACAGCTCAAGGTCGGCCGGGCTCTCGGCCGCGTCGATGTTCAGGTCGATCCGCATGGGCTCTCTAAATGCGGCTCAGTCGGTATCCAGCACGTAGAAGCGTTCGATCTGGAAGGACTGCCGCCTGAACTCCTTCTCCTGGTCCGTGATCGCGCTGTCGTCGTTCTGCGCCAGGTGCTGGAACATGGCCTGGGTCTGCGAGCGGTGCGCCTTGAGGGCGTCCAGCTTGCGTTGACCGACATGCCGGATGTCGGCGTACACGTGCGGCTCGCCGAGTACCGCCCTGTAACCGGCACGGTCGCCCACGGCGACGGCCAGGAGTGTGGGGCGCTTGCCGCTCATGCCGGCGACAGCGAGCCGGGTGGCCTCGCCAAGGGAGTCGTGATCGGGATGCACGGCGTAGCCCGGGTAGAAGCCCACCACCAGGCTCGGTGCGCGCGCAACCAGGATGTCGCGTACCAGCCCGGCCACGTGCTCAGGGTCTTCGAACTCGACTGTCTTGTCACGCAGTCCGAGCATGTGCAGCTCGCAGCCGAGGATTGCGCACGCCTCCTGAAGCTCGGTCTCGCGGATGTCGCGCAGCGACTCGCGGGTGGCGAAGTTCGGGCTGCCCATGCGGCGGCCGCCGTCGCCCCAGGTGCCGCAGACGTACATGACCGGTTTGCCGGCGTCGTGAAACAGCGATATGAGGCCGCCAGCGGCGAAGGATTCATCGTCGGGATGGGGGAGGACAACGACCAGGCCGGTGTGCTCCTCGACATTGATCGGCTTCATGGAGCCGGCCAGTTCCGACAGGTTGGCGGGTGGGTCGGGCAGCATCATCGGTTCATCACTCCCTGAACGGCCTTTCGGACAGCTGCAGCGCGACCGTCAGGTTGCCGTCGACGTCGTGACCGGCCAGCAGAAGTTCATCGCGCGCGTTGACCTCATAGTCGGTGAGACCCTCTGCGTAAACCCAGCCCATGTCGATCTTCAGGCCCACGCGGTACGGGCCCTTTCCCCTGATGGTGCCGCGCTCGAAGGTGATGACACCGTTGCGGATGAACGCGATCACCGGCGGGCGCTTCTCGGGGCCGAGCGCGGTGTACGAACCTGTGGTCGTCTCCAGATGAAGGAAGACGGGCCTGTCCTTGCGGCGGTCCAGCTCGTGCTGGACCCGTGCAGTATCGATTGACTTCAAGACTCCTCCTTAACCGGGCAGCCGGTAGGGCAGGTACTCGGGCTTCCAGAACCGCTCCCTGACGAACGCCTTGAGCTCATCCGGGCCCAGGCCATGGATGTTGAACTCACCGGCGACGTTGCTGGTCACGGCTGCGCTCATCACGCGGGCAGCGACCTCGATGCTGACTTCCTGAAGTTCAGGGACCGGTGGATAGACCCTGCCGGGGTGACGCTCCGCCGTGTAGTCAGCGAGGGCGAACGCGGCGGCCAGCACCATCTCGTCCGTCACCTCCTGCGCCCGCGCCAGCACGCTGCCGAAACCGAGGCCGGGGAAGACGAACGCGTTGTTGCCCTGCCCGATTTCGAAGCGCGTGCCATCGTGATCGACCGGATCGAACGGGCTGCCGCTGGCGAGCAGCGCCTTGCCGTCTGTCCAGCTGATCAGGTCCGAGGGCAGCACCTCGGTGTTGTCCGTCGGGTTGGACAGCGGGAAGACGACGGGTCGCTCTGTGTGCTCCATCATCTGATCGATCAGCGACCGGTCGAACTGGCCCCCCTGGCCGGAAAGGCCGATAAGAACGGTGGCGCGCTCGTTCCGTATCGCCTCGGAAAGCGAGGCGGCACGCTCGGGCGGCTGGGCGTAGGCCCGCTTGTACTCCTCGAGCTCACGGTCGGTGGTGAGCACGCCGCGGGAGTCGAGCACGATGACGCGGTCAAGTGCTTCCTCGCGCGTGAGCCCCGCGGCCTCCATGCCGGCCATCAGTGCCCAGGCGACGCCGATGCCGCCGGCGCCGGCGCCGCTGATGACGATGCGCTGGTCCGTGAGTTCCTCGCCCTTGATGCGGCAGGCGCAGAGGATGCCGGCGAGCGCCATGGCACCCGTACCCTGGATGTCGTCATTGAACGATGGCACGATCCTGCGGTAGCGCTGCAGGATCGTGAAGGCGGACTCCTTGGCGAAGTCCTCCCACTGGATCACGGCCTTCGGGTAGCGCTGCCTGACGGCAGTCACGAACTGATCCACGAAGTAGCGGTGCTGCCCGCCCGTGAGCCTGGCGGAGTCGGTACCCAGGTAGTTCGGATCCTGGCGCAGGGAACCGCGATCGGTACCAACGTCCAGCTCGACCGGCAGGACCTTGTCCGGCCCGATGCCGCCGGCGGCGGTGTAGATCGCGAGCTTGCCGATGCTGATTGCCATGCCGCCAAGGCCCTGGTCGCCGATGCCGAGGATCGCGGAAGAGTCGGTCGCCACGATCATGCGGACGTCGTCCAGCGGCACGTTGCTGACCGCCTCCATCGCGTGGTCGGTCGACCCGGCCGAGAGGACCAGGCCGCGCGGCGTCTGGTACAGGGCCGAGAAGTGCTTCACGGCCTCCCCGACAGTGGGGGTGTAGATGATCGGCAGCATCTCCTCGAGGTGCTCCTCGATGAGCGCGAAGAAGAGCACTTCGTTGCTGTCCTGCAGGCGCCGCAGGAAGGTGTGCTTCTCGATCGGTGCGTCCAGCGCCGAGTACCTCAGGTACATTCGGGACACCTGCCGGCGCATGGAATCGACGCGGGGCGGGAGCAGGCCGTGCAGGCGGAGGCGTGAGCGCTCCTCGTCCGTGAAGGCTGTGCCTTTGTTGAGGAGCGGAAGATGAAGCAGCTGATACCCGTTGACATACGGCTCGATGTACCGCGTGCCCTCTGCTGATCGCCGCACGTCGTAGAAACGGCTGAGTGACATTCCTTGGTTCCTCCAGGATCCTTCACCGCCAGGCGGTGGAATGGCCCATGTTACCAAGTGATGATGGTCTCGCAGACTCGCCGCCCAGCGGGTATCATCAGGGACAGTGAACGAAGCGGTCCTGGACCAGCAAGGTCCCACTCCCCTGAACACGGTGCTGGATGCCCTGGTGTTCGCTGCTGACTGGCACAACGGGCAGCGCCGCAAGGACGCGGTCGGCAGTCCCATCATCAACCATCCCATCAAGGTCGCCCAGCTGCTGGGTACATGTGGGATCAGCGACACCACGGTGCTGAGCGCAGCGGTCCTGCACGATGTGGTCAACGATACCGACGCGACCTTCGAGATGCTGGACGCCCGCTTCGGGGCGGACATCACTACGCTGGTCAGGGAGCTCACGCAGGCGAAAGGGCTGAAGCGCGACCAGCGCCGGCAGGAACTGCTGGATGCGAGCCTGAAACTGTCCGAGAGCGCTGCCCTGATCCGACTGGCCGACAAGGTCTGCAAGCTGGAGGATGTGATCAGGAGCGCCCCGATCGGCTGGAGCAGGCAACGGCGCCGTGACTACTCCAACTGGGTGCGTGAGGTGACCGTGAGCCTGCGTGGCCGCAACACCCTACTCGATGCGCGCCTGGACGAGACGCTCGCACTGGCACCGGAGTGAGACGGCTGGCGGCACTCGTCGCACTCCTTGCCGGGAGCGTTCACGGGTGGCAACACTGGTACGCCGATGGCGAGTTCGAGGTGGCTGACGCGAACACGATCCTGGTCCGGGCTCCTGCGAGCGGGGAACAGGCGGGGGCCTACACGCTGCCGGACATGCAGGACAAGAGCGGGCATGTCCTCAGCGTCAAGGTGATGGCCGAGGACTGGCGGGCGGTCGAGATCGCCCAGGTGATCCTCTCGACCGCCGGCTACTTCGAGGAGTACGTCGCCGTCGACCTCGCCGGGCTGCTGGTCGAGCCGGCCGACGGGATGTGGCTGGATGTGGCCGTCCCGACCGCGTCGTGGTTCGCCACGCCGCAGGCGGACTGGCGCAGCGTCAACGGCATGGTCGTCAGGGTCGTGTCCGAACCCGGAAGCGAGGCGGTCGTCGGCTTCCGTGACATCACCTTCACGCCGGCCAGGGCGCACGCCGGGGTGATCAGCCTGGCCTTCGATGACGGTTGGGGAGACGTCGCGGACGTGGCCTTTCCGCTGATGGAGGACTACGGCTTCACCGGCACTGTCTACGCCATCCCCGAGCTGGTCGGCGTGGAGCGCTGGGGCCTCAGGTACATGGACCAGCAGGAACTGTACGACCTTCAGAGGGCAGGCTGGGAGATAGGGGCGCACGGTGAGTTCCCGCTGACCGAGCTGGACTGGGACGAGGCGCGACGGCATCTCGAATACTCCAGCCAGTGGCTGGCGGCGAGCGGCTTCTCGGACAGGGGCAGCTACGCCTATGCCAACGGCATGTACGACGAGGCATCACTCGCGCTCGTCGGCGAGCTATACATGACCGGCCGCACCATCAACCCGCGTGCGGACACGCTCGGCTTCGCGTCCCGCCTGCAGCTGAGCGGGCTCTCGCTCTACCCCGAGCTCGCGCAGGAGGATATCGAGCAGCAGATCCGGCTCGCCAGTGACGGCGGTGGCTGGCTCATCATCACCTTTCACCAGTTCAGGGACGTGCCTGAGTTCGACACGCAGTTCCCGACCGACCGCTTCGAGGAACTGCTGGCTTTCCTGGTGCGTGAGCGCGTGCAGGTGATGACGGTGCAGGACGCGTGGGAGCACAACCTCCAAATCGCGCGCTGCGGCCCGGTCCCGCACCCGGAATTCAGCTGCTGAGCACGGCAATGGTGCGCCCGCCCACAATCAGCGCGCGTCAGCCCTGCGACACTTTCCACATCGGGAGGTACCGCCATGCGCACCGTCATCTCGTACGGTTCCGGCAGTCGCCCCCTCCGCATCATCCCCCCGTTGCTGCTGTTGTCAGTGCTGTTCGCATGCTCGCCCGCTGATCCCGGCCATCTGGAGCCCCAGACCGGCGAGCTGGTGATCGACGGTTACGTCGAGAACTGGGCGCTGGGGGACGACTACTACGTCTTCATCGGCACCCCCGAAGTAAGTGCGTCCGGGGTCGCCAGGTTCCCGGACAACTACGCTTCCTCGCGGATCTCGCGGGACGGATCGTTCACGCTCCACCTGAGCGAGCCGGCCGCGGAACCCCAGCCCGGCGGCATCTGTCCGGATGACTCCTCGGAGCTGAGCCAGAGCTTCCACTACCTTGCAGTAACCGGCAGGCCGGAGCCGGGAGGGCACTTCACCGACATCGCGTACCTGCGCCCGGACCTGCCCGGTGACGCACTGCTCTTCGTAACGTGGCTGGAAGGACTCGACCTGTGCGCCGGAACGGATACGGATCGCGGCTGGCACGCTTTCGTCAGGAACGATACGGATGTCGAGGGCACCGTGCTCAGGCGACCGCTGAATGACGAGATCGGTTTCGAACTGAGCCTGTGACCCGCGCTCTGGCCGGCAGCTGATACAGTTCTGGCATGAACACCGGTCGTCCACGTATCCTGCTCACCACCTCAAGCCGCTCCACCAACCAGGGCCTGCGCCGCAACGACGCCTTCACGGGCCGCAACTACTCCGAGTCAGTAGCGAAGGCCGGCGGCACACCGCTGATGGCCGCCAGCCTCGATCCGGCGCTCGCGGACAGCTTCCTGGAAGGCATCGACGGCGTCGTCTTTACCGGCGGCGTGGATGTCGATCCGATCCACTTCGGGCAGCAGCCCCACCGCGACCTTGGCAGCGTCGACGTCGAGCGGGACCTGTTCGAACTCGCGCTGTACCGCGCTGCCCGCGCACGCAACCTGCCCGTCCTGGGCGTGTGCCGCGGCCTCCAGCTGATCAACGTCGCCCAGGGCGGCACGCTCCACCAGCACCTCGGAGCAGACTTCAGCAGCCTTGGCCACTCACAGGGCGAGATCGGCGGCGAGCCGTACCACACCGTCACCCTCACGGCCGACTCCGAGCTTGGCCGTGCCTTCGGCGGTACCGAGATCCGCACGAACTCGTATCACCACCAGGGCATCGACCGCGTGGGCCGCGACCTGCGCGCGGTCGCCCACGCGAGCGACGGGCTCGTCGAGGCGGTCGAGGGCCTGAGCGGGCCGTTCCTGCTTGGAGTGCAGTGGCATCCGGAGATGAGCCAGGCGAAGTACCCGGAGCAGCTCGCCCCGTTCACCGCGTTGATCGCTGCGGTAACCGGGGCGAGGCTTCAGCCGGTCAGAGTCTGAACGCTCAGGCAGGCTCCGTCAGGTTGTCCCTGATCGCGGCGATCTGCCGGCTGCTGAGGCCCACCTCGAGCAGGTAGGCCTCAGCACCGCCGTACCGCTCGGTCAGGTGCTCAAGGAACGCCGTGATGTAGTCGGGCTTGCACGAGATCATGTGCTCGTACTGCACCATGTCGATGCCAGCGGTCCTGGCATGCTCCCGGAGCGAGTCCCGCATCGGCTCCAGATAGACGTCAGTAAGCGCGTAGTCGTGCGTGATCGTGGCCCGGTCGACTCCGGCCAGGTCCAGCAGCAGCGCGATGATGATGCCGGTGCGGTCCTTGCCGGCGGTGCAGTGAACCAGGCCCGCCCCTTCACCCGCGAACGGCAGTACCGCCTCACGGATCTGGTCCCGGCTGGAATCCAGGATCTCGATGTACATCTCGGTCAGCGTCGGGATGGCTCCGATCGGAACGCGGTCCGGAGCGAGCCCGGCAAACAGGGAGACGTTGACGTAGTTGACGGCGTCACTGTCCGCGAACGTGTTCGGCTTGTGCTGCGTCTCGTGGTCGTGGCGCAGGTCGATCACATGCCGGAGCCCGCGTTCGATCAGCTGCTGTTTGCCCGCTTCGGACAGTTCGTGAACCGAAGCGGAGCGCAGCAGGCGGCCGTAGCGCGTGCGACGGCCATTGCCGGCCGGGTAACCTCCGACGTCGCGCAGGTTCACGACGCCTTCAAGTTCGATGAGGCGAGCCTGGTCGGCGGTCTGCATCAGAACGTGGCCCTGCGGCTGGTGTTCGCGTCCATGAACCCGCGGTTGAGTTCGACGCCGATACCGGGGCCTTCGGGGATGTGCTGGATGCCGTCAACCGCGTCGAGCATGCGGGTGGTCAGGTCCTCAGCCCAGTAGCGGCTGGCGCTGGCCGTGTCGCCGGGCAGCACGAAGTTCTCGAGCGAGCTCAGGTGCAGGTTGTGTGCACGGCCGATGCCGCCTTCGAGCATCCCGCCGCACCAGACCGGGGCGGCGAAGGCCAGGCAGACGTCGTGCGTACGGCGCGACTGCAGGTGACCGCGGACGCGGCCGACCTTCAGGTTGATCACGCGGCCGGCGTCCGTCTCGAGTGCCTTGCGTGCGTCCTCGGGTGAGTGGATCGATTCGTCGAGGCAGATCGGGGTGATCAGCATCTGCTGCAGCTTCGCGTGGTCGTGCAGATCGTCGTACGCCAGCGGCTGTTCGATGTAGCTGAGGCCGAACTCGTCGAGTTGCTGCATCACGCGCGCATCGGTCAGCCTGTACGCGCTGTTCGCGTCCACGGTCAGGTCAGCATCAGGATACGCATCGCGAACGGCTCCGACCATCTCGACGTCCCAGCCGGGCTTGATCTTGAGCTTGATCCGCTTGTAGCCCTCGTCCAGGTGCTTGCCGACCATCTCGACCGTCTCGGGGATCGAGGGCTGGATGCCGAGCGAGGCCCCGGTGGGAATCGCTGTGCGCGTGCCGCCCAGGAGCTGCCAGAGGGGAAGTCCGGCCGCCTTGGCCTGCAGGTCCCAGAATGCCATCTCAAGCGCGGCGACCGCCATGTTGTGGCCCCGGATGTAGCGCAGTTCATGCAGCAGCTGCGCCGGGGTGGCGATGTCCTTGCCAAGGAGCTGAGGGATGGCAAAGTTCTCGAGTACGTTCCAGCAAGTGTCCTTGGTCTCGTACGCGTAACCGGGGAACTCGCCCGCAACGCATTCCGAGTAGCCCTCGAGCCCGTCGGAGTACATGGTCAGCACGATTATGTCGCGCTCCCGCTGTGCACCGAAACTGGTCTCGAAGTCGAACAGCAGACGCATGGAGACTTCCTGTAGCTCGATCCTGTCAATTCGCATCAATTATCACTCCCGTGGATATATGTCATCAGCCTGCATCATAAGCGAAGCCGTCACCCGCGGCTATCGCGTGGGTGACGGCTTCAGTACAAGCCTCAGGGCAGACGCTGCCCCTCAGGCGCTTGCTGCGGTCTTACTCCAGCCAGCCCTGGACGACGTCCTGGTTGTCATCAACCCAGATGCGGGCTGCGTCCCAGGGGTCAAGGCCGTCGTTGATGATCGAGATCATCACTGAGCCCATGTCCTCGCCGGTCCAGAAAAAGTTGTCCAGGAAGGCGATGACGTCTTCGGGGCCGTTCTCGGCGTAGTCGGCGCTGAGGATCGTGTGGATGTCCTCGGCGGAACCGAAGACGCCCTCGGGGTCCTCGAGGTACTTCAGGTCGTAGGCGGCCCACTTCCAGTGGGGGCGCCAGGCGGTTACGACGACCCATTCATCAGCGGCGACGGCGCGGTCGAGCGCGGCGGCCATGGCGGCGTCAGAGCCGTCGATCAGGGTCATGTTGTCGAGTCCGTAGACGTCGAAGGCCGTCTCGCTGGCGGCCATGAGGCCCGCGCCGGGATCGATACCGATGACGCGGCCGTCGAACTGGTCAGCGACGTCGTTGAGCTCGGTGATGCTGTCGATGGTGACGTAGGTGGGGACTGCCCAGCCGATGTCAGCACCGTTCATGTTCGGGCCGAGGTCGACGAGCTGGTCGCCGTACTGCTCCCAGTACGAAGCGTGCGTGGCGGGCAGCCAGGCCGCGACGGTCACGTCGAAGTCGCCCTGGGCGATGCCGGTCCACATCGGGCCGGCGTCGACAGCGATAAGTTCGGTGTCAAGGCCGAACTCGTCCTGAAGGACGGTGGCGAGCACGTGCGTGGACGCGATCTCGGAGTCCCAGAGGACGTATCCGAGGGTGATGTCCTGGGCGACGGCGGCGCCGCCGATCAACGTTGCCGCAGCTGCGGCGATACCTAGCTTTTTGAGCGGGTTACTCATTGTGCCTCCATGTTTTTGGGGGAGTGCGCGTGTGGCGGCTCGTGGTGCCGCCTTCTGAACCATGCCAATTCCATTGGCTCGTGATGATCACAAGGCCCTCAGGCCAAATCTGATGCTAACACACCGCTGTTCAGGTGTGCAACCTCAGCCTGAATGGTGTGACACTGCCAAGTTACCATCGCAATATGGCAATGTCAGCTGCACTCATTTACGCTCTTTCCGGGTCCGGTTGCCCAGCGTGGCGGTGATCCGGTCGAGCAGGACCGCAAGGATGACGACGGCCAGGCCGGCCTCGAAGCCCTGCCCGACCTGGATGCGCTGGATGCCGCGGAGCACCTCGGTGCCGAGTCCCTGGGCACCGATCATGCTGGCGATGACGACCATGGAAAGGTTCAGCATGATCGACTGGTTCAGGCCGGCCATGATCGTGGGTGCGGCGACCGGCATCTGCACCTTCACCAGCTTCTGCATGTTGGTCGACGCGAACGCGTCGGCCGCCTCGATCAGTTCGCGCGGCACCTGGCGGATGCCCAGGTTCACCAGCCTGACGAGCGGCGGCAGGGCGAACACGAAGGTGGCCACGACGCCAGGGACCGTACCGATGCCGAAGAACATGATGGCGGGGATGAGGTAGACGAACGCCGGCATCGTCTGCATGAAGTCGAGCACGGGGCGGATGATGCGCTCGGCCGTGTTGCTGCGCGCCGCGATGATGCCGAGCGGGAGGCCCACAAGCACGATCAGCAGCTGAGCGGTAAGGACGAGCGAGAGCGTCTGCATGAAGGCGCGCCACAGGCCGATGTTGTCGACAAGCAGGAGCCCGGCGACCGCGAACAGCCCGAGCCGCCAGCCGGCCAGCAGCGTCACCAGCAGCGCGAGGATGCCGATCATCACGAGGTTGGGCGGCAGCGAGAGCAGCGTCAGTACGCCAGCGATGACAGTGTCGACGACGTCGCCGAAGGCGTCGAAGGCGGGCCGCATGGTGTCGCGCGTCCACGTGACGATGTTCTCGACCCAGGTGCGCAGGGGGATCCGGAAGCCGTTCATGCTTCCACCCCGCTCGAACCGTTCCACTGCGCCTCACGCCCGGCCAGGGCAGCGAGTATCGCGCCCTTCACGATCACGCCGCGCAACCGCTCGCGATCGTCCGTGACCGCGATCGGTACCGAAAGCTGGCTGGCCAGTTCGACGATCTCGGTCAGCGGCGTGTCCATGGAGACGCTCACGGCCTGCTCGACCTCGGAGCTTTCGAGTGCGCCGCCTTTCCTGGCCCGCGCGATCGCGGCCTCGGACGACAGGTAGCCCTTGAGCTGCCGCTCGGAATCGGTGACGAAGATGCCGGACAGGCCGTGCCTGCGCAGCTTCGTCACGACCGTCTGGGGGCCGTCGCGCATGTGGGCCGTGGCGAGCGGCGCCTGCATTATCACGCTGGCGGTCAGCATCTGGCTGCGGTCCACACCTTCCACGAACGCCTCCACGTAGTCGTCGGCCGGTGCCGAGACGATCTCCTCGGCCGTGCCGATCTGGACCACGCCGGCGTCGCGCATGATCGCGATCCGGTCGCCGAGCTTCAGTGCTTCATCCAGGTCATGCGTGACGAAAACGATCGTCTTGTTCATCCTGGACTGCAGTTCGAGCAGCTCGTCCTGCATCTCGCGCCGGATGAGCGGGTCGAGCGCGCTGAACGCCTCGTCCATCAGCAGGATGTCCGCGTCCACCGCCAGGGAGCGGGCGAGACCGACGCGCTGCTGCATGCCGCCGGAAAGCTCTGCGGGCAAGCTCTGCTCCCAGCCCGAGAGGCCGACGAGCTCGATCGCCTCCATGGAGCGCTTCCTGAGCTCGTTGCGCTTGACGCCCTGAACCTCGAGGCCGTAGCCGACGTTGTCCAGCACGGTGCGGTGGGGGAGGATCGCGAAGCTCTGGAAGACCATTCCGCTGAACTTCTCGCGCCTGACGGCCAGCAGTTCCTTGCGGGTCAGTGCCGTCAGGTCGATGCCATCGACCAGCACCTGGCCCGACGTTGGCTCCAGCAGCCGGTTCAGCAGCCGGAGCAGCGTGGACTTGCCGGAGCCGGACAGGCCCATCAGCACGAACGTCTCGCCCTCGTTGATCTCGAGCGAGACGTCATGAACCCCGACTGCCAGTCCGAGCCTCTTCTGCGCCTCCGCTTTCGTGCCGCCCCCGGCCAGGAAGTCGAGCGCACGTTCGGGACGCGGCCCGAACACCTTGGACAGATTGACTGTCGACAGCTTTACCACAGGTTTACCTCTAAACTACTGCACAACAATGTAAGTTTGCCGTGACTTACGTGGGAACTCCTTCTTGGGCGCTTTGGCGCCCGAAAACAACGCTCCGGAGAACGAAGCTAGCTTATGACCCTAACACGTACCGAAAGGATTACTGTCCGAGTATCAGCGCAAACACCAATGGTGCGACAATTGTGGCGTCTGATTCAATGATGAACTTCGGAGTATCGACCCCGAGTTTTCCCCACGTGATCTTCTCGTTGGGCACTGCGCCCGAGTACGAGCCGTAGCTGGTGGTGGAGTCACTTATCTGGCAGAAGTAGCCCCACAGGGGAGTGGGCCGCTGCAGGTCCTGCTCGAGCATGGGTACGACGCAGATGGGGAAGTCACCCGCGATGCCGCCGCCGATCTGAAAGAAACCGACGCTGTGCTGGGCCGAGCGCTCCGTGTACCAGTCGGCAAGGAACATCATGTACTCGATGCCCGTCCTGACCGTATGCACGTTCTTTATCTCGCCTGAGAGGTTGGCGGCGGCGAACATGTTGCCGCTGGTCGAGTCCTCCCAGCCGGGCACGATGATCGGCAGGTTCTTCTTCGCGGCCTCCATCAGCCAAGAGTCGCGCGGGTCGATCTGGTAGTGCTCCTCGAGCCGGCCGCTCAGAAGGATTCGGTAGAGGATCTCGTGCGGGAAGTACCGCTCGCCGGCAGCGTCAGCGCGCGTCCATTCCTCGAGCAGGGCACCCTCGAGGCGCCGCATGGCCTCGCCCTCGGGGATGCACGTGTCGGTCACGCGGTTCATGTGTCGCTCGAGCAGCGCCTGCTCGTCCTGGGGCGTCAGGTCGCGGTAGTTGGGCACGCGCTCGTAGAAGTCGTGCGCGATGAGGTTGAAGACGTCCTCCTCCAGGTTGGCGCCGGTACAGGTGATGATCTGCACCTTGTCCCGGCGGATCATCTCGGCGAGCGAAAGGCCCAGCTCGGCGGTGCTCATGGCGCCGGCCAGCGTGATCATCATGTGGCCGCCCTCCTCGAGGTGCCGGGAGTAACCGTCGGCGGCATCGATGAGGGCGGCTGCGTTGAAGTGGCGGAAGTGGTGGCGCAGGAAGGCGCTGACAGGCTGATCGCTCGTCTGATTCATGGCAGGCATTGTAGCCCGCCGCGTTACTCCCTCAGGAACTCCTCGACCCCTTTCGCCAGCAGCTCAATGGCGATCGGCAGCGATGCCTCGTCTATGTCGAAGCGCGGGTGATGGTGGGGGTAGGCGGTGTCGGGACTGGCGTTGCGGGCACCGACGAAGAAGTACGTGCCGGCGGCCTCCTGAAGCCAGAGCGCCATGTCGTCCCCGCCCATGATCGGGACCATCCCGAGCACGTTCTCCTGGCCGAGCACGCCTGCGGCGATGCGGCTGAACTGTTGCGTCCGGGCCGCATCGTTCACCACGGCGGGTGAGTTTGACACCCACTGAAGGGTGCTCGAACCGCCCTGGGCCACGGCGATGCCGTCGAAGACCGCCGGGAGGCGCTCGCGCAGCCGCGCCCTGGTGTCGGCGTCAAAGGTCCTGAGTGTGCCCTTGATCTCGACCACTTCCGGGATCACGTTGTGGCTGTTGCCTGCGTGGATGCTGGTGACGCTGATGACTGAGGAGTCCTGCGGGTCCGTCTCGCGCGAAACGAGCGTCTGGAGCATGGTGATCGCCTGCGAGGCGATGACGATCGGGTCAACCGTCTGGTGCGGCGAGGCGGCATGCCCGCCGTGCCCGTGCACATGCACGAGCCACGAGTCGGTGGCCGCCATGGCCGGGCCGGCCACCAGGGCCACCTTGCCCGTGTCGTGGTTGCTGCTCAGGTGCAGGCCGATC